>ERZ825159.155-NODE-155-length-95198-cov-11.609041_pt1 | contig 95198 bp, 87 predicted proteins | sample MGYA00519932_ERZ825159 | MGnify/ENA primary metagenome ERZ825159 (study PRJEB31778, sample SAMEA3449191) | human gut metagenome | biome: human gut; feature: human-associated habitat; material: faeces | place: United Kingdom | collected 2010/2012 ... | reverse complement strand
ACCGGGGCGGCTGCCCCGGCAGGAACTTTTCTCTTATTATAGCACCAATCTTGTGAAATCACAATTTATTCTTGTAGCCTGCCGCTGATACCGTCTGGATTGTGCATTCCCTTTCTTTTTGTTCCCTTTAATTAGCCATGAACTGCCTGATATCTGCCGCTATCTTATCGGCAAGGCGGTCGCTGAACAGCATATACCAGTCGGTGCTGAGAGCTGTCAGACCTATATTCTTCCGATTGAGCCACAGGCATTTTTCCTCGCTCTGGTCGGGGAAATGATTTCGCTTATACACATCTCCGTAAAGCTCAAAAACGCTTTGGGAAGAAAAAGCGTCAGCAGCAGCGATATAAAGCGGACTGTCCCCTTTTATCATCTCACGCATTGCATCCATGGTCTCACGGGCAGGCTCGTAAAATCCGCAGCCGTACTCAAAGCCGTTTGCCGAGATATCAAAATAAAAGCATGGCAGGGAGTAATAAAGCTCCCTTGTACGGCCGAAAGTACACCACATATTCTCCCTGAAAACCGACTTTCCCCGTGAATATCTTGCGTCACGGTATATCCTTGAAATGCGCACGCTGTTGATGAGCGGGTCTATTTTCTGCATTTCGGGCAGCAGCTTTTCGGTGAACTCCCTGAACGGCTCAGCAACAAATCTGCGGTAGTCGTCCTTATGCTCGTTGAACCATAACTTACTGTCATTCAGGCGGTTCATGGTGAGAAAATCTATGGTCTGAGGTGAAAATGGCATATCATATCCTCCGTTTTCCGTTAGTGTATATTCATATGATATCCCTTTGATGTGAAAAAATCAAGAACATTTCTGAAAACAGTATCAGTCAAGCTTCTCCATAAACTCGTCAACATACTTTATATAATCGCCCACACGCATCAGGGTAGCTGCATGACCTCCGCTTACATGGCCGATCATAGGTGAGGGCATCATTTCCATAAGGTCATTCTGCATATCACGGTCAAAGAAGCCATCGTCCTCGGGGAGTACCAGCAGCACTCTTCCGTCAAGGTATGCGAATTTATCCGCTGTGCAGGGCTGCCGGTTTATAACATCAGCCACAAGGCGGGTCATATGAACATCAAACTCAGATGTATAGCCGCTGTAGATATCGTTGAACATATCACGCATATAATAAGCCTCTTCCGCAGAAGCCCCCTCAACATGACCCATGCTCTGCTTCATTTCAAAGGATCTTACAATGCTGTAAGGAACGGTTTCCATAGCCTTGAGGACAATGGGAGCAGCGTTCTTGTACTTGCTTCTCAGTGCACCGACAGTTCTTTCGGAAAGCGCCGTTGTGGAGAACAAGCACATTGCCTCTGTCCTTTCGGGAAACTCGGACGCAAGGAGCTGAGCCATGTACCCGCCGAATGAAGCTCCCATCCAAACCGCCTTATCCACATCAAGATAATCCAGCAGGTCGATTATCGCCTCGCACAATGACTTCATATCCATGCACTCAAAGGGATAGTCAAAGGTGATGAACCTGTATCTGCCCTCCAGAGCGCTTACATACGGATACACCGCCTCGGAGGTGCCAAGTCCGCCTACAAGAAAAACAATGGTCTTGTCCCCTTTTCCGCAGTCCATATATTTGAAATTGCAGCCCTTTACAACTGCCTCCTCATAGTGATGGCTGTCGAAAAAGCGCTTCTTGCCACGTCTGTAGGACAATGACTCAGGCAGAGCCTTTTCCTCATCAAAGGGCAGTCCGCAGCAGCGCTTTATATCCTGTGCCCACTGCTCGGGATAGCTCATTAAAAGCTGCTCATGGCTGTAGTTCCTCGCCACGATATCGGCATCGGGAAAATGCTTGTTGTATCGGTCAAAATACTTCTCACCCATTTTCAGAGCGTAGAAGATATGAACAGTCGTGCCCCCCACACGGATATTGTCTTTAAGGGGAGTTACCAGATCGGAGTAGAACTGGTTGTAAATGCTCTTTTCCAATGCAAAGCTTATGCTTGCGAACAGCTTCTCAAAGGTCTTGATATTCTTTTCAGCCTCTTTGGGGTCTTCTGCCTTTTTGAGCATCATATTTGTCATCCACTCGGGCAGCTTGCCGTCATGGGCAGCCTTACCGAGCACAGGCTTGACTATGGCTGACTGGATACGTGCGCCCACTATACCCGCCTGGTCAAGATCGGAAGAGCCTATAAAGCCGTGATCGATATGTATTTTTTCACGTCCGATAAGCAGCCCCACAAAGCTTCCGCCCAGCGAGCAGCCGTAAGCGGCAAATATACGTCCGCCGAATTTTGCTTTGATATAGCTTTCTATCTTTTTAGTTTCCTCGGTCATTGTGGGGAAAATTGCATCAGGCTCATTTTCGTCAAAGCCGTCGTATGAAATGCAAACTACCTGAAAAGTATCTTTCAGCAAGGGTATCACAGCCGAAAATGTTTTCCAGTGGCAGCAGGTTCCGGGAAGCAGCATTATAACAGGTTTACCTTCATTGCCAAAGCGATAGAATTTCATATGTATATCCTCCTTTGGTTAGCTTACACTAATACCTGTATTCTATTATACACTTTTTCACGCAAAATGCAACAGGAAGATACAAAAAATCCCGCAGCCCTTTAGGTCGGTACTCATATAGAAGTTTTCAAAACAACTATTATGTAAAGACCTATACAGCGGGCTATAAAACCAAACAGGCAGATACTTCGAGGTATCTGCCTTTTCTTTTGCTTAGTTTTTAATAATATTTATGTATCTATTGGCATAGGGCGGCTATGAATTATGTCCAATCAAAACAGCTACATTTTAATGTACAAAGCGTACAAAGCGCACAAATCAGCTCTTGCAAAGTTGTACATTCATACAATTATTAGTTTTAGGTTATAAATTACCAAGAAATCTATTGACATAACGATCAGCTTGTGCTATGATATAGTTACAGCAAAGGTTACGGATTACCTAAGATTATTAGGAGGGATCAAATTGATATCTACAGTTGATATGATTCGAGAAATTTCTTATGAGCTGAGCGAAGCTTATCGTGGAAAAATAGCGTATAATGGTGGCGCTGTTATTTCTACAGCTTATGCTTTGAGCATAATTGAGAAAACGCCGACGGTCTCCACTGATTCGTTGGAGACATTCATTAAAAGCTCTAATGTATCCCCCGATGTTTCTGAGGTTCTTTCCAGAAACTTGAATGGCTTATGGGAAACCGTTCTGAGCTTCATTGGCAGATTTGATGCGGACGTATTAAAAGAAGTGGTTCTCTATGATAATTCATTCTTTGAAATGAGCACCCCGGTATCTTTAGCAAATCTTGCAAGCAGCATACTTGAGATTAAGGAACATGACAAGGTGCTTGATATCTGCTCGGGAAGCGCAACCTTTCCAATATATGCTTTGCAGGATACAAAAGTAAGTGAATATACCGGAGTTGAGATCAATTTCAATGCAAATGACGTGGCAATTCTCAGAGGAGCACTCCTCGGTGATAACTATTCCTTTGTGATCAATAATGCACTGACATATAAGTACCCTGAAAGTTATGATAAGATCTTTTCAAATTATCCTTTCGGTCTCAGGGGATCAGATCTTGATGAGTGCCGCCGTGAATTGCAGAACCACTTTGGTCTTGACAGCTCTTATATTTCAAGATGCTCATCTGACTGGCTGTTCAATGCGATCATCATTCGCTCACTGAAAGAAACAGGCAAAGCAGTAGCTATCATGACGAACGGAGCTGCGTTTAACAAGCCCGATATGTATATGCGTCAGTATTTTGCAGAGAACGGTTATATTGAAGCAGTTATCAATCTTCCACCTGCCCTATTCATCGAAACTGCTATCCCAACCACTATGATAGTATTCAGTCATAACAACACTGCGATCCGACTTGTAAATGCAGAAAACAGCTTTTCTAAAGAAAGCAGAAGACTCAATACACTTTCTGAAGAAAATATCCGGTTTATACTCGACTGTCTCAAAAACGGCGGGGATGATACGATAGATGTTTCTCCGGCAGATATGCGAGAGCATGATTATAATCTCATGGCTTCACATTATCTTGAAAAGCCTGTTGTTGAAAACGGAGTATGTTTCGGAGATGTCATCAAAAATATTGCAAGAGGTTCACAGGTAAAACCTGAATTACTGGAATCTATTAAGTCTGTAATGCCTTCCAATTACAGGTTCATTTCCCTTGCGAATGTGTCGAATGGTTCTATAGATATCGAAGAAGGACAGCAGTATATTACAGAGCTGCCGAAGGCTCTTGAAAAATTCGTTATTCCTGATAATTCCATTGTTCTCTCCAAAATGGCATCTCCTACTTTCCGCTCCGCCGTTGTAAATTCCGATAATAATCATTCTATTATCGCAACCGGAAATCTCTACATTATCGAGATAGACGAAAGCAAGGCTGATCCATATTACATTCAGGCATTCTTTGACAGTATCGCAGGTGAAGCCGCACTGAGTTATGCTTCGGGTGGCACAGCCGTTAAAACAATTTCCGTAGAAGCAGTAAAGAATATCATGATTCCACTGCCGTCACTTGAAGAACAGAAGGTAATTGCGCAGAAATATCAGGCAGCACTTGATGAATATACTGTGCTGAAACGAAAAATGAAAAAAGTATTGGAGCGAAAGAGAACACTGCTGGACAGTGAAACAAACATTTAAGGAGTGAGAGTATGTCGATCAATTCTTTACAGAAACAGACAAATATCAATATTCAGGAGAAAGCAAATCTCATCTGGGAGATCGCTACACATCTTGTGGGACTGTTCAAGCCGCACGAATATGGCAAAGTCATTCTGCCGATGACGGTGCTGAAGCGTTTTGACGATGCTCTTGCGCCGACAAAACAGGCAGTCGTTGAAATGGGCGAAAAGCTCGCAGGCATGAAAGTTGAGGGTGAAGCCCGTGACGGCATTCTCTGCAAGACTTCCGGATATTCCTTCTATAATATAAGCAAGTTCGATTTCAAAAAACTGGTATCAGACCCCGACAATATCGAATCCAACTTCGAGAACTATCTGCAAGGCTTTTCCTCAAACGTCAAGGACATTATTTCCAACTTCAAGTTCACCGATCAGGTGCGGACTATGGCAGACGGAAATGTTTTGTTCGTGGTGATACAGGAGTTTATCTCTGCTAAGGGCGATATGGCACCCGACAAGATCACATCTACCGATATGGGTTACATTTTCGAGGAACTTATCAGGAAATTCTCCGAGAGCTATGACGAGCAAGCCGGAGCGCACTTCACCAGCCGTGACATTATCTACCTTATGACTGAGCTGCTTATCGCACCCGAAAAGGACGATATCAAGGCGAACGGCTGCACAAAGACCGCATACGATATGGCAATGGGTACATCGCAGATGCTCGGCTGTCTGGCGGAACGTCTGACCGACATCAGTGAAGATGCCGACCTCACCTGTTTCGGAGAGGAGTTCAACCCTGAGACATACGCTATCGCAAAGGCTGATATGCTCATCAAGGGCGGCAACGCTTCGGGCATGATGTACGGCGATACGCTCAACGATGACAAATTCAGCGGTTATGAGTTTGACTACATCATTTCCAATCCGCCTTTCGGTATCGACTGGAAGCGTGAAAAGGCAGAAGTCGAAGCCGAAGCAAAGAAAGGCTATGACGGCAGATTCGGTCCCGGACTGCCTGCTATTTCCGACGGTCAGATGCTCTTTATGCTCAACGGTGTCAAGAAGCTGAAAGAGGGCAGCGGACGTATGGCGATCATTCAGAACGGTTCTTCTCTGTTCACGGGTGATGCAGGCAGCGGTGCTTCGGAGATACGCCGTTATGTTATCACGGAAGATATGGTCGAAGCAATCATTCAGATGCCAACAGACCTGTTTTACAACACGGGCATTTCTACCTATATCTGGGTGCTGACAAAGGGCAAGCCTGCACACCGTCTCGGAAAAGTTCAGCTCATCGACGCTTCAAAATGCTTTGTGAAGCGCCGCAAGAACATCGGCAACAAGCGTGTTGACCTTGATGACAAGTGCATTGAGCTTATCATGAAAGCCTACATGGAGTTTGAAAACGAAGTATATACCGACGGTGAGCTTGTTGTGGAGTCAAAGACCTTCGACAATGATTTCTTCGGCTTTACAAAGGTGACTGTCGAGACAGCACAGGCAGACGAAAACGGCAAGGCTGTTCTGAAAAAGGGCAAGCCGCAGGCTGTCAAGGGTGCAAGCGACAGCGAGATCATTCCGCTTTCGGAGAATATTGACGAGTATATCGCAAAGAACGTCCTGCCGTACAATCCGCTGGCATTCGCTGACCGCAAGAAAGACAAGGTAGGCTATGAGATACCTTTCACAAGGCTTTTCTACAAGTTTACCGCACCGCAGTCCTCGGAGGATATCTTTGCGGATATCAAGGCACTGGAGGAGGAAGAAACAACACTGATGAAGGAGCTGTTTGGTAATGCGTGAGATGAAAGATAGCGGAGTTGAATGGATTGGGGAGATACCTGAAACGTGGATTGTTGAACGATTACAATGGCATTTAGATGAAATAAAAGAATCCAACAGTCCTATTAAGACTACACAGGTTTTATCTTTAACTAATAAAGCCGGAGTTATCCCTTATGAGGACAAGGGCGAACAAGGTAATAAAGCAAAAGAGAATTATGATGAATACAAACTTGCTTACCCAGATACAATCGTAGCAAATAGCATGAATATTCTAATAGGGTCAGTTGGGATTTGTCGCTATTTTGGCTGTGTAAGCCCTGTTTATTATGTTTTCAAGCCTAAAGAAAATGAATTGTTGAGTTATTTAAACTATGTATTTCAGATGGAACAGTTCCAGAAAGAATTACGCCGTTATGCGAACGGTATTCTTGAAATACGTCTTCGTCTTTCATCTGCTAACATTATCAAAAGATATGTTGCATTTCCTTCTCATGAAGAACAAATTGCTATTTCACATTTTCTCTACCGCAAATGCACCCAGATAGACGCTCTCATCTCCAACGCACAGCAGCAGATCGAAAAGCTGAAAGCCTACAAGCAGAGCGTTATCACCGAGACTGTCACAAAGGGGTTTGATCCTGATGTGGAGATGAAGGATAGTGGGTATGATTTTATAGGCATGATTCCGGCTTCATGGGAGATTTGCAAGCTCAGACATATCGGTACACCTCAAAATGGCATCAGCAAGGGCGGAGAGTTTTTTGGAACAGGATTTCCTTTTGTGAGTTATGGTGATATCTATAAAAACTTCACATTGCCTGAAGCAGTTGACGGCTTAGTAAATACAACTGAAACAGAAAGAAAGCAATATTCCGTGGAGCGTGGAGATATCTTCTTCACAAGAACCTCTGAAACCATTGAGGAAGTTGGCTTTTCGTGTGTGTGTGAAAAGACCATTCCTGATGCAACATTTGCAGGTTTCGTAATAAGAGTGCGTCCGTTTAATGATAAGTTACTAACAGGATTTGCGAAATATTATTTCAGAAGTAGTCACCATAGATTCTATCTTGTCAAAGAAATGAATCTCGTAACAAGAGCAAGCCTGAGTCAGGGACTATTAAAAAGTATGCCCGTTTTAGTCCCAACAAAAGAAGAACAACAAGAAATCTCCGACTACCTCGACCACAAATGCTCCCATATAGACAAGCTCATCGCTCTCAAACAGCAGAAGATCGAGAAGTTACAGCAGTATAAAAAATCCCTGATATACGAATATGTTACAGGCAAAAAGGAGGTATGACCTTGGAAACCAAAGAAAAACGCTTTGAACAGGATATCGAGACTTTCTTCCTATCCCCTGAGGGCGGATATGACAAGATCGACCGCACAGCATTTGATGTTGACAAGTGCATCTGTATGGACGTGCTGTGCAGGTTCATCGAAAAGACACAGCCGAAAGCGTGGGCGAAGTATCTCAAATACTACGGCGAGAACGCACAGGAAAAGCTCTATTTCCGCCTTGAAAAGTGCATCAGCGAACAGGGTTTGATATACGTTCTCCGCCACGGCATCGAAGACCTCGGCATCAAGCTGAAAGTCTGCTATTTCAAGCCCGAAACCGCCCTCAATGATATTGATGTGGAGCATTATGAAGCGAATATTCTCGGCTGCACAAGGCAGTTCCGCTATTCTCCCCACAACACCAATACCATTGACATGGTGCTGTCTGTGAACGGTATCCCCGTTGTTTCGATAGAGTTGAAAAATCAGCTCACCGGACAGGACTATCAGTGTGCGATCAGGCAGTACAAAAACGACCGCAGCAGCAAGGAGTTCTGTTTCCGCCTTGACCACCGTTTTCTCGTATACTTCGCAGTTGACCTCTATGAAGCGTGGATGACAACACAGCTCAAAGACGGCAGCACCTATTTTATGCCGTTCAATCAGGGTTCAAACGGCGCAGGTGTCAGCGGCGGTGCAGGCAACCCCGACTATCCCGACGGCTATGCAACGCACTACCTCTGGGAAGAAGTATTGCAGCGTGATTCCCTCATGGATATTCTTTATAGGTTCGTTTCCCATGTCAAGGAAAAGGACGAGGAGACAGGCAAGACAAAGGAAAAACTGCTGTTCCCACGTTATCATCAGTATGATGTGGTGCGGAAAGTCCTTGCCGATGTCAAAGAGAACGGTTCGGGCAAAAACTACCTGATACAGCACAGCGCAGGTTCGGGCAAGTCAAACTCTATTGCGTGGATCGCCTATCGCCTTGCATCAATCCACGATGCCAATGACGAAGGCATATTCGATTCCGTTATCGTAGTCACAAACCGTGTCGTTCTCGACGGACAGTTACAGGACACGATCAACAGCTTTGATCATAAAGTCGGTCTGGTAGAAGCGATAGACGATAAGAAGAACTCCCACAGCCTTGCAGAAGCGATCAACGACGGCAAGAAGATCATTATCAGCACCGTACAGAAGTTCCTGTTCGGCTACAAGGATATGGACTGCTATAAGGGCAAGAAGTTTGCTATCATCATCGATGAAGCACATCAGGGACAGAGCGGCGAAAGTGCAAGAATGCTCCGCAGAAGTCTGATTGACATTGGTGTAGCCGTTAAGGAATACGCAGAGGAACAGGAGATCGACGTGGAAGATGTTGACCTCACCGATGAATTTATCAACAGCGTAGTAGGTCAGGGCAGACACGCAAACCAGTCTTTCTTTGCTTTTACCGCAACACCGAAAGGTCCGACGATCGAGGTGTTCGGCACTGAGTATATCGGTGCTGACGGTACACCAACAAAAATGCCGTTCCATGTATACTCCATGAAGCAGGCTATCGAGGAAGGATTTATTCTTGATGTTTTACAGGACTATACCACGATCCGTGAAGCATTCAAGCTCGTCAAAGTTTCCGAGGACAATCCCGAACTGATAGAGGGTGCGGCATCGAAAGCGCTGTTCAAGTATTATAAGAAGCACGGCTATACGATCACACAGAAAACAGAAATGCTCATGGCGAATTTCCTTGCAAATGGCAGATTCCAGATAAACGGAAAAGGAAAAGCTATGGTCGTTGCCGACAGCAGAGCCAACGCAGTACGTTATTACCTTGCAATCAAGCAGTATTTGAAAGATCACCCGCAGGAATCCACAGGGTGCGATGTTATGATAGCATTTTCAGGCGATATCACTTTGGAAGAAATGCCCATGGAGAAGCCGTTTACCGAAGCCACTATGAACCTTGACGAAAACAGCAAGTGCATTACAACTGACAAGAAGTTCAGAAAGGTGTTCCACAGCAGTCAGTACAATATCCTTGTTGTAGCCAATAAGTATCAGACAGGATTTGATGAACCGCTGCTGCATTCCATGTATGTGGACAAGAAGCTGAAAAGCGTAGCAGCCGTGCAGACGCTTTCTCGTTTGAACCGTACTTGCTTCGGAAAGGCAAGCACCTTCGTCCTTGACTTTGAAAATACAGAGGAAGACATCAAGAAAGCGTTCCAGCCGTTCTATGAGGAATCTTCCATGGAAGGTGCCACAGACCTGAATGTGGTGTATGATCTCAGGAACAAGCTGAACGAGTATATGCTGTTCAATTATGATGATGTCGAGAAATTCAACGACTTTATGTCAAAGCAGACGGGAAAAGGGCAGAACGCAGCCGCACTCGGTAAGCTCGCAGGAATGTTCCGACCTGTTATTGACAGATACAGAGATCTTTCCGAGGACGATCAGTATGCAGTCCGTGACTATCTCCGCAAGTTTACAAGGACTTATGCATATATAACCCAGATCGTCAGACTGCACGACAAAGACCTTTTTGCTGAATATCTGTATACGTCCAATCTTCTGAGACTACTTCCGAAATCAGGCAAGGATATCGTTGATATAGACGACAAGGTCAGACTGGAATACGCTAATTTGAAAGAAACACATAACGGAGCGATCGTACTTGACGAAAATAAAGTTGTATGGGTGCCAGCAGGAGCAGCTGCTCCAAAGAAGCCCAACAAGAAAAAGGATACCTTGCAGAGCATTATTGATAAGGTCAACGAGCGATTTGACGGTCAGTTCACCGATGCAGACAGGGTTATTATCGAAGGTATCTACCGTATGTTCATGGACGATAAAGACGTTAAGAAGTTCAAGAAATACGCCAGCGACAACAGCACCGAAATGTTCGTCAACTCCCTGTTCCCGGAGAAATTCAAGGAGATCGTTACACAGTGTTTTCTTGATAACAACGAATCATTCCAGAAGCTGTTCAACGATCCTGAGTTTTATCAAAAAGTGCAGGATGTTATGGCAAAAGAGTTGTATAAGTCGTTGAGGAAAGACTCATAAGATTTAAGAGCCGTATGTGAGTTAAGCTCCTAACGGCTCTTATAGGATAAAATGTAAATCTGTAACAGAGAGGAGAAAAATATAATGGATGCACCTTTACGCATAGACGAGCAGATAATGAACAGTGACAGAGTTATTTGCCGTCATATTGATAGCATAGAAAAATCTACAATTGGAGAAATATCTCAGGACATTCTTTCGCATCTTCGCCATTTCGTCGAACATATTATGCTGAAGATTTATGCCAATGGAGAGGATATCGAAGATTCACATGAAAATGTTCAAAAAGCAGTAAAGTATGTTAAAAGCCAGATGAAATTGAAGCATATTGCACGTTTTCATCGTTTCTTGCAGGTATCTGTATCTCATAGAACTTTAGCAGAAGAAAATGCTAATCGATTGATGCTCAAATATTATGAATATCTTCTGAGAATAAAGAATTATCTTCAGGACAATTATTCTATGGAAGTCCTCCATAACCTTGAAAAGTTTCCTATTGAAATAGATGATAGTTATAAAGAATACTATGAGAAGATTTCTGAGAAAATTGAATTATACCATACTCCTATAAGAGAAGGATTTCGATTTGACCGGTTTTATATCCAATCAATAAAGCCATTTTTTGTAAACGGGAAAGTTTACTATGAAGTTGCGTTCATACCGGCAAATGATAAAGCAAGCAAAACAGATCGGATCATTGCGTTTACAGACATTGAATTATCCGATTATTACGCTGTCAGATTTGCTATAGCCAATAATTCAATTGAAATTTTTGGAAAAACCATGCCCATACGAGTTATTGTCAATTGGGAAGTGAATATTCGTCCTTGTGAATTCGATAATTTTGCAAAACTGATTTACAAGAATGCACCTAAGTTATCTAAAGCCGAACAGAAGCATTTATCACAATATTTAACTGATACCGGAGCCAATTTATCCGAGCTCCTTGATATTTCAGATGAAGCCTTTGCTAATTTACGCGGTAAAATCGTTCCAAATTCAAGTTCCACATTTTTCTTTGATATTCTGGATTATTGCAGAGAGCTTTTACGAAATCAAAGCCCAGGAGCTAATATCCTTAAGTATCTATTATTTCATATGACAAATAGGATAATAAAAGCACAATACAAGGAGCAATGGAAATGGGATTATTATAATGGTTGTTGGGAATACATAGGTCAAAACTCTTTGCTTTCTGATCTTTATTTAGCAAATGAATGTATACCTTTTGATAATATGCCATTTTGTTCTGCTCTTAGAAAACACGTTCCGAGCATTTCTGATATATTTGATTGCTTTGAGATATCGGGACGAGAACATGAGATTATTGCTTGGTTTATCAGGCATAATACAGAACAAAAAGGTATTCTTTTCACAAAATTAGAAAAGAGTGATGACGGGAAATATAAATTATTGGATTTTGAAGATGTTGAAAGCCTTGTAAATGTTTATAACAGCCGACTTTATAAGAATCGTACTCAACAAGCACGAAAGCTTATCATAAAAAATGATTTTATTTTTATAGAAAGCTATAAAGAAGATACGGTTTCTATAATTCAAACTGTAAAAAGCCTGACCACTAATGGAATTCCTAATCACGCTAACACAGCGAAGCATTGGATAGATACTCAAGATAATAGCGATTTGTCAGATGAGAAAAAAGATGCCTTAATCAATTTGTTTGATAAATCGAAAGTGACTTTGATTTATGGTGCAGCAGGAACTGGAAAAACGACATTGATCAATTATATTTCAACATTTTTCAAGGACTACTCTCGGTTGTACTTAGCTCACACAAATCCAGCGGTAAACAATTTGAAAAGAAAAGTGAGCGCATCATCAAAATGCAATTTTATGACTATCACCAAATTTAATAATCCGTATGCTAAAGATGTAAAAAGAGATTATGATATTCTCATAATAGATGAGTGTAGTACTGTAAGTAATAAAAGTATGAGAAAGGTTCTTGAACTTGCTCAGTACAAGCTTTTAATTTTGGTAGGAGATATATACCAGATCGAGGCTATAGAATTTGGAAATTGGTTTAATGCAGTAAGATTCTTTATTCCTCCAACATCAGTATGCGAATTAAAAAAACCATTTAGAACAGAAAGTAAGCAATTATTAGACCTATGGGATAATGTCAGAAAAATGCAGGGTAATAATGAGGATAGTGATGTTCTTGACAGATTACAAGCAGGTGAGTTTTCGGCAGAACTGGATACTTCAATATTCACTTCTGCAGCAGAAAATGAAATTATACTTTGCTTAAACTATGGAGGACTTTACGGTATTAATAATATCAATCATTTCATGCAAGAAAACAATAACGGTAAAGAGATTTATCGCGGCATACAAAGATACAAAGTCGGTGATCCTATTCTATTCAACGATGCTGCCGATTCGTTTTTTAGCAGTGATGAAGACGAAGTTCCTGTTATTCATAATAATATGAAAGCTAAAATCGTAGATTTCGCTGTTTTAAATGAAGGTCAGGCAAATGAGTCGATTCAATTTGATGTCGAACTTGATAAACCTCTTATAGAATTAAATATGGATAATCGTAACTTCAACATCATAGGAACGAATCAGGAGGGAAACTCGATTATTCGGTTTGAAGTCTTTAAGAATAAAAGCACTGACGAGGACGATGACGAAACTTCAAGGGCTACGGTTCCGTTTCAAATAGCTTATGCTGTCTCAATCCATAAAGCACAAGGTTTGGAATATGACTCTGTTAAAATAGTTATAACCGATGAAATAGATGAACTTATAACTCACAGCATATTCTATACTGCAATTACTCGTGCTAAGAAAAGACTGAAGATTTATTGGTCTAAATCTGTTGAACAGAAGATACTTGAAAGAATCAAGCCTATTGATAACCGTCCGGATATCGCATTATTGAGAAGCGAAATAGTCTGAGGTGATTTTAGGAGGGAGAGTTGCCGTCACTGACATCTCGCCCTCTTAGATTATTTGTCAGCATCACTGCATTCGTCAAGTCCGTGAAGTAGCAGAATGTATACGCACTCTGCTCGGTCATGTTCCTCGCCGTCCGTGGACATCATTATTTCAAGGAAATATGCCTTTGCTTCTTCGTAGTCCGTCCAGACCTCACGCCTGCCGTTGCATAAAGTAGTGACCTTGCGTGTTCTCGGCATTGCCAATTCAGATATTTTCAACATAGCTGTTCCCCAAAAAAGATTTATTGTGAATCCATTATAGCGGATAATTTTTCCGGAGTCCAGCTCTGCGGAATAATTGTAACCATTCTTGTGAAGTGCGCAGCAATTTCAAACGCCGATCCGGTGCAGGGCGCACATATTAAAATCGGTGCTGTCGGGATTTCTCCTGACAGCACCTTTTCTCTTATCGCTTCAACTGCAAGACCTTCGTTTGCAGAAACAGCAGAGGGTCGATGATCTGACCGGCAAGGCTCTCGACTTCTTCAATATCTTCCTTGTAAACCTTGTTCGTGACATTTGCACGACGGGCGATCTGGTTGATATTGTTGGCAACATTATTGGCGATGCGTGCGAGCTCCTTCAGCTCATTTTCGTTGACCTGAGCAATATATCCCTCAAAGATCATGGCTCTTACAAATCCACTGAGACTGCTCATACCGCTGTTAGCAAACTTCTTCTTGATAGCCGCCATTTCTTCGGAGCTGACACGGACTTTCAGGTACAGTGTACGCTTCTTTTCGTCTTTCATTTCTCTTGTTCTCCTTTTTTTTATCAATTCGGGGTCGTAGGGGCAGCGCCCTCTGCCAAGCCTTGTACTATGTGTGAAGTCGCAATTTGCGCCCACATAGTACCGTGCTTGCTGGTAGAGTTTCGCCCCTGTGGGGCGAATGTTATTTCCGAGCATTTCTGCTCGGTCTTTTTTCTCGATTCCGAGAATTGGAGCTGTGCGACTTTCTCTGTTTCATCGCTCCCCATAATCAATATAGCGCACTTTCCCGATCACGTCAATAATAAATTTCAGATTTCTTATGATCGCTCAAAATCGATTCGTCAAAATAACCGGATAGAACAAACGGCATAATAGCGTGATTTCAGATTTTTGAATCTCAAAATTCCCCGGACATTTTTTGACAAAGTATGAACAAAAGCTTGTGCGCAATGCGGCTTGTATTTCAAATGTAGAGCGCGCTATAATTGGATCATGGCAGGTGAGCTATGGTCACTCGCCTCTGCCTGCTGAGAACAAAAAATGAAAGGTTGTGATTTTTCTATGGGCATCTATACAGAAAAGAGAGATCAGCTCATTGAGAAGATCAAAGGTTTGGAAAAGCGTATTGCAAGCGATACGGCGAAGAAGAAAACCCTGGAGGACAAGCTGAAAGAAGTTTCCCGTCTGGCTATGGCGGAGGAATACAACTGCAAGCCCCGTGAGCTTGACGAGATCATCACCTCGGAGCATCAGCTTTTGGAGAAGCTGAGAGCCAGCGGTCTATCCGATGATGAGCTGCTGAAACTGGTCGGAGGTGGAAACGCAGAGAGTGAGAAAAGCGATACCACCGATCTTACCGCTGACTTCGGACAGCAAATGAGCTTTACGGATAAAGCGAATCCCTATGAGAATTAAAACTATCCGATAGTAAAAATAGCTATGCAATGGGACGGCAGAAATGCCGTCCCGCACAACTATTTCAAAAACAGAAAGAGGGGCAGATAGAGAAAGCGATCCCCTCGCTCTAAAAGCATAGAGAAAGAGAAGCTAAGGAGTACAAGCTATGAATAATAACACTACTGCCGTAGATACAGAAAAGGCAGAAACAACTTTTAACGCAACGTCCGAGTACAAGATCGGACATACCCTTTACACGGTGACAACCGTGTTCAACCCTGCTTCAAAGGAAAGCCTTTCGGGTATCCTGAAAAGGCTGATCATCCGAGAGAGCGAAAAACTCCTCGGTGAATCCGGACAAGAACCCGAGAAGCAGGCTGTGTAACTTTGGAATAATGGCGCATTGTATTTATTTTCGGTGTGCGCTATAATGATAACATAGTTTGCTGTATCTGTCGGAAAGGAAGGTTTACTATGACAGACAAGATCACAGCATTATATTGTCGCCTTTCGCAGGACGATATGTTACAGGGTGAGAGTAATAGTATCACCAATCAGAAGGCGATCCTCAAGAAGTATGCAGAGGATAATGGTTTCTGCAACACCGTTTACTACATTGATGACGGAGTAAGTGGAACAACGTGGGAGCGCGAGGGTTTCAAAGCGATGCTGGCTGACATTGAGGAGGGCAAAGTCGGTACGGTCATTACTAAAGACCTTTCAAGACTTGGACGTGATTATCTCAAAACAGGCGAGTACATCGAGATAATCTTTCCGGATCATGATGTTCGTTATATCGCTATCAATGACGGCGTGGATACCTTAAAGTCTGAAAATGAGCTGATGGCTTTCAAGAACATTTTTAATGACTGGTATGCTCGTGACACAAGTAAGAAGATCAGAGCCGTTTTCAAGGCTAAGGGACAATCGGGAAAGCATCTTTCCAATCCGATCTACGGCTACAAGCATTCGGAAACGGACAAGAACCTTTGGGTGATCGACGATGAAGCCGCCGAAGTTGTTCGCAAGATTTTTCATCTTTGCATTGACGGCTACGGTCCGGCGCAGATCGCTCGCATCTTAACGGAACAGGGCATCCCAACGCCGACGGCTTATGCATTGTCGCAGGGCAGGGATAACGGTCACAAGAATGCCAACCTCAATCGCTGGGGTATGGAAACGATCTCGGGGATTCTTGAAAAGCCAGAATACGCAGGTCATACTGTGAATTTCCGTACTCATGTGAAGTCTTACAAAAACAAGAAACGTGTGGATAATCCGAAAGAGGATTGGCTGATCTTCGAGAATACCCATGAAGCAATTATCTCCCAGCAGGAGTTTGATCTGGTGCAGGAGCTTCGCAAGAACAAACGCCGTCCGACAAAGCATGAGGAAGTCAACCCGCTTTCAGGTATCTGTTACTGTGCCGACTGCGGAAAGAAGCTGTATCTGTGCCGAGCGACAACCATGACCGTAGATCAAGAACATCTGAAATGTGGCACTTATGCAAAAGACAAGAACGGATGTACAATCCACTTCATCAGGACGATCGTTCTGAAAGAGATCATACTCGGTGAGTTGAACAAGATGATTTCCTTTGTCAAGGAGAACGAGGACGAGTTTGTGCAGGCAGCTATGGATAATTCCATTCAGAAGCAGTCCTCGGAGCTTGCCAAGTCCAGGAAGAAGCTGAGAGACACAGAGAAGCGCATCGCAGAACTGGACAGACTGTTCATAAGGCTTTATGAGGATAACGTATCGGGCAAGATTCCCGATGAGCGATTTTCCATAATGTCGGCAGGATATGAGGACGAGCAGAAGAAACTGAGAGCAACCGTAGCAGAGCTTACTGACTTCATCGAAACGGCAGAGCAGAAGTCAGCCGATGTGACCGCCTTCATTCAGGTGGTGCAGAAGTATGAGCATATTACGGAGCTGACACCTGAGATCATGCATGAGCTGATCGAGAAGATCGTTGTTCATGCTCCTGACAAGAGCAGTGGTCATCGCACGCAGGAAATCGAGATCCATTATAGTTTCAACGTTGCCGTAACGAATGCTGTCGCTGACAGTATGAAGTACGACAAAAAGAGAAAGGTTGCGTAACCAAGGCGGTTACGCAACCTTATCTTCAAATCATAAAAACTTCTTTATGAGTACCTGCCTTTCGGGTCACGGGATAAGTTTTATATGCAATATCAGTTCTGGTCAAAAAGCTTCTTGGGGTCGTATCTCTTATAAGCGTCCTGATTTTTTACAACGTTCTGAGCCTCGGTCCACTGAGTGATGAGAGCGTCAAAATCCTCGGACTTCATCTCGTAAAGGAGTGAATCCTTTGCACTGAGGAAGTACTCGTCAGTTTCGAGAACGTCCATCTTGAGGACAATGTAATATGTTTCGCTGTCGGAGGATTCGATGATCTGGATATCACCCTTCTGCATCTCGTCAAACACCTTGGAAACAACTGCGGAATCTGGAGTTGTGCCGCTCTTTTCAATAACGGTCTTGTTGGAAGAGATCTGCTCGCCTGAATCGGTAGTCTCCTCTGCGGAAGCATCGGCGGAAGTTCCTGTTGTCTCGGCAGCTTCCTCTGTTGTGATGTCGGCTTCGGCTGTTTCCTCTGCGGTATCAGCGGTCTCATCAGCTTCGGCAGTGTCCTCAGTGGAAACCCCCGTTGCATCTTCTGCGGTCTCGGCAGAATCGGTGATCTCGTCGGCATTATCCTCCAGAGCAGCCTCTGCATCGGAAGGAGTTACCTCAGCGGTAGAAGTCTCGGTCTCTGCTTCGTCAGCGGCTGCATTGGCAGCTTCTTCTGCGGCAGCTGCCTCAGCTTCTGCCTTGAGATTGTCATAATATGCGGTATATTCGGCATTAAGGGCATCGAAATCCTCGCCGTTCTTGTAGCGCTCAACATAGCTCTCAGCCATGGACATGATCTCAGCCTTGCCGTCGGACTTGAGCAGATTGCCAGAACCGTCCTTCAGCTCCATAGCAATGTAGTTTATCATTGCATAGTTTTCGTCAAGATATGTCTTTATCTCGTCATCGGAAACAGCATATTCGCCGCCCTCGGAGTAGATGGTCTTGAACACCTTGTCCCTCTTCTGAGAATTGAGATAAAGGGAGGTAAAGGACTTTTCGCTGATACCCATTTTGGTGTAATACTCGCCTGCATAGTCCCAGGTCTGGTCGCAGTAAACCTTTGCAGCGTCCTTTTCATCGGCTGTAATGGTAAGACCCAGCTCGGTGAACTTTGCTTCGATAGCCGCATATTCCTGCATGGACTTGGTAGCCTCGTCATATATCCATGTCGTAGCATCCTTGCCGTCGATCTGAGAGCTGAAAACGGCAGCGGTAGTTGTTGTGCCGTCAGCGGAAGCTACTGCATCGCTTGATGCGGAATTTTCCTCATTGAGCTTGGACTGTGCGCTGTAGTAAGCGGACTGGAGGTAATAGATGAAGATACCCGCAGGGATATCGCTGCCGTCAATGGTAGCGCCCCATGTGGTATTTTCGCCGCAGGCTGTCATAGAGGACATAACAGCGGCAGCCGCAGCAACTGCGGTAATTTTCTTTATATTAAATCTTGCCATTTGAACTAACCTATCCTTTCGTTGACTTTGAGGGACAATGCACCGTATGCCGGGCAATCTCCCACAGGATAATTACATTTGATTATACCACACCGCCGGATAAATGTCTATAGATTTTAAAAAATTTAAATCAGGCACGCAATTATTCCGTTATTTTATTCAAAGTCAGCACCATAATAAGCTTGATTTTTATTATTTTCGACAATATATTACGCCTTTTTATTGCAGATGAGCCAGCCAAAGGCACAGCCGCACACTCCTCCGATGATATGTGCCATCTGGGAGATGTTATCGTGAGCAAACAGACCGTTCAGCACTTCCGTTCCCAGATAAAGCACAGCCACGCAGATAAGTGTGAGAGGTATCTCGCCGCTGCCGCTGTTGGCAAAGGAACTGAGAAGTATCATCATAAACGCAATTCCGCTTGCCCCCAGAAGAGCCATCCCGGGGAAGAAGATAACGTTGATAAGTCCCGTAATGAACGCTGTGAAGATTATCATTATCAGCAGGCGCTTTCCGCCGTATTTTTCTTCCAGCATAGGTCCTACCAGCAGTATTACGGTGAAATTGCCCATAAAGTGGGACATATCCGAATGGCCCAGCACATGGGTGAACATTCGCAGATAAAAAAGCGGGTCGGTCAGCGGAGCACGGTAAACCGAAAAGAACCTCACAGCGGCGCTCTGACCGATAAACTGAATAAGCAGAGTTGCCCCCAGCGCCAGCAGTGCAAATGTAAGTGTTACGGGAGAATTGTATGTTATCTTAGGAAATTTCATTGCCTATCCCCTTTCGGTTGTAAAAAAAGAGCCGCTTTCACAGAAACTGCAAAAGCGACTCTTCAAAATCGCAGAAATTATTCAGCAGCGTAAACGCTAACCTTCTTGCGGTCCTTGCCAACGCGCTCGAACTTTACCTTGCCGTCAACAACAGCGAAGATAGTATCGTCAGAACCGATCTGAACGCCTGCGCCGGGATGAATATGAGTACCTCTCTGGCGAACGATGATGTTGCCTGCGGTTACGAACTGACCGTCAGCTCTCTTAACTCCAAGTCTCTTGGATTCGCTGTCACGACCGTTCTTAGTGGAACCCATACCTTTTTTATGTGCAAAAAACTGCATGGAAATTCTAATCATGATTGGTAGCCTCCCTTTCAATAATAATCCTGATACAGCCGGGAAACTCCTCGGATATCAGACCGAGATGAGCGTAAAACGACTCAAGCAGTCTGCGGGAATTCTCGCTGCCGCTTTTCAATTTCAGAGCAAGCTTATTTTCAAGCACTGATACCTCCGCTTCATCGTTAAAGAAGTCGGTAACGGTATTGCACACAAGCTCTGCTGCCGAGGAAACAGATGCGCACACAACGTCGCTCCCACTTTCGCCCCAGCCTGCATGACCTGATAGTGAAAAGCCCGATAAACCGCCGTTTTTCTTATAAAAAACAGCCTTTATCATGCCTTGATAGCGTCAATTCTTACCTTAGTGTAAGGCTGTCTGTGACCCTGCTTCTTGTGAGTGGATCCTTCCTTAGCCTTGTAGGTGAAAACAGTTATCTTCTTGGACTTACCATTCTTGATAACCTTAGCCTCTACGGATGCACCTGCAACGTAGGGAGCGCCAACTGTAAGAGCGCTGTCGTTGTTTACAGCAATTACCTTGTCAAAAGTAACTGTGTCATCAGCGTTAACTGCGAGCTTCTCAACGAAGATCTCGTCGCCTTCCTTGACCTGATACTGCTTTCCGCCTGTTTCGATAATAGCGTACATTTTACGGCACCTGCCTTTTCCTATAAAAACTCGCTGCACCAGGCGAGCTGCCAATGGGCACACTGCTTCCATAGCCTGTTACATGCGGCAAGAAAAATTATACCACGCCGAATTTGTTTTGTCAAGGGCTTTTTTGCACTTTTTTTATTTTTTTGCGGGATTTTTCATTCCGCTGCCCACTGTCAATCAAACCAAGTTATACTAATCTTTAATCGTTCTATAGACAAAGCCGACAGATGAAATAAGACCAGTCTGGGAAAGCGACTGCAGGCGGGCTTGTCGCCCCGCAAGGGAGCTTGACGAAGAATGGGCTTATTTCAGCCGAGAATTTGTCTATAGGTTGATTGAGGATTAGTATTATATTATACATTATAATTGTACCCATGTCAACAAAGCCATTGCGCCGCAAATTTATTTCTCATAACATATTGCATTATTTACGTGACTGTGTTATCATAATTTTGTATAAAAATTTTTCCTGTTCAAAAAACTTATAAAGGTTGGTCGTAAAAATGAAGCCGTTATTCTCAGCTCTCCTTGAAACGATAGTGCTCGTTGTATCTATCCTGCTGGTGATGCTCTGCGCAAAACTCCTTAAATTTGACAGCAGCTTTGACAACTACAGTGAAAAATACCCCGACAGCATCATCACCGTGGGAAATGCCATGGAATATTTTCCTGAGGGAACTGATCTCACTCCTGAGGAAGCCTCAGTGCTGCTGGGCAAGGAATGGTTCGGCGAGGACAGCGGCAAGGAAGTCCCCATACCTGTCGCAAAGATATTCTGCATTCAGGTAAGCGAAAACACCGCAAAGGTGCTGGAGCTGTACTCTTTTATAGTATTTATCGAAAGCATCTTGTGCCTCATATTCGGCATAACTCTCCCCTGCTCGCTGTACAGGCACATTGACCCTGCAAAATCCATCAACGATTTCTTCATAAACGAAAACTATGTTTATACGGACAAATACGGCACCACCTACGGCCATGTGGGTGAGACCCGTGCGGGCATCGTAAAGATATTGTTACTGCTGCTGATGGTGGCTGTTGCAAATATCTGGTGCACTTTCATTCCCCTGTTTATCATAATAAACTTCATTGTGGGAATCATCATGCTGATATGCAGGCTGGCAGGCATCAGCGCAAAGGACACTGCCGAAAAGGCGAAGATAAAAGAAGCAGAGGGTCAGGCAGGCTCGGAAACATATCGTATCATCGTCGATAACGGTCTTTTTCTGGTAACAGGCGACAAGCACCCCAAACGTGGACTTTATTTCAGAGGTTACTGGAACGCTGTTGTGGCAAGGCGCATAATGGAGCTTGATGAGCGTGTATTTGCTTTCCGTGAGGACGATGTGGAGGACACTATTAAATATGGTGACGAACATCTTCACAAGAACTATGAGATGAACCGCACAATGAACTCCATAAAGCTTATGTTCAACTCATCGGCAAAGAAAAAATCGGAGAGATTAAAGAACGAGATCATTAGTCAGGATTACACCTTTACCCGTGTGCTTCGTGGTTCAAGGCTGTACGAGTATGTTATAATGTCCAAACGCAGTGCAAAATATTTGCTTATCCGTGTGCCTTCCAACTGCTCACTTATGCGTGCTGTAATGAAATGCGACGCAAAGGGCGATGTTTTCGAGGTGCTCGAATGGAATAAGTGGGACCGCCTGTGCGACAGCGACAAGCTGGCTGTCCTCAGCGATCACACCGGCTGGATGGATCCTCCCAAGGGCGAGGAAAAGCCCGGAGACAAAGTTCAGGCGACCTGACATCATAAGAACCCGTCTTCACAAGCATATGCGCACGTCTTTTCGGCAAATTTTGCCGCAGACTGCGTTAAAAATCCTTGCCGGGCGAAAGCCCGCCTGCGGATTTTTGCCTACTCTGCAACAAAATTATGCTCGAAAATCCGCACACATTTCTTATGAAGACAGGTTCTAACATTTCAAAAGCTCAGCTGACTTATACTTTTAGCTGAGCTTTTTTCATATCCGCATAATTTTTCTTTGCTTGACAAAAATATATATATATAGTATAATATAACAGCGTGAAAAATGTGATTTTCCACAACAATTTATATTAAACCTATTCAAACAGTAGATATTGCATCTGCACCGAATAGACAGAAAAGAGGAAAAATATGCTGGAGCTTCAAAATATCCACTGGCAGCTTCCCGACGGCGGCGAAATATTAAAAGGCATTAGCCTTTCTATCCCCGACGGTCAGCTGACTGTTGTAACAGGTCCCAACGGAGGCGGAAAGACATCGCTGGCAAAGGTCATCGCAGGTCTGTACGCTCCCTCTGAGGGCAAAATACTTCTCAACGGTGAGGACATCACCGAACTCAGCATCACCGACCGTGCCAAAAAGGGCATCGCATACGCATTTCAGCAGCCTGTCCGCTTCAAGGGTCTTACGGTTCTTGACCTGCTGGAGCTTTCCGCCGAGGAAAAGCTTCCAAGGGACAAGGTATGTTCCCTGCTGGGCGAGGTAGGTCTTTGCTCAAAGGAATATATCAACAGAGAGGCTGACTCCAGCCTTTCGGGCGGCGAGAGCAAGCGCATAGAGATAGCCACCGTTCTTGCAAGAAAGAACGCTTCCATGCTGGTTTTTGATGAGCCTGAGGCAGGCATCGACCTGTGGAGCTTCTCCAATCTTATCGAGGCTTTCGAGCGCCTTAAAGCAGAGGGCAGCCGCTCGCTGCTGGTCATCTCCCACCAGGAAAGGATCATGGAAATTGCGGACAACATCGTTGTCATTGCAGGCGGAAAGGTTCGCACCTGCGGCAAAAAGGACGATGTCCTGCCCACTCTGCTTGCAGATGAAAAGACAGAACGCTGTCCCATGGACAAGGCTAAAAGGGAGGTCAGGGCATGAACGATATAACCGAAAAGCTTCTGGAGATCGTCTCCGACTGGGACGGCAAATTCAAGGGCGCATACAATATCCGTGAGAACAGCGGCTGTGCAGGCCGTCAGTCCTCGGAAAATATCAGAATAGAATCAAAGACCGATAACCCAGGAATCAACATTTTTATCAGCTCCAAGGCACAGCATGAGACTGTTTATATCCCTGCCTGTGTAACTCACGGCGGAGTTGATGATCTGGTATATAACGACTTTTTTGTTGAAGAGGGCGCAGATGTCATTATTGTGGCAGGCTGCGGCGTTCATTCCGATGATGAAGAGGAAGCCCGCCACAACGGTATCCACCGTTTCTTTGTTGGCAAGAACGCAAAGGTGCTTTACAAGGAAAAGCACATAGGCACAGGAAAGGGCGCAGGCGCTAAGCGCATTGACCCCGTTACCGATGCAACTCTTGACGAAAATGCTTATATGGAGATGGACACCTCTCAACTGGGCGGCGTTACAAGCACATCACGAACCACCAACGCAAAGCTCGGTGCTGGCGCAAAGCTTGTAATAAGAGAAAGGCTTCTCACCGACGGCGACGAAAGGGCAAAGTCTGTATTCAACGTTTCACTTGACGGTGACGGAAGTGCGGCTGACCTTGTTTCCCGCTCCGTTGCAAGGGGAAATTCCTATCAGGAATATATCTCGGTCATCGAGGGCAACTGCCGCTGCACAGGTCACTCCGAATGTGACGCTATCCTTGCGGAAAACGGCCGTGTAAACGCATCTCCCGCACTGAACGCTGCCTGCATAGACGCTTCGCTAATCCATGAGGCGGCTATCGGAAAAATCGCAGGCGAGCAGATAATCAAGCTCTGCACACTTGGTCTTACAGAAGAGGAAGCTGAAAGAAAGATCATCGAAGGCTTCCTGAAATAATAGGAGGAGTTTTGTAAAATGAACGCATTTGCAAAAAGAGCCGCTGCTGCAGCAATGTCAATGGTCATGCTCTTTTCGTTCTCGTCCTGCGGCAAGGCAGAAGAAGCGGCTCCCGAAGAGACTGCTTCCGCCCGTGTCACTGTTGACGGAACAAAGTTCATGGTGGACGGCAAGGAGCTGTGGATAAACGGCTGCAACACACCATGGCACAACTGGAACGACTTCACGGGAAACATGGACGCAGAATTCTGGGACGGTGCCTTTGCTCAGCTTGCGGAGGATAACATCAACTGCACAAGAATATGGATAAACTGTGCAGGCGAGAGCATTATCCGCCTTAAGACCACAGGCGAGATAAAGGAAATAAGGGAAGGCCACTGGACTGACCTTGACAAGCTTTTTGAAATGGCTGAAAAGCACGGCGTTTACGTTATGGCTACCCTCACCTCCTTCGACCACTTCAAAGAGCCGAACGCAGGCTATGACAAGTGGAGAAACCTTGTTTCATCAAAGGAGCTTACCGACGCATATGCAGATACATATGTTGCCGAGTTCTGCAAGAGATACGGCTCCAACGAGTATCTTTTCGCCATTGACCTTATGAACGAGCCTGACTGGGTGCATGAGAACGCAGAGTGTGGTCAGCTTGACTGGAACGGTCTTTCATACTTCTTCGGAAAGTGCGCCGCAACTATCCACGAAAACTCCGATACTCTTGTAACTGTCGGCTTCGGCATGGTAAGATACAACTCCGACAAGTACGAGGGCAACATCGTTTCCGACGAGCACCTTAAAGAAGTTACAGGCAATGACAAGGCTTATGTGGACTTCTACAGCCCCCATTTCTATATGTGGGAAAAGCCCTACTTCGGCTTCCCCTACTCAGGCTCACCCACAGACTTCGGTCTTGACGGCACAAAGCCCACACTCCTTGGAGAAGCTTCCAACGATGATGAAAAGGAAAGCAAGATGACACTTACCGAGGAATACAAGGCAGCATATGATAACGGCTGGAACGGTGTTATGGTATGGATGGATCCCGTTGAAGAGGATTACAGCTGGTACCGCTACGACCTGACCCGAACCGCTACCAACGCAATGTATGATTACATTCCCGACAAAATCTATCCCATTGGCAAAAAAGCAGCAGCCGAGACCGCTGCCGAATAATCCGTAAAACAAGTCAGCCCCCGTCCGCATATGCAGGCGAGGGCTGTTATTATTTATTGTGGTCGATAGAGCTGTGGAGCTTTGCAAAAAGCTCGTTGTACTTTATAACAGGCTCCTCGCATTTTGTTACGGAAACGTGCAGGTCAAGGGGTATCATATGCCCATCAAAATCAAATCCGATGCCGTTTTTGTCCGATATTTTCTTTGCAATGCTTTCGGCATAAGCCGTGTCCGCCGAATCGGTAAGAAGCACGAATTCGTCTCCGCCTATGCGGAAAACCAAGTCATTCTCCCCTGCCGCTTCGGAAATGCGCTTCATGGACTCGATTATGGCAAGGTCGCCTGCTTTTCGTGAAATGTCATTTATGGGGATAAGCCCCTTGATATCGCAGCACACAAAGCAGCAGCTGCGGCGCTGGGTAAAAAGGTCGTAAAGCTCGCTGATATCTACATTCTTTTTCATAGAAAACTCTCCTTCCAAGGGCGTAGAGGACAGTCTGGGGTACAGCCCCGAAAATCGGTATTTTGTGCTGTATTCCGATGGATTGCAGTTCCACACCCGTCTGAACGCTCTGGTAAACGCCTCGTTGGAGTTATATCCCAGTGACAGTGCAAGCTCCAGTATATTTGCGCTGCCCGCCTGAAGCTCCTTTGCGGCGATGACCATTTTTCTCCGCACGATATAATCATGCACAGATATGTTGTTGACGTTTCGGAAAAGCTTTTCCAGAGAGGACTTTGAGCAATAGCAGCCTGCGGCGATATCTTCCGTCCTGAGACTTTCGGACATATGCTCTTCCATATACGAAAGCGCATGTGCCAGCAGCTGCAAATTGTTCATATGTTCATTTCCTTTCTGTCTGTGATCACATCTTAATTATAATCTATAAAAAGAATGTCTGCTTGATTTTTTGAGTAATTATATCATTCCTCTTCTTTCATAGCCTCTTCAAGCCAGCCCAGCTGACGCTCGGTTATCTCCCTGCCGAAGCAGTCACGCAGATATTTTTCCGCCAGTTCCGCTTCCGAAACGGACATTTCGGAAATTCGGCTGTCGCTGTCATCTGCCGATGCGGATACCTTTCTTGCACATTCCAGACGGAGCATACGTGGGAATCTGTCACGGATATTCTCGTAAAGTCCTGCTGACGATGAACGGTCGGTAAGGATAACCCTCACATATGCGTCCTCTGGAACTTCCGCCGCCATTACTTCGTCATAGCTGCCCTTTACGGTAATGAGAGAGAGCGAGCTTGGAGCGGCAAGCTCTGAAATGCCGACCTCCGTATCAAAAACAGTATATGTCTTTGCCTGTCCTGCCTCGGAAAAGCTGTATGGAATGGGAGTTCCGCTGTAGCGCACTGCCGTGTTTTCATCAGCTGAGCATTTTATTGTCTGGGCACGGTGAAGATGCCCCAGAGCTATATAATCAAAACCCGCAAACACATCTGCCGACACCATCTGCGCTCCTCCTGCGGATATCTCCGCACCCTTGGAAGCCCTTTCGCTGTCGGATATTGCCGCTCCCGTAACAAAGCAGTGGGCGGCGATGATGTGCTTTTTTGATTTGTCCCATGAGCTTTTTATATCGTCGGTCATGGCAAGAAAAGCGTCGGTGCAGGTCTTTATCTCCCTGTCGGAAAAAAGCTCACGCACCTCGGCAATGTTGAACCACGGTATGCAGTAGATATCCGCATCGCATACGGAGATCGGCTTCATATAGTCACGAAAGCTGCCACGGATATACAGCCCGCAGTTTTCCAGCAATCCCGAATTTACCGACAGCCTTGGAGCGGAATCATGGTTTCCCGCAATGATTATCACGGGGATATCCCTGCCGCCCGAAAAAAGCTTTTCGCACAGCCTGTCCCAGCATTTTACCGCTTCGCCCGCAACAACGGCGCTGTCATACACATCGCCCGCAATGATTATGCAGTCCGCACCGCATTCAACGGCAGCAGCGCAAAGGCTCTCCCCTATCTTCTCCTGATATGGGAGCATATCCTCGCCGAACAGCGAAATGCCGATATGCAGGTCGGAGGTGTGAAGTAACTTCATTATGACCGTTCCTTTCAGTTTTATCTTCTGCAATGCTCGTCCGCAGGCTAGGTAATGCTACCGACTGCGGTAAATTCGCACCTGTCAGCTGTCATTATAAATCACATTTTCTGTAATGTTTATTTGTCTGCATTTGGGTCAAGAGGGGTAACGTAAAGAGTCCTGTTGCCTGTGAATATGACCATTCCGGGCTTTGCTCCCGCAGGCTTTTTTACCTGCTTTGCAGGAACATAATCAACGGGCACCTGAGCCGAATTTCTTGCGCTGCTGTAGGCGGCGGCAATTCGTGCGGCGTAGTATATGGTCTCATCGGGGACCTGCTCGCCCCTTGCTCTGATTATAACGTGAGAGCCTGTAATATCCTTGGTGTGGAGCCAGATATCAGTTTTCTCAGCAGTTTTAAGGGTAAGAACATCGTTCTGCTTGTTGTTTCGTCCCACAAGTATCTCATAGCCGTCGGGAGAGGAAAATGATATGGGAGGAGCCGCCTTGGGGGGCTTCTGCTTGCCTCTCTGCATACGGATATAACCCTGCTCCGCAAGCTCGGCTCTCAGCTCGTTAACGTCATTTTCCGTGGAAGCACGGGAAAGTGCATCGGACACGCTTTCGATGTATTTCAGCTCGCTTTCGCCCTGAGCTATCTGTACTTTCAGCCGCTTTTCCGCCGTATCTGCCTTGCGGTAGCCGCCGTAATACTTCTGCATATTCTGGGAGGGAGTAAGCGATGGGTCAAGCTCCACGGTAATCTCTCCGGCGTTTTCATCGTAGAAATTCACGCAGGTGAAGTCCTTCATTCCCTTTTTGAGCTGATAAAGATTTGCGGAAATAAGGTCGCCCTTGAGCTTCAAAATATCCCTTTCCTCGGATATTTTCAGCTCCTGCCGCTGATTTTCCGTTCTTCTGCGTATCCTGTCGGCAGTGTTGGAAAGCAGGCGGTAAAGGTCGCCGTACCTCTGCTTCATGCGGGCTGTGCTGTCACGGTCGTGATAGAATTTATCCAGCGTTTCCCCTGCGGTCTCGCAGTAGGAGGCTTTCATCAGTCCGCCGTACTGGGTGATGTCAATAAAGCAGAAATCTTTAAGATTGCCGTCATTATCGGTAAGAATGGTGTATTTTCTCCTGCCGCTGAGATAATCGTCACGGGTGGACATTATTTCGGCGATAAGCTTTGTAAGGGTATCGCTGTCCAGTTCGTCGGTAGTGATATCGTTGGAGCCGCAGGCACGGAAAAGCCACTCCCTTGCAAGTATGGGGGAAATGCCCTCAAAAATGCCGATAAGGCACTTTGCGGCTGATTTGCCGCTTGCCGCAGCTATCCTCATGCGCATCTCCTCTTCGGGTGCGATAAGGAAGTTGAGCCTGTCCCCACGGGGAGGAGCGGTGTAGGTCATGCCGGGAAGCACAAGTCTTTCACGGCTCATGGCATCATCAACACGCTTTAAGCTGTCGATTATCTTCCCGTTCTCGTTTATAACGATAAGGTTGGAATATTTGCCCATTATTTCCACTGCAAGGGTGATTATGACCACATCGCCCAGCTCGTTTACGGTCTCAAAATCAAGGAAAAGTATTCTTTCCAGACCGTCCTGCCGTATGTCAATGAGCTTGCCGCTGCCAAGGTGCTTTCTCAGCAGCATACAGAACATGGGAGGCACCTTGGGGTTTTCTATCTGCCTGTTTGTAATGTGTATCCTTGCGGAATTTGCACCTGCGCAGATAAGCACCCTGCTGCTTCCCGTTCTCGTTCTTATTGCAATAACAGCCTCCTCCTTGGAGGGCTGATAGACCTTTTCTATTCTTCCGCCCACAAGAGGCTGAAGCTCCTGCTTTACCGCCAGGAGAAACGCTCCGTCAAGAGCCATTTATATCAGTTCCTTTCCTATCGTCAAGTGTGCTTTTCATTCTCATATTATGCCGCCTGTCATGTCATAAACTTATTTTCTTTTATAAATAAGCACCTCGAATGATGCTTCCGTTTCAAGAGACTCAAGGGCTTCAAGCCGCCTGTGGCCCTCTTCGCCTGTTTTGTAGTAATAAGGGGTCATGGAAAACAGGCTTTGTATATTCTTTGGATTATCAATGAAAATGCTCCGTGATATTTTCCTGCTTTCAAGGAAGTCAAAGCCCTCCACCTCATAATCGGCAGTCTGATTTTTATAGGGCTTATCATACACCGCAGCTTTAAGGCTCATAAGATGATCCTCCGCAGGGATAGCCATTATAAGATATCCCCTGCTTTTTATCACACGGCAGAATTCTTCCCGACAGAACGGTGCAAACATAGTCACTGCCATATCCACAGAGCCGTCCGCCAGCGGAAGATGAAAAATGCTTGCCGCCGCCACCTCGCACTGAGGCTGACCCTTCAGCCGCCTTGCCGCATGGGCGCAGGCAAATTTTGAGATATCAATGCCCAGCAGCTTAAAGCCGTATTTATTCCCGCTTATTGCCTTAAATATCTCTTCCGTATAATAGCCCTCGCCGCAGCCTGCATCAAGAAGAACGCCGCCGTGGAAATGCACACACACGGCATCGCACACGGCCTGCGCAAGATGGGAATAATAGCCCTTTGACAGAAATTCCGTCCTGGCGTTCACCATCATCTTGTTGTCTCCCGGGAGCTTTGCGTTCATCTGACCCGAAAGCAGCAGATTAACATATCCCTTGGAGGAGATATCAAAGCTGTGGCGGTTTTCGCACACATAGCTTTTTTCTTTTATTTCAAGGCTTTTGCCGCACACAGGGCAGATAAAACCGTTCATATCAATGTCCTTTCGCTTACAAGCAGTAATTTGCGGGGTCAACACAGCTCTTTGCTTCAATAATATCTATCTCCGGGAACCTTTTTGAAAGGATATTTTTCATAAGTCCGCAGAAGATACGCTCGGTGTGAAAATGACCGCAGTCAATGACAGTAAAGTCCATATTAACAGCGTCGATAAAGCCGTCGTGCTTGAAATCCCCCGAAAGAAGAGCGTCCGCTCCCTTTTGTGCAGCAAGATGTATAAAGCTGTTGCCGGCTCCCGAGCTTATGGCAATGTGCTTTATGATGCGTCCGTTTGTAAATCTTACGCAGGTACAGCCAAGTGCCTCTTTTGCCCTTTCAGCCGCTTCCTTTGGTGTAAGGGGCGCTTTAAGCTCATATATCCTGCCTATGGAAAGTCCGTTTCCCATATCGTCCAAGGACATAGAATCCTCAGACAGTCCGAGAGGTGCGGAAAGGATATCATAAAGCCCCTTGTTCATTCCCAGAGGCGACATATCAAAAGGGGTATGGGTGCAAATTGCTGAAACTCCACCTGACAGCAGCCTGCCTACGGGAGACGATGCCGTCACCGATTTAAGCGGCGAAAAGATAACAGGGTGATGACTCACTATAAGCTCCGCTCCCGACGCTTTTGCTTCTTCGATAACATCGTTTGTGATATCAAGGGCAGTGATAATTTTTGTAACGCCCTTATCGGGATCACCTGCCAGTATACCGCAGTTATCCCAGCTTTCCTTTGTGTCAAAGGGGATAAGCTCGTTTATGGCGCTGTAAATATCGGCAACTGTTGTCATATTCCTTTTTCCTTTCGTATTTTCTCCATGGTCATATCTATTTTTTCGGCTTCCGCAGGGCGGCTGTTCCTCATGCCGTCTGCAGCCTTTTTCATTCGTTCAAGCTGCTTTTCGATGTACTTTCGTCCGTCCTCGTATGATGCGTCGGTGAGACCTGTCTGCTCACGTACATCTGAAATCTCATATGTCACTCCAGTATATCGGCACTTAATTACGGAATAGGCAAATTCGCCGTCCCACACGGCACGTTCCTCCGTCACCTCAAAGCCGTTGTCCGCAAGGTATCTTCTCAGCACGGAAGCTCTTGTCATGGGCTGCAGAATAAAATTTGCCCCGCAGGTGCGTGACCTTTCATCGGCATCAATTATTTTGGAGATAAGCTCGCCGCCCATTCCTGCAATGACGATATCGGTAACGCCGTCAAGAGGGATATTTTTCAGTCCGTCGGACAATATCAGCTGCCCGCCCTCAATGCCCTCGTTCTCAAAGGTAGCCTTTGCGGCAGCAAGTGGCTTCTCGCCGATATCTGCGGCAATGGCTTTTGTGCATTTTTCCGATCTGAGCAGATACGCAGGCAGATAGCCGTGGTCGGTGCCTATATCGCACACAAAGCTGCCCTCTGTCATCTCTGCGCAGACAAGCAGTCGTTTATCAAGTTTCATATGTATTCTTCCTTACAGATATTGTGTATTATGAGCCGTACCCCATTCAGAAAAATCGGGAAGCGGCAGTGCCGTTTCCCGTTTCCTGCATGATAAGATTTTTTCCTTATGCCTTCTGTGCAAAATGCTCGTTGAGCTTTTCAACAAGAGCGTTTACATCAGTGCCGTGAACTGCGCAGGCATCTGCAATAGACTCGCCTCTGGAAGCGGGACAGCCCAGGCAGTGCATACCGATCTCAAAGAAATAAGGAGCGGTATCCATATCGTGATCGAGAATATCGCCGATAATGGTATCGGGAGTTACTTTAAAGCTCATATTAAACAACCTTTCATTCATTCTGCCCCGAGCCGCAAAGCCCGCAGGCGCATGATTTATATTACATAATCATTATAACCCATTTTTTTAAATTTTGCAAGACTTTTCCTTGAAATATGTGCATAATTGTGATATACTCTATTTAATAAACTGCTATAATGGGAGGAATGTTTCTCAATGAATTTTTCTTACAAGGTAAAACGATTTTTCAGGAACTTCGAGATTGAAAATCTTATGACTTATATTGCCGCTTCCATGGCGATAGTATTTGTGGGAGATATGCTCACGAACGGACTTATGAGCAGCTATCTTTCTTTCAGCCGCTCCGCTATCCTGGAGGGTCAGGTTTGGAGACTGCTCACATTTCTTTTTATCCCTCAGACAAACAGCGTAGTGTGGATAATCTTCTCTGTCTATTTCTACTACATCACGGGCAAGGAAACGGAAATGGCGTGGGGCGCTCACAATCTTACAATGTATTTTCTGACGGGAACGCTGCTGCTTATCGGCGTTGGCTTCATTGCGGGAGCGGCTTCAAGCAGCTATCTGCTGTTCTCACTGTTCCTTGTGTATGCCTATTTATATCCCGAAATGGAATTTCTGATGTTCTTTGTGGTACCCATCAAAGCAAAGTGGCTGGCGCTTATCGACATTGTTTTTATGCTGGTATCCTTCGGTGACGCATTCAAATATTATTTATACGACATGGCAAGCGTAGGTCTGGGCATTCAGCTTTCGGTCCTTGCCGCATTTGTGACCTTTGCTATTTTCTTCGGCAAAAACTATATCGACCGCTTCAGGAACAGACGTACCCACAAGGCTTTCCTTAACAGAAACAATATAAACGTTACAAAGGGAGGCAGAAACGGCGATGATGAATAACGCTCCCACTCCCTTGGGTGAGGACTTTTTTCACCGTGACTGCCTTGATGTGGCTCCGGATCTGGTGGGCAAGCTTATTATCAGGAACACCGACGAGGGCGAGATACGCCTGCGCATCACTGAAACGGAGTCATACCGTGGAGAAGAGGACACCGCCTGTCACGCATCAAAGGGCCGCACTCCCAGAACTGAACTGCTTTACCGTGAAGCGGGAGTTATATACGTATATCTCTGCTACGGCTGCCACTGGCTGATGAACGTTATCACAGGCGAAAAGGAGCAGCCCCAGGGCGTGCTTTTCCGTGCGTGCCTTGACTATGCAGGCCCCGGAAAGCTCACAAAGGCGCTGAAGATAGACAAGAGCTTCAACGGCGGATCGTTTATCGGCAACCCGAAGATCTGCATTGCAGATGACGGATACCGCCCCGAAATAATCAGGATAAAACGTGTGGGCATCGACTATGCCACCCCCGAATACAGGGATATTTTATGGAGATTTGCCGACACATCGGCTGTCAAATCAAAGAAATAAATGAAAGGAAGCGGCAGTATGGAAAACAAGGAACTCAGAGAGATACCCGACCTGCTTTATCCCGACGCTGCAAGGCGCAGGGAACTTAACAACCGCAGGATAATGCTTAACGACAAATACCCCTGCACATATATGAACGACCTTATGACGGACAATGTTGCGGGCATAATCAGCCGCAGAAATCCCCAGAACGTGCTGAAGCTTTTCAGGGAGCTTTGCACCGATACCGAAGTCATGAACTACCGTCTTGACGCTCTGGAAGACGTTATGGGCAATCCCAAGCTCTCCCCATCGGTACACAGAATAATCCGCACACTGCTGGACAGTGAGCACAAGAATATTTCCGCTTCCACCCCCGACAGCTTTTCCGCTCTGGGAAGCTGTGTCGAGGCGCTGGACAGCTACATAGACTGCATGGAGGAGCTTCACGCTCTTTACGGCGAGATAGGCTCAAACATTCATTCAGCCGCTTTCAGGGGACTGTTTGATTCACTGGAAGAACGATACGCTTCCAATGACTACAACAGCATGAAAAAGGACATTGCAGAGCTGAAAGAAGCCTTTTCAAAGAAAATACGCTCCGTTAACATCGCCATCAACTTCAATGAGGAAATGAAGCCCATATCCGCAGGGATAACAGGCTGGTCGGACAAGCCCGCAGGCGAAAAGCCCAACGTTTTCGACAGGCTTTTCTACAAAAACAACGCCTTTTCCGAGACCCACATCATGGGCAAGCTGAGGACAAATCAGCCCAATGAGGACGGCTATGTGAACGAGGCCGACAAGGCCCTTTTTGCCGCCATGGAAAAAATAACTGGCGCATATATGAACAGGCTGTCCGCCGCTTTGAAGTCATATGACAGGCTTGCATTTGAGCACGTTTCCATGCTCGAAGACCAGCTGGAGATATACGATGGCATGGCAAGGGTCATCGAAGCCTGCAATGCAAGAGGCATAAAAATGTGCCGTCCCAAGTTTACGGACAAGGCAAGATATGCGGATATCAAAAATCTCTTTGACCCCTGTTTCTACTTCAAGGCGGCTGCCGCCAACACCGAAGCCATGGGCGACGACCTTGTTGTGCGCAACAGCATCACCATGGACGACGAGGGCAGATTTTACATTTTAACAGGCGCAAACAACGGCGGAAAGACCACCTTTGTACGTGGTCTGGGACTGTGCTTCCTGCTTGCTCAGACAGGCTTTTACGTGCCTGCGGAGGAATGTGTCATAAGCACTGCCGACTTTATATTCACCCACTTCCCCAAAGAAGAAGAAACGGGCATAAACGCCAGCCGATTTACCACAGAGATAAAGGATCTGAAAATAATCAGCGACCTTGCGGAAGAAAACAGCCTGCTGCTGATGAACGAGTCTATCCAGAGCACCACACCCAAGGAATGTGCTGAAATAGCCGAAGAACTGGTAAGGATATTCTGCATTATCGGCGTAAGGGGCGTTTTTGCCACACATATCACCGAGCTTGCGGGCAAGTGCGGTGAGATATCCTCCGACCCCGATTGCAGGAGCATTCCCCAGAGCATTGTTGCAGATGTTGACGAGACCAGCGGAAAGCGGCTGTACAGGATAAGAAAGGGTATGCCCCTGAAACAAAGCTATGCGGCTGACATCTTCCGCTCTTTCGGTATAAATGCTGAAAATGTAAGAAAAAGAGTCCGCAGATAAAAGCAATTTTCAATTACCTGTCCGTAAATGCGGACAGGTAATTTGGTATAATAGGATAGAATTATTCGGACAGAAACGAGGTATAATATGCTGACATTTTTTTATGGTGGAACGGGAACAGGCAAATCCTATGCCATGATGGACAAAATAAAGCAGGCCGCCGAGAACGGCAGAAAGGTCTGCGTAATAGTCCCCGACCAGTTCACCTTTGAATATGAGCATATGCTCTACAATCATCTGGGCTGTGCGCTGTTCAACAAAGGCAACACCGAGGTGTGGTCGTTCTCACGCCTTGCTGCGGATATCTTCCGCTGCACAAAGGCTCCCGAGGGCATGGGTGCGGATTCCACCGTAAAAACCGCCGTTATGTACAAGGTGATACGCCTTATATCGGAGCGTGAGGGACTTCTTTTCTTTGACAAGCAGGCAAAAAGGGCTTCCTTTGCAAACACCGCCCTTACCATGCTCAGCGAGCTTATCCACAGCGGCGTTACTCCCGAAGTTCTGGGCGAGATACTTAAAACCGCTCCCGACAATATGCGTGACAAACTCACCGACCTTTTTCTCATCTACTCGGAATATTCATCGGAGCTTGCAGCTCTCGGCATGAGGGATATTCTCCTTGATGCCCGACTTGCTGCCGATATGGCGGAGCAGAACGGCTATTTTAATGATATGTGCCTGTTTATGGACGAGTTCAAAAGCTTCACAGGCGACCAGTACAACATGATACGTGTAATGCTCTCCCAGTGCGCAGAGCTTACTGTCTGCATGACTTCCGACGACATTGGCAAAGGCGGTTTTGGCCCATTTACAGCGGTGAACGAGACCTGTGCAGGACTTTCCTCCATAGCCGCTGAACTTGGCAAAAAGATAAACAAGGTAAAGTTTGATGATAACAAGCGCTACAAATCGGAAGAGCTTTTTGAGCTTTCAAAAGATCTTCTGCGGCTGCCCTCAAAGGCATATAACGGTGACGGCGGAAATATCACTCTTGTGACTGCTCCCGATATCTACGGCGAGTGCGATTACATATGCGCCGCCATATGTGAGCTTACCGCAGCGGACAGATCTCTCAGGTACAGCGATATCGCAGTTCTCAGCCGTGCCATGAACGATGATATTTCCGTGCTGGCTCCTCATTTTGAGCGGTACAATATTCCCTATTACTCGGACAAGAAGCGTCCCGCAGGTCACAAGCCACTTATGCTTATGGTAACGGCGGCGCTGGAGCTGGCAGCGGAGAAAAAGCCTTCCACAGAAGTGCTGCTCAGATATGCAAAGACAGGGCTTACGCAGGTTTCGGAAGAAGATATCGCCTACCTGGAAAACTACTGCTACACATGGGATATTGACGGCTCCATGTGGCAGAGCGAATTTCCCGATGAAAAGGCAGAAGACATAAGGCTCCGCCTGCTTTCCCCCATAAACAGCCTGAAAAAAGCCTGCTCGGAAAAAACAGGTGCACAGATATGCGACGCACTCCGCAGCTTCATAGGCGAAACAGGCGCAGAAGAAAAGCTGCTTTCCTTTGAGGGCAAGTACATAACGGAAGCGGAGTCTGCGGCTCAGATACGTGAGAACCAGTGGCTGTGCAGCCAGCTGGACGAGATATTTGCAAGCCTTGAACAGGCGCTGACGGAAAAAATATCTCTCAGTGATTTCCGTGATATTTTCATGCTCTCCGCCGAGAAAATAACCCTTGCCGCTCCCCCCGACGCACTGGACGGAGTTATCGCACAGCAGTCAGACCTTGCCCGTCTCACAAACCCCAAGATAGTTTTTGTAATGCACGCAAATGACGGAATTTTCCCCTTTATCACAGGGGAAAGCTCCACTTTCTCCGAACGTGAAAGAGAGTTCTTTAAAAAATCAGAATATGACCTTTCGGGCAGCATGAAAAAGCGCCTTGCAGAGGAACGCTTCAACGCATTCAAGGCGCTTTGCTCACCGTCTCACAGGCTTTTTGTATCATACTCCGAGGCGGATATTTCGGGTGCTTCCGTGTATCCCTCGCCGTATATCGAAAAGATATCCGCCTGCATACCGAACTGTCAAAGGATAAATACTTCCGACCTGGATATGCTGTATTTCTGCCGCACTCCACAATCGGCATATGCGGCGGCTTCCCAGAATTTTGACCCGTCAGACCCGGATTTCATCACTGTAAAGACCGAGCTTTGCAAGGATCCGCTTTATGCAAAAAAATTCAGCTACATAGACAGGATAGACCTTACCACGGCTCATAAGATCGCAGATAAAAAGCTTATGAAAAAGCTGTACGGCGACACGCTGGAGCTTTCGGCATCACGGTTTGAGGATTTCAGCAAATGTCCGTTCATGTACTTCTGCAAAACGGGACTGAAGCTCTATCCCCTGCCGAAAATGGACCTTAACCCCATAAATCAGGGAAATATAATGCACATGTGCATGAAGGATATTTTTGAGGAAAACCGTGGGGAAAAATTTCTGAACATGACAACCGATGACCTCACCGCCAGCATTAAAAAATCGGTTGACGGCTACATTGCAAAAAATCTCAGCGGAAAATTTGCCAAGAAAAAAAGCTTCGGATTTTACCTTGACATCATGAACGACACCCTGCTCACCGCCCTTACCCATATGCAGGAGGAGCAGAGGGTATCACGCTTTGTACCCTCTGATTTTGAATATCCCGTAGGCGTAAAGGGCAGTGTGAAAAATTCTACGGTCACACCCGTTATCATCGAATGCGGCGAGGGGCTGAAAGTAAATTTCACGGGAACTGCCGACCGTGTTGATGAATTTACGGACGAAAACGGCATTATATACATTCGTATCCTTGACTACAAAACAGGCGTAAAGGACTTTATGAAAGAGCAGCTGGCACTGGGAATAAATATGCAGATGTTCTTCTATCTCTTTGCCCTCACCGATGAAAAGGGCGGCAGATACGGAGGCTGTGTTCCCGCAGGTGCGCTGTACATTCCGGTAAAATATCCCAAGTCCGCCGATGACCGCATGGCAGACGAAGCGAGCGCCGCCAAGTGCATCGACGACACCATGAAAATGCAGGGAGCTGTGCTTGACAGTCCCCTTATCATCAACGCCATGGAGGAGGACTGCCGGGGCAGGTTCATTCCCGTGACATTCAAGAAGGACGGAACCGTAAGCGCAAAGAGCAGTGTTATCAACAGCGATACCATGGAAAAGATAAAGGCGCTTGCCATAAAACAGATAGAGGACATGGGCAGGGCGGTTTACAGCGGAGATTTCCCCGCAAGCCCTCTGGAAAGCAAGAAGTACAAATGCACCATACCCTGCGGCTTCTGCGACTACAGGGAGATATGCGGCAATTATCCCGATCCCGTACCCAGGGATATTTCCGATATCGACTTTGAAATAAACGGTGAAAAGGAGTGAGAATATGCCGTCAGTAACATGGACAAAGGAACAGCTTGACGCTATTGAAGCAAAGGACAGGGCGATAGTTGTATCGGCGGCGGCAGGAAGCGGAAAGACTGCCGTACTGGTAGAAAAGCTGCTGAGAATACTTTCCGACAGGGAAGATCCCGTTCCTGCGGACAGGATAGCCGTTGTTACCTTTACAAACGATGCCGCCGCCCAGATGAAGCAGCGGCTTACATCTGCACTGGCTGCTGCCGCAGAGCTGGAGCCTGAGAATGAATGGCTCACCACCCAGCAGGCGCTTATCCCCTCGGCAAAGATATCCACTATCCACTCCTTCTGTTTCAGCCTGATACGTGAAAATGCGGGCAGCCTTGACGTTGACTCTTCTTTCAGGGTGCTTGACCCTGCGGAGGACGATGTTATCGCCGCAAAGGCAGCGGAAAATGTCTTTGACGACTGGTTCGACCGCCGCCCCGATGACATGAAGCGCCTGACGGACTTTTTCTGCCCCGGTGCAAAGGATCAGCGGAGACTTGCGGCAATCATCCCCGAACTGCGGGACAATATCCTTGCCCTGCCGTTTCCTGCCGATTATATGGCTCAGGCGGCAGACCGCTACAAGGAGCCGCCCGAGCCTGAGGACGACAGCCTTATCAAGCTTTACACCGACTATGTTGTAAAGAAGCTGAAAGCCGCTGCCGCTCTTGAAGAGGAAGCATATGAGGACGCTGTGAACGAATACGGTTCCGACTGCGGCGGCATTGCAAAGATAAAGAAAAACATGGATATTTTCAGTGCGGAGGTCTCGAACATCATGTCAGCCGCCGACTGCATTTCCGACGACCCGTCGCTGCTTTTCACGGGAAAATTCTCCGTCAAATTTGACAAGGTGACTTTCTATTCCTCGGGCAGCGCAAAGGATGCTGACGGAAAAAAGATGGATATACAGTTCGACCAGACTGTCATTGACTCGGTCAAGGACAAGAGAAATGCCTGCAAGGCGGCTTTTGAAAAGTTCGGCGGAGAGTTCACCTATGAGGATATCAGAAGCGACTATATAATTCACGCCGAGATAAGCGAAAAGCTGTTCGGGCTGATGAACGACGTTTTTGCTGAGGAACGCAGACTGAAAAACGAAAAGAACGCTCTGGGCTTCTCCGATGCTGAGCAGATAGCCTGCTCACTGCTGTGCAGCCGACTGCCTGACGGAACTGTTGAAAAATCACCGCTGGCAAAGGAGCTTTCCGACTATTTTTCCATCGTGATGATCGACGAGTTTCAGGACTCCACGGCAGTTCAGGAGCTTATTTTCAGAATGATATCCAAGGACGGAACGGCAGAGATCCCGGGCAGGAATTTCTTTGCGGTGGGCGATGTAAAGCAGTCCATTTACCGTTTCAGGTGTGCCGACCCACGTATCTTTATGAAAAATATCGCCAACAGCGTTCCCTATTCGGAGGAGAGCAGCGAGCCTGCATATATCCTGCTGAACAGGAATTTCCGAAGCTCTCACCATGTGGTGGAGTTTGTCAATGCGGTTTTCAGGGTGATAATGTCAAAGCAAAACGGCGGCATTGATTACGGCGATGATGAAAGTCTTATCGAGGGTGCTTCCTGCGAGGACGATTTCGGTCCCACCGAGATAATAGAGCTGCCCGATATCGACAGCAGTGACGAGGACGAAAACGGCGACAGCCTCAGCATCGACCTTATTGAAGCAAGGTGCGTGGCGGCAAAGATAGCCCACCTTATAAAGAACGGAAAGCTCCACGACAAAAACGGCGAGCGCCCTGTGCGCCCCTCGGACATATGTATCCTTACACGAAACACCAGCACCGCTCCCCTGTTCATAAGCTGCCTTGAGGAGCTGGGTATAAGCGCATCGGGCGCTGCGGAGGAAAGCTATCTGGAGGCAAGGGAGATATCCGTGCTCATAAACCTGCTCAGGTGCATAGATAACCCAACGCTGGATATTCCTATGGCGGCGGTGCTCATGTCACCCATGTTCATGTTTTCCGCTGAGGATATGGCAAATATCCGATCGCTGAGAAGCTCTTCCGTTTTTGCTGATATTACGGCGGTAAGCTCGGGCAAGGGCACATCTGCGGCTCTGAAAAAGCAGTGCGATGAATTTCTCACCGTTTTCGGCACGCTGAGAGAATATGCCGCTGCCCACAGCGTTGAGGAGCTTATCGGATTTATCTACGACAAGACGGATTTTATGTCCGTCATAAGCATTTACAAGGACAACCTTAAAAAGAAAGCCAATCTGCGGCTGCTGCCCGTTTATGCCGCAGACTATGACAAGAACGGCACAGGCGGTCTCAGCGGATTTGTCCGCAGGATAAACAATATGCTGGACAGCAGCAAGGATTTTGCGGCGGCATCTGCTGCCGTATCCTCCGAGGAAGCTGTCTCGGTAAAGACTATCCACAAGTCAAAGGGACTGGAATATCCGTTCATATTCCTCTGCCGCAGCTGGACAAAATTCAACCTTACTGACAAAAATCAGCGCATGGTGTTTGTATCCGATTACGGCACTGCTTTCAAGATAAGCGACCCGTCACGTCTCACGGCGTATGAGTCATTTCCAAGGCGTGCGCTGAGCCTTATCATGGAGAAAAATCAGCGTGATGAGGAAATGATGCTCCTTTACGTTGCCCTCACAAGAGCGAAAAACAAGCTGTTCATAACAAGGCGCACCGATGAAAAATCCGCAAAGCACCGTGAGGAGATAATAGGCTTGCTGGAAAGCGGAAAGATGCGTCAGGAGGAAGCTGTCAGCGCTGGAATTTCCATGGCGGACTGGCTTGACGCAGCCATAGGGCTTTTCAAAAAGCATGACGACGTGTATTCTCTTGGAAGCTGTGACATGGTAATGACCGGGGCAGAGCTTTCCGAGGCGGAAGCGGCAGAGGAAAGCGAGACAAAGCAGGCGGAATATTCCCCCGAGCGTGCGGAGCTTTTCCGCAGCCTTATGTCCCATGAATATGACCTTACCCTCGCAAACACCGCTTCAAAGATAACCGTCAGCGAGATCGCCGAAAAGCATCTTATTCCCCCGAAAGCAATTTTCACCAAGGACAAAAGCAGGCCCCAAGGCATATCCGCAGCTGCCGCAGGAACTGCCGTTCATGCGTTCATGCAGTATGCAGACCTTAAAAAGCTGTACGCCGAGAAAGCTTCTCCCGACAATGCCATTGCCAAGGAAGCCCAACGGCTCTGCTCACTGGGACTGCTGACAAAGATCCAGGCGGAATGTGCCGACAGCAGCATGATAAGCGGCTTTTTGAACAGCGAGCTTTGCGGAAGAATGATGAATGCCGATGAAATATACAGAGAAAAGAAATTTCTGGTTAAAATTTCCGACTTAAACCTTGACGATAGTGATTTAATGGTTTATAATAGTACCGAGGGAATGCTTCAGGGCGTTGCAGACTGTGTGTTCAGAGAAGGCGGAAAATACGTGCTTCTGGACTACAAGACCGACCGCCGAGTTACCGAGGATATACTCCGTGAAAGGTATTCCCGCCAGCTTTCGCTTTATGCCCGTGCTCTTTCGATGATATTCGGGGAAAAGATAAGCGAGGGCTGCCTATATTCGTTTTCACTTGGCAAGGCTATTGGCATTGAATTAAAATAAAAAGGACTGATTTTAATGGAACAGACACCTAACCGCCGCAAGCCCGCTCCTAAGCCCAACAACGCACTGGGTTCACTGCTGGGATCAGTAGTGCTGGGCGTGTGCATCATCATCGCAGGCTCAACGGTAGCAGGCTCCGTAAAGAAGCTTACCGCAGCTGTGGAGGCTCAGACCTTTGCATCAAGCTATGCTTCTCCCTCCAACCTTACCGTAAGCAGCACTGCGGACAAGAAGTATCTCACCGAGACCGAGGCTGCCGCTTACCTCAATATGCCTGTTGAGGAGATAAAGGCTGCCATCACAAAGGGAGAGATCGAGCAGTACGTAAAGACATCGAGCGGTTACACTATTTCCGTAGATCAGCTGGATAAATTCTTCGGTCAGAAGGCTTATGATACCATGACCAGCAACAATTCTTCCGCTTCTGAGGAATAAACTATTCTTTAGGGGAGGGACATATGGATAACAGCATCAAGGTAAAGATAAACTATCACCCTGTGAACTTTATGCAAATAGCTCTGTGGATAATGATCCTTTTTGCAGTTCCGTGTTTTTGGCTCGCATCATATTCAGATTCGTTTTCACTGCTCTTATTGGGTCTTGTTTCAGTGATACTTACGGCTGTAGTGGCAGGAGTTCTTTCAAGCGCAAAAGCTGTGGTGTATGCGAATGACGAAAAGCTGTGCCGGCGCTATTTGAATAAGGACAGCGTTATCATGCTTTCAGATGTCCTGGAGATAAGCTATTCCGTTTGTATCGAGCATCACGGCAGATACGCCGAACAGAGGCTTTTGCTCACCATAAAAACAAATGACGGAACAGTACATCAGTTAAATGATTCTTTATCAACAGAAAGCTTTGTCGCCGCACTTGATGCAGACGGTGAGACAAATATCCCGCTCATACAGCTTTACCGCTTCCTTGCAGAACGTTTGCCCGATAAAGCAAAGGGATATGTAAAGCAGGAGAAAAATGAGGCTGACATATAAGGGAACACTTTAAATATGACAATAAAAATAACACATCACCCGTTCAATTATAATTACGCAGCCATACCAATATCAATGGCTGTGGCTTTTATTGCTGTGCCTGCCTGTGCGGCATCGGGCAATATAACAGCATCGGATATATGGCTGCTTATCGCTGCATTTATTGCGCCGACAGCAATATCAAGCGTGCTTATGCACTTCCCCAAAGCCACACTCAGCTGTAACGGTGAAAAGCTTGATTTTCATTATCTGTGGATAAAAAAGTCCATCGCCCTAAGCGATATCAAGGCGGTGTGGTATTCCTACGGCAGGGAAAATCAGCGGTATTCACATCTGGGCAGAATTATTCTCTGTGTAAAGACTTTCGACAACAGAGAGTACGATTTCAGTGATTACATAGACACTGAGGATATACTTTCAAAGCTTGACAATATCACAAACTGCAATGTTCCTCTGCTGAATATGTACCGATATCTGGCAGATATCTGCCCCGAAAAGGCAAAGGGATACATCAGGAATGATAAATTTGAGGAGTGAACGGCATGGGCATCGTGAGCATTGTAACTTCTGTTATATGCAAATCGCTAAGGAATGCAAATAAAAACAAGGTATGCACCTGTCCCCGATGCAAACACGCAATAAAAAGATATCCTGAACATATCGAAGAAAGAAGTGTTGACTCTCCCCTGTTGATACGCTGCCCGAGCTGCGGAAACATTGTCCACGATCCTCTTGCAGCAGAAATAGCGCTGCTGCCTCCCGAAAAAGCATTTATGGCAGCTGCAAACGGATATGCGGGGACATGGAAAGCAGAGCTTCAAAAAAACAAATATGCGCTGGGCCGTCTGAAAAAAAGCCTGGAACGGCTGAACGCTGACGAGGAATATTTAAGGCAGATACTGTCACTTCAGGGAATGTCGCCCGACTGCTATTATGCGGTGTTCAACAGCGGCAGGCTCCGTTTCAATGCCCGAAGCGGCAATAAAGCCCCCAAAATTCTGACAGAGGAAGAGTATCTGCAAAGATTTTACAGATAAATGTAAGGGCTTTTACAACAGAGAAACACGCATAACACGTTTCGGACGGGGTATCCGCTAAGCGCTCAAAGCGCTTTTTTATACAATATGTACACAACAAGATTTAAATTTGCTTTCAAGTTGTCATATCACACAAACTTATGATATCGTATTGACAAAAGCATATGCGCATGATATAATACTTGAGTACGAAAAATAAAGCAGAGCTTCCGTTCTCACCGTACTGCAATGGCACGTTACGGTCAATAATTACGAATTTATTCCGCAGGCGTATGATATGTGTGCGGAGTGGTTTTGAGATTATCGGCGGAGCTTATGCTCTGCCGTTTTTTATTTCACATTCATTTATAGTTTAATTTGATATTTTGGGGGTGCTCGCCATAGCTAACAAGGATAGCAAGGAGCTTCAAATCAATGAAGAAATCCGTGACAAGGAAATCAGAGTAATCGGTGCCGACGGAAGTCAGCTCGGTCTTATGTCCGCAAGGGACGCTCAGAAGCTTGCGGCAGAAAAGGATCTGGATCTGGTAAAAATTGCGCCTCAGGCTGTTCCGCCTGTATGCAAGATCATGGATTACGGCAAATATTGCTTTGAACAGGCTAAGCGTGAAAAGGAAGCAAGAAAAAATCAGAAGGTCGTTGATATCAAGGAGATCAGAATGTTCTCCACCATTGATACCCATGACTTTGATACAAAAACCGCTCAGGCAGTCAAGTTCCTGAAGGGCGGAGATAAGATCAAGGTTTCCGTTCGCTTCCGCAAGCGTGCCATTGCACATCCTCAGCTTGGCGAAGAGCTTCTTGACAAGTTCAAGGAAGCTTGTGCCGAGGCAGGCACCGTTGAGAAGCCGCCTAAAATGGAGGGAAGAGCGCTGGTTATGTTCGTTTCCCCCAAGGCTTCCAAGTAACCGCTGTTCAAATCATACTGTAAAAATAAAAGGGAGGATATTTCCATGCCAAAGCAGAAGACTCATTCCGGCGCTAAGAAGCGTTTCAAGCTCACCAAGAACGGTCTTGTTAAGTATCAGAAGACCAACAAGAGACACAGACTTACTCAGAAGGACCACAAGCGCAAGAGAATTGCCCGTAACATGGGCGTTGCAGGTTCCGCAAACGCAGCTACTCTCAGAGAGCTTATGCCTTACAAATAATAGGCGGCACCGGCGTTATATTTCAGAAGATTCAATAATACATTTGGAGGTATAATAATATGGCTCGTGTTAAGGGAGCAATGGCTACTCGCAAGAGAAGAAATAAAACATTAAAGCTTGCCAAGGGTTACTGGGGCGCAAAGAGCAAGCATTTCAAGATGGCTAAGGAAGCCGTAATGAAGTCCGGCAATTACGCTTACATCGGCAGACGCCTCAAGAAGCGTGATTTCAGACAGCTCTGGATCACCAGAATTTCCGCTGCTTGCAAGATGAACGGCATGAACTATTCTACATTCATGAACGGTCTCAAGAAGGCTGGCATCACTCTCAACAGAAAGATGCTTTCCGAAATCGCTATCAACGACGCAGCAGGTTTCACAGCACTTACTGAAAAGGCTAAGGCTGCTCTTTAATTTTCGTAAACAGGCTGTATCACAAAGGCGTATGTCTATGTGATACAGCTTTTTGTTTAAAATAGAGGTATTTATGACTGACTTTACTTTTATATCCTCGGCAGACAATGAGAAGATAAAGCTTTACAAAAGGCTCAGCGCCGATAAAAAGCTCCGCAGGAAAGAGCAGCTTTTTACCGTTGAGGGCGCACGTCTCACCGCCGACGCAGCCGCAGAAGCTATAGAGCTTCACTGTGTTTTCTTTACCGAAAACGCCCTGAAAAAATACAGTGAAGCACTGGAGCTTCTTTTTTCAAAGTATAATAAAAAAATGTTTTCGATGATATCGGACGAGCTGGCGGCATCGCTTTCGGATACGCAGATGTCTCAGGGAATATTTGCCATATGCAGAATGCCCAAGTCCGACAATGCAGCTCAGTATGCAAAAATGAAGTCAGGCGGAAAGTACATCATTCTGGATAATATCCAGGACCCCGGAAATATGGGAACTATGCTAAGGACTGCCGATGCCTGCGGAATTGACGCAATAATCACCTGCAACTGCTGCGATGTTTATAACCCAAAGACTGTCCGCTCGGCTATGGGCAGCCTTATGCGTGTAAATATCATTGACGATGATATTTACAATGCAGTGCTGAACCTTAAAAATGCGGGTATTGCAGTTTATGCGGCTGTTATCGACAGCAGCGCCGTTTCTCTCACAGAATGCGATTTTTCAAAGGGCGGCGCAGTTATGATAGGAAACGAGGGCAACGGTCTCCCCCGTGAACACTCGGCACTGGCAGATGTACCTCTTACAATAAAAATGCACGGCACCATAAATTCCCTTAACGCCGCCATGGCTGCGGGAATAATCATGTGGGAGCTGTCAAAGGCGTAAGCTGAAAAGGAGTCAGGATATGAACGCTTCCGATACCGCTTATTACAGCAGGCTTTACAGAATATGGTCAGTGGCTGCTTTCGGTGCAGGCTCACGGCTGCTTGCGGAGCTTTCCGAGCGCTTTGACAGCGGCGAAGAGCTTTACTGCGCATTCAAAGACGGCGCAAAGGGACTTCCGAATGAAGCTGTGAGGGCTGCAAACGACGTTACCCTTTCCGCTGCGGAAAAAATAATGGAATTCTGCTCCAAGAAAAATATCCGGATAGTCACAAGAGACGAGGAGCTTTATCCCGACAGGCTGCGGCACATTTATGCTCCCCCTGCCGTTCTTTTTTACAGGGGCGATATCTCGGGGATAGACGACAGGCTGAGCATAGGAATAGTCGGAGCAAGAAAGGCTTCCGAATACAGCCTTAAGGTAGCGGCGGGCATTGCCCGAGTTCTTGGCAGGCAGGGCTTTGATATTATAAGCGGATTTGCCGAAGGCATCGACATCTGCGCGCATACCCATGCCATCGAAAGCGGCGCAAGGACCTATGCCGTGCTGGGTGCGGGAATAGATTACGATTATCCCAAGCCAAACTCCAAGTACCGTGACGCTGTTATTGAAAACGGAGCGCTCATCACCGAATGTGTTCCCGGAACATTTCCCGCACAGCCGAATTTCATTAAAAGAAACCGAATACTTGCGGGGCTGTCCATGTCGGTGGCGGTCATTGAAGCGGGAGAAAGAAGTGGCTCGCTGAACTCCGCCTCACACGCCACATCTCAGGGAAAAACGGTGTTTGCCGTTCCGCCCTGCGACATATTTGACCAGAGGTACAAGGGAAACACGGAGCTTATCCGTGAGGGCGCTGTTCCGCTTATGGGTGCCAGGGACATTTTCAGCGAATACTGTATGAATATACCGCATACAATAGTCGAAAATGAACGCATCTTCGAGAAGATAGAAGCCCTCAACCGTTTCTGCGATGACGCTTTTGAGGCGGCAAGCAGGCAGCAGGAAAATGATAAAAAGGATAAGAAGCCTGCAAAGTCCAAGCCCGAAATGCCTGCGGAAGCTGAGCCTGAGGATAATCCCAAATCGCTTTCCGAAGAGGAAATAGAAGCGGCAGGCGGTGATGATATCCAAAGAAAAATACTTACGGCAATAAACGCTGCACCCATGCGTGCGGACGATATTGCACGGGAGATATCCGAAAATATCGACGACATTCTTACAGCTCTTACAGAGCTTGAAATAATGGGAACGGTAACTGCCGAGGGCGGCGTTTACCGCATCTCATAAAAAGTGTGGAAAGATTCTGAGAAAGGAATGATTGAACATATGTCCAATCTTGTAATAGTTGAGTCGCCTGCAAAGGCAAAGACAATAAAGAAATATCTGGGTCCCAATTACGAGGTAATGGCTTCCATGGGTCATGTCCGTGACCTGCCGAAATCCAAGCTCAGCGTTGATGTTGACAACGGCTTCAAACCCGTTTATGTGCCCATGAAGGACAAGGAAGAAGTAATATCCTCGCTGAAAAAAGAAGCCTCCCACTCCGACACCGTTTATCTCGCAACGGACCCTGACCGTGAGGGAGAAGCGATTTCATGGCATCTGGCGCAGCTGCTGGATATTCCCCTTAACGCTCCCGTGAGAGTTACATTCAACGAGATAACAAAATCAGGCGTTGAGTACGGTATGGAGCACCCCCGCTCCATCGACCTTGATCTGGTGAATGCTCAGCAGGCAAGGCGTATCCTTGACAGAATAGTTGGTTACAAGCTGTCTCCGTTCCTTTGGAAGAAAGTCCGCAGAGGTCTTTCCGCAGGACGTGTGCAGTCTGTAGCCGTTAAGATGATAGTTGACCGTGAAAAGGAAATAAATGCTTTCAAGCCCGAGGAATACTGGTCAATAGAAGCGAAGATGACAGCCCCTTCCTCCAAAAAGCAATTTGACGCTGTTTTCACAGGGATTGACGGAAACAAGACCGAACTTCACTCCAAGGAAGAGACCGACAAGGTGCTTGAAAAAATAAACGGCGCTGAGTTCAAGGTAACAGGCGTAAAGAAATCTGTAAGAAGAAAGTCCCCTGCCGCACCCTTTACCACATCTACAATGCAGCAGGAAGCTTCAAAGAAGCTTGGCTTCCAGACTTCAAAGACAATGAGAGCCGCTCAGCAGCTTTATGAAGGCGTTGAGATTGAGGGCATGGGCGCTGTGGGTCTTATCACCTACATGAGAACAGACAGCCTGAGAATTTCCGACGAGGCAAGGTCTGCGGCTTACAAATACATTGAGGGAGCATACGGCAAAAATTATCTACCTGCGTCTCCTAAGATATACAAGTCCAAGGCAGGCGCACAGGACGCTCACGAAGCTATACGTCCCTCTACCCCCGAGATTACTCCAGAAAGAGTCAAGGACAGCCTTACTGCCGAGCAGTACAAGCTTTACAAGCTCATCTGGGAAAGATTTATCGCAAGCCAGATGGCAAACGCTCTACTGGATACCGTTTCCGTTGATATCGACGCTAACGGCTGCGGCTTCAAGGCAACAGGCTTTTCCGTCAAGTTCGACGGCTTCACCGTGCTGTATGAGGAGTCCAAGGACGATGAGGAAAACAAGGTGCTTCCCGTTATCAATGAGGGCGATGTGCTGAAGCTCAAAAACATTGAGGGCAAGCAGCATTTCACTCAGCCTCCCGCACGATACACCGAAGCATCATTCATCAAGGCGCTGGAAGAAAACGGCATAGGCAGACCTTCCACATATGCGCCTACCATTTCAACGATAATCAACCGCTTCTATGTTGAGCGTGACGGCAAGCAGCTGAAGCCCACAGGTCTGGGCGAAGTTACCACTGACCTGCTGAAAGACCATTTCAAGCAGATAGTCGATACCAAGTTCACCGCCTCCATGGAAAGCAGCCTTGATAAGGTCGAGCTGGGCGAAAAGGACTGGGTTGAAACTCTGGAGGACTTCTACAAGGATTTTGACGCCACCCTGAAAAAGGCTGAGGTAGCTATGGACGGCAAGCGTGTCAAAGTCCCCGATGAGGAAACCGACGAGGTGTGCGATGTTTGCGGAAAGCCCATGGTAATAAAGATAGGCAGATTCGGAAGATTCCTTGCCTGCTCAGGCTTCCCCGAGTGCACAAACACTAAGAAAATAATCAAGCCCACAGGCGGCGTTTGCCCCAAGTGCGGCAAAAAGGTGCTCCAGAAAAAGTCCAAGAAGGGCAAGAAATATTTTGGCTGCGAGGATAATCCCACCTGCGATTTTATGACATGGGATACTCCCGTTTCGGACAAGTGCCCCAAGTGCAACGACGGCACTACCCTTTTCAAAAAGGGCGGAAAGCTGTTCTGCCTGAAAGAGGGCTGCGGCTATGAAACTGTTATCAAAAAGGAAAAATAATCTTTATGAATAATAAGCTTACTGTTATCGGCGCAGGCTTTGCAGGATGCGAGGCGGCATGGGCAGCGGCTGAACGGGGTGTAAAGGTGGAGCTTTACGAGATGAAGCCAAAAAAGTTCTCCCCTGCTCACAAATATAACGGCTTTGCGGAGCTTGTCTGCTCCAATTCGCTGAAAGCCTCCCGTGTAAATTCTGCGGCGGGACTGCTGAAGGAAGAGATGCGCAGGCTGGGTTCGCTGACAGTTCCCTGTGCGGAAGAAACAGCCGTTCCCGCAGGCGGTGCACTGGCGGTGGACAGAGAAAAATTTTCCGACCTTGTTACCGAAAAGGTTCGCTCTCACCCCAACATCACTGTTATAAACGAAGAGATAGAAGCTGTTCCCACAGAGGGATATGCGGTGATTGCCAGCGGCCCTCTTACAGCGGGAAAACTGGCGCAGAGCATATCAGAGCTGTGCGGCGGATATCTCAGCTTCTTTGATGCGGCAGCTCCGATAGTTACCGCCGAATCCATCGACATGACCAAGGCATTCTCCGCCGCAAGATACGGCAGAGGGGGCGACGATTACATCAACTGCCCCTTTGACAAGGAAGAATACCTGAGATTTTACAACGAGCTGATAAATGCTGAGTCAGCTCCCGTTCATGACTTTGACCGTCCCGAAAATTCAAAGGACGACTTCACCGTTTACGAGGGCTGTATGCCTGTTGAAGTGCTGGCAAAGCGTGGCGAGGACGCTGTTCGCTATGGTGCAATGAAGCCTGTGGGGCTTACCGACCCACGTTCGGGAAAGCGCCCATATGCGGTAGTTCAGCTGAGGCGTGAGAATGAAAGCGGCACTATGTACAATCTGGTGGGCTTTCAGACAAACCTGAAATTTCCCGAGCAGAAAAGAGTTTTCTCGCTTATACCAGGGCTTGAAAATGCGGAATTTGTCCGCTACGGCGTAATGCACCGCAACTCGTTCATCAACTCCCCCAAGCTCCTGAACGCCGACTTTTCCATGAGGAGCCGCCCCGAAATATTCTTCGGCGGTCAGATAACAGGCGTTGAGGGCTATATGGAGTCCGCCGCATCCGGCATCATTGCGGGAATAAATGCGGTAAGGAAAATGAACGGTCAGTCCCCTCTCATACTCCCGAGAGAGACAATGATAGGCGGTCTTAGCGCATATATCTCCGACAAGACTGTGACGAATTTTCAGCCCATGGGCGCAAATATGGGAGTACTTCCCGATATCGGCGTGCGCATAAAGGACAAGCAGGCAAGATATCAGGCTGTTGCCGACAGGGCGCTGGAGGCTTTTGACAACTACATCTCAGAAAATAAGGACTGATACGCAATGACCCATATGGTGATAAGATGTGAGACTTCAAAAAAGGACAAAAACGCTCTTACTCTGAGCACCATGCTCAGAAGCCCGTTTTTGCTCATATGCTGCGTGTTCCTTATATTTTTCCTTGCAGTTCTGCCTGTGATGCAGCTTGTAGCATTTGCGGCAAGAGGGGCAATAAGCACTGTTCTGCTGCTGTATGTTATTGCGCTTGCGGCAATGCTTTTGGTCACAATAAAGCAGGACGGCGCAGATTTTGCGGGAGTTGCGGAATACACCTTTTCCGATAATAATTTCACCGTTAAAAACGAACAGGGAACCTGCACGACGGAATATTCGGCAATATATGCGGTAAGGGAAAATAAGAAATATTTCTATCTTATGCCAAGCAAATATGCGGCATATATCCTGCCAAAGGAATATCTTACCGCTGATGAGGGCAGCAGGCTCAGAGATATCTTTTCATCAAAGCTCAAAGGCAGAAAGAGCGATGACTGTTTTCAGGGAAAAAGTGCCGATGGCATAATATCATTCGGTAAAGCCGAAAGTGAAGTATCATTCAATATTTCGGACAAGTTCCCGTCGGAAGCGGCGAGAGCAACCCTGCTCAATATTCCCACAGCAGTGAAAATATTCTACACATTCATGCTTACAGTGCTTATACTTTGGAAGCTGTCCATTGTGTTTGCCATAGCAGTGTCGCTTCTCTGTCTGGGAATTGCGCTGATATCCAATCTGTGCAAAACGGCTGCCGATATAAAAAACAGGATAACTGACAGCACCGCCACATACAGATTTTCCGGCATCGGCTTTGAATGTATCATCGGCGAAAATGCGTCGGAGGTTTTATATTCTGATATAAAGAATATAAAAAAGCAAGGCTCCGCTGCGATCATCACAAGAAAAAGCGGCAGGAAAATTATTCTGCCCGCCACAGACGAAATTTACAGCAGGATAAAAAAGACGGAGGGGTAATATGAGCGAACCTGTTTTCAGCGGTTCTTCGGAGATAAGCAAAAACGACCTTAAAGAATGTGCCGTGCTTACCGCTTTCGGAAATGTCACGGGAACGATAATAAAGCTTGTCACCGGCTTTATGCTGGCGCTTGCCGTGTTGTTCCTCATAGCTTTTATGCTCCCCAATGTCAGCCGTGAAAACTCTGCCGCATATATGAGAATTGCCGTTATGTGTCTTATCCCTGTTGTTTTCACGGCAGTTTTCAAGCACAAGATAATAAGCGGCAAGGTGAATGCTCCCATAAATCAAAATGTCCATGCGCAGGTCAGGCTTTATGAGGACAGCCTGGAATATTCCACAGAATATGTTGCCCTCAGCGCAAAGTATTCCGATGTGAAAAAGCTCCACATGGGCAAATATTCAATGGTGCTGGAGCTAAACGGAGCGGACAGCATAATGATACCTCTGCGGTGCTTCGGGTGGAATAATTACAAGGCCGCCTGCGAATTTCTCCGCCAAAAGCTGCGTGAACAGGGGGTATGACATATGAACACTGTGAATGATATGGGCACTCCCCTTTTCTGCACCGAGGACAGGCAGTGCATGGGAAACAGAAATTCCCTGAAAAAGAGCCTTGTCTTTGTTGGGATAATATATCTTGTCTGCGCTGCGGTCATAGCTTTGTCCGCCGTAAAAAGCGGCAATGATCCCATATCGGGCGTGATTATCCTCACCGCTTTTACGGGCATTATGACTGCCGACATGATATTCAAAGCAAAGCAGTCCACCGACCGCAACTACAATGTGTTCTATTTCTATGACAGCTGCTACATAAACATCGACAGGCTGTCAAGGACTGCGGTGCCTTACGATCTTATCATAAAAGCCGCAGAAACAAAGGACGCTTTTGTTATATACATTGAACCCATGCGCAAGCACATTATACTTAAAGAGACTGTTTCTAAGGAGGCTGCCGATGAACTCAGCCGCTTCCTCAGTTCAAAAATAAAAAAGTACAAACGCATATGAAAGGAAATGATAGTATGAATATAATCGTTGACGCATTCGGCGGAGACAACGCACCTTTAGCTGTTATTGAGGGCGCTGCAAGGGCTGTGGCAGAGCTTGGCGTTGAGATAACTCTCACAGGAAATGAGAAGATAATCAGGGAGACTGCCGAGAAAAACAACCTGAGCCTTGACAAGATATCCATTATACATACCGAGTCTGTTATTGATATCCACGAGGAGCCTACCGAGATAATCAAGAGCAGAAAGGACTGCTCCATGGCTGTGGGCTTACAGGCTCTGGCTGACGGCAAGGGCGACGCTTTTGTTTCCGCAGGAAGCACAGGTGCGCTGGTGGTCGGCTCCACATTTATCGCAAAGAGACTTAAAGGAATAAAGCGCCCCGCTCTTGCGCCTATCCTCCCCACCGCAAACGGTCATCTTATACTGATGGACGGCGGCGCTAACGTTGACTGCCGCCCCGAGATGCTCATGCAGTTCGGTATCATGGGCAGCTGCTACATGGAAAAGGTAATGGGCGTAAAGTCCCCCAAGGTAGGTCTGCTGAATGTCGGCGCAGAGGACACTAAGGGCCGTGAGCTTGACAAGGAAGCTTACAAGCTCCTTAAAGATGCTCCCGTTAACTTCTACGGCAACCTTGAAGCAAGAGAGATGCCCAAGGGTGTTTGTCAGGTTGCTGTATCCGATGGATTTACAGGAAATATCGCACTGAAGCTTTACGAGGGCATGGGCTCATTCTTTGCAGGCGAGCTTAAAGGAATGCTCACCGACGGTCTCAGCGGAAAACTGGCGGCTCTGCTCATAATGAAAAAGGTAAAGGCTTTCAAGAAGAAGCTGGACTACACCGAGGTAGGCGGCGGCGTTCTCATGGGCGTTTCAAAGCCTGTTATCAAGGCACACGGAAGCTCCAACGGAAAGGCATTTTACAACGCTATCCGTCAGGCTAAGAAGTGCGTTGACGGAAAGGTCATCGAAGAAATTTCCCGTTCTCTTGAAGCTGTAAAGAAGCAGGACGCAGAGGCGTAAAAGGAGAAGCATATGACCGAAAAGGGAAAAATGCTGGCAAGAAAGCTCTATGACCCATCGGACAAGGAGCTTTCCGACCTGAGAATAAAGGCTCACAAGCTGAGCAAAATGTTTAATGACACCTTTGAGGACGAGAAAGAAAAGCGTGCCGAGATAATCAGAGAGCTTGTACCCGATATGGGCGAAAACGGCGAGCTTTACGACCTTGAATACGGCAAGCCCATAACTATAGGAAACAACTGCCGGATAGCCGCAAATGTTACCATTACAGGCGGAATTACCATCGGAAACGGCTGTGTTATCGGCGCAGGCAGCGTGGTAACAAGGTATATCCCCGACAACTGCCTTGCGGCGGGAAATCCATGCCGTGTGATACGTGAGATAACCGACAGGGACGATATCATTCTTAAAAAGGAACTTCTGTAAGGAAGAAAGGAGGCACACGCAGTTACTGCGTGGCATGATATGAGTACAGTTAACAAGACAGACATTGACGAAAGGCTGAAAAGCTTCGAGGAAGAGATAGGCTACACCTTCAAAAACAAGGATCTGCTTTACGAGGCGCTTTCCCACTCCTCCTACGCCAATGAATATAAGAAGGGCAGGCACTCCAATGAGAGACTGGAATTTCTGGGCGACAGCGTGCTTTCCATCGTAATATCCGAGCATCTGTTCAATCACTTCAAGCATCTGCCCGAGGGCGACCTTACAAAGATAAGAGCGTCACTGGTATGCGAAAAGGCTCTGTATGAATTTTCCAAGCAGATATCTCTGGGTCAGTACATTCTTCTTGGCAGAGGCGAGGAAAACACAGGCGGAAGAACACGCCCCTCTATCGTATCCGACGCATTTGAGGCTGTTATCGCAGCGGTGTTCCTTGACGGCGGAATGGAAGCCGCAAGAGAATATGTGCTGGGCTTTATTCCAAAGGACCTTGACAAGAGCACCGCAAACAATCTTCAGGATTACAAGACCATTCTTCAGGAGATAATCCAGAGAAATCCCGAGGAAAAGGTGGAGTACGTACTCAAGGGTCAGACAGGTCCCGACCACGACAGGCACTTCATCGTTGAGGTCTGCCTTAACTCCAACGTTATCGGTCACGGCGAGGGTCACAGCAAAAAGCAGGCTGAACAGCAGGCTGCAAAGGAAGCGCTCCGTCTTATGGGCGAGGTAAAGTAATGTCCCACGCAAATATCTCAGTGTTTATCCCCCATATGGGCTGCCCCAATGCCTGCTCATTCTGCAATCAGCGCACCATAAGCAGCACGGCTCACGCCCCCTCCCCCGATGAGGCTGAGGGTATCATCAGAGGGGCATATGAATATATGTCTCCCGAAAAGAGGAGAAACACCGAAATCGCCTTTTTCGGCGGCAGCTTTACCGCCATTGACAGGGAGTATATGATATCCCTGCTTGAAAGTGCGGACAGATACATCACCTGCGAAAACGGTTTTTGCGGTATAAGAATTTCCACTCGTCCCGACTGCATTGACGAGGAAATTCTTATGCTGCTGAAAAAATATCACGTTACCGCCATCGAGCTGGGCGCACAGTCCATGAATGACCGTGTGCTGGAAATGAATATGCGTGGCCACACTTCCGAGGACGTTCGCCGCTCCGCCGCAATGATAAAGTCATACGGCTTTGAGCTTGGTCTCCAGATGATGGTGGGGCTTTACGGCTCATCTCCCGCTGACGAGCTTTACACCATGAACGAGATCGTCAGATGCGCTCCCGCAACGGCAAGGATATATCCCGTGGCGGTGCTTGAGGGCACAAAGCTTGCGGAGCTTTACAAAGAGGGAAAATATGTGCTTTACCCCTTTGATGAATGTGTGAAGCTGTGCGCAGAGATATACAGCACCTTTGTCAAAAACAATATCCGTGTGATACGCATGGGTCTTCACGCTGAGGACGGCGTGGAGCAGAACGCTGTGGCGGGCTTTTATCACCCTGCTTTCGGCGAGATAGTACGCACGGAGATAATAAGAAAAATAATCGAAGAAAATCTCACGGAGGGCGAAAACCTCTGCGAGGCTCCCCCACGGCTCACAAGCAGTCTGTCGGGATATAAAAGATCAAACAGGATATATTTTGCGGACAGGAACGTTAAATTTCTCACAAACAAAGAGCTGCCCGAAAATGTGATCTCGGTAAACGGCAGAATATTCAAACTATATTAAGGCGGATATCAGATATATGTACTTAAAATCACTGGAACTGCAGGGCTTCAAGTCCTTTCCCGACAAGGTGAAGCTTGATTTCGGCAAGGGCATAACCGCCGTTGTCGGCCCCAACGGAAGCGGAAAATCAAACATTGGCGACGCCGTAAGGTGGGTGCTGGGCGAACAGTCCTCCAAAACTCTCAGAGGAGCGAAAATGGAGGACGTTATTTTTGCGGGCACTCAGCTGAGAAAGCCTGTGGGCTTTGCAAGCGTTACGCTGAACATTGTAAATGATAAAGGGCTGCTGAACATTGACGCTCCCGAGGTATCCGTTACCCGTAAGCTTTACCGCAGCGGCGAGAGCGAATACATAATAAACGGCTCACAGGTGCGCCTGAAAGACGTTACCGAGCTTTTCATGGACACGGGTCTGGGCAAGGACGGCTACTCCATTATCGGACAGGGCAGAGTTGCGGAGATAGTTTCATCAAAATCCAATGAGCGCCGTGACATTTTTGAGGAAGCCGCAGGCATTTCCAAATTCCGCTACAAAAAGGCGGAAGCGCAGCGCAGGCTCACTCAGGCAGAGGACAATATCCTGCGCCTGACGGATATAATATCCGAGCTGGAAAGCCGTGTTGAACCGCTGAGAAAGCAGTCGGAAAAGGCTGCGCAGTTCATAGAGCTTTCGGACGAAAAGAAATCGCTGGAAATAACTGTTTGGATGCACGAGCTTGATGAGCTGAGGACACGCCTTAACGAGCTGGGCGAAAAGGTGCTCATCAACGCTACCGAATACAACAACACCGAAACGGATATCGACCGCCTTGAAGAAGAATACCGCATTGTTTACAAGGACATTGCGGCGGGAAATATCCGCATAGAGAACCTCAACAACGCTGTTCTTGAAGAGGAGCGCTCCAACACGGCTATCCATTCTGACATCGCCGTTTTCAAAAACGATATCGAGCACTGCAGAAAGGCTATCGAGGATCTGGAAAAGCAGATGGAAAGCGCCAAGCTCTCCGACAGCGAGAACCGCCGCCTTACAGAGGAAAAGCTGGAAGAGATAAAGCGCATCGAGGCGGATATCCTCACCACTGACAGGGAATATTCCGATGCGGAGCGTGAATTTGCCGAAGCTGTGGGACAGCAGGACGGCTTTGAAAAGGAGTTCTCGGGTCACAGCGAGCAGCTCAACAAAATGTATATCCGTCAGTCGGAGCTGAACATCACCGTAAACACCTCCGACAATATGATAAAGGAAGCCGAGGAACAGAAGCAGGCTGCCGAAAAGCAGCTTGAAACCATAGTTTCGGGTGCGCAGAACCTTGACAGCGAGCGCAAAGAGGTAACAGACGGTCTTGCGCTGCTGGCTGAAAAGCGTGACGAGCAGACAAACCGCATAAGCGGTCTGAACAGGCTTTATGCCTCAAAAACAGAAAAGCTGAAAGCTGCCGAAAAGGAGCAGAACGACCTTACCATGTCAGTCAGGGAAAAGGAACAGAAAATGCGGCTGCTCCGTGACCTTGAAAACAGCATGGAGGGCTTCGGTCATGCGGTAAAGCAGGTACTGAGCGCAGGCAAAAACGGCCGCATACGTGGAATAATCGGCTCGGTGGCGCAGATAATCAGCGTGCCGTCGGAATACAGCCTTGCGGTGGAAACAGCTCTGGGCGGTGCTTTGCAGAACATCGTCACCGAAAATGAGGATGCTGCGAAGCGTGGTATCGGTCTGCTTAAAGAAACCAAGGGCGGTCGTGCCACATTCCTGCCTATTACCTCGGTAAAGGGAAACAGGCTCAACGAAAGCGGTCTTGACGGCTGTGTGGGCTTTGTGGCTCTGGGCTGCGATATCGTTACATATGACCCGAAATTTACGGGCATAGTCAATTCTTTGCTGGGCAGGACCGTCATTGCGGAGGATATCGACTGCGCAGGAAATATCGCCAAGAAATACGGCTACCGTTTCAGGATAGTTACGCTTGACGGTCAGGTGGTAAATGCAGGCGGTTCATTTACGGGAGGTTCCGCAAACCGCTCCGCAGGCATTCTCACACGTAAGAACGAGATTGAAGAGCTGAACGGCGAAGTTACCGATCTGACAGGCAAGCTTGATGAGCTGAAAAGCCGCACTGCCTCTCTAAGGGCTGAGACGGACAAGATGCGAATTGACATAGAAGCGGCAAATGACGATCTGCGTGCAATGGATCAGGATAAGATTCGCTTTGAGTCTGAGCTTAAACGAATCGAACAGGTTGCGGAGCAGAGCGTGAACGGCAGGAAAAATGCCGAGGAGACCATTGCCCGCTTTGAAAAGCGTCTGAGCGATATAAGAGCCGCTGCCGAAAAGGCAGGAGCGGAGCTTGCAAGGCTCTGCCAAGAAATATCCGCCGCAGAGGAAAAGTCGGGCGAGGACAAGAGGATAATGGACGAGCTGAAAAGCCGCCGTGACTCTCTTTCATCAAAAATGTCCGACATGAAGATAAAGAAAACGGCTCTGGAAAAGGATCTGGAGGCTGTTAAGGAAAGCATAAAGGCTCTGGAAGAGCAGAGCCGCTCCATCGGTGACAGCTCTGTCAAGTCCGCAATGGCTATCGAGGAGCAGAACCGCATTATCGCCGAAAAGAACGAGCTTATCGCAAAGCGTGAAAAGGCGCTGGAAAGCTCGGGCAGCAGGACAGAGGATATCCACAGGCAGATATCCCTTACACAGGCGGAGAACCTTGAAAAGGAACGGCAGTCTGTGGAGATACGCCAGAAGATAAAAGTGCTCACCGACGACAAGGAAAAGCTGGGCGCTGAAAAGACCCGTCTGGAAGAGCGGAGGAAAACATCTCAGTCCGCTTACGACAAGATAGTTTCCGACATGGCGGAGCAGTACGAGCTTTATCCATCGGAAGCAGCGTCGCTCATTATCCCCGATGCAGACAAGGGCGAAATAACCGCACGCCTCAACACCATAAAGCAGAAGATAAGAAATCTGGGCACGGTAAATCTTTCAGCCATTGAAGAATACAAGGAAGTTTCCGAAAGATACGAGTTTATGTCGGGTCAGCTTTCCGACATAAACAGCTCCAAGCGTGAGCTGGAAAAGCTTATAGACGAGCTGACCGAGACTATGAAGACAAGATTTGCGGAAAGCTTTAAGGAGATAAACGCCAACTTCAAGCGCATATTCACCGAGCTTTTCGGCGGCGGCCGTGCGGAGCTGGTGCTCACCGACCCTGACGATGTGCTTGAATCGGGAATCGAGATAAATGTTGCACCTCCCGGAAAGGTAATAAAAAATCTGTCGCTGCTTTCAGGCGGCGAGCAGGCTTTCGTGGCTATCGCAATTTACTTTGCAATACTTAAAATAAAGCCTGCGCCTTTCTGTATCCTTGACGAGATCGAGGCGGCGCTCGATGATGTGAACGTATCAAAGTACGCACATTATCTGCGCAATTTTACCGACACTACTCAGTTCATCACCGTAACTCACCGTCGTGGCACCATGGAAGAGGCGGACGTTATGTACGGCGTTACCATGCAGGAAAAGGGCATTTCCCGACTGCTGAAAATGGAGCAGCCTCCTGCGGATATTGAAGCTGAATAAGGAAGCAAAGCCATGCAAATAGTTGACGGAAAGCCTTATATACAACAAATAAAGGAGCTTATTATCGAATACACCAAGCGGCTTGTATGTGACCTTATACTAATCACCAATAAAACTATAGACAAAAAAAATACACCGCTCCCGAGGGAGAGCTTCTCGTGGCTGTGGAAGGCGAGGATGTCCTTGGAATGATAGCCTATCACAGACATTCCGACACACGCTGCGAAATGATGCGGCTGTATGTAAAGCCCTCATGCCGTGGCATGAAGCTTGGCGAAAAGCTTATTGAAGAGCTTATCGATCACGCAAGGCAGGCGGGATATAAGGAAATGGTGCTTGACACCATCGTCCCCCTGCAGTCGGCGATACATATGTACAAAAAGCTGGGCTTTGCCGAGTGTGAGCCGTATTATCACAATCCCATGCCCGATGTGCTGTATTTCAGAAAAGAGCTGTAAAAATCCATACCAAACAGGAGGGTAAAAGCCAATGAAAATAAAGACTGTTGCCGTTTTAGGTGCAGGCGCTGTAGGCTCATATATCATATGGGGTCTGGCAGACCGCAAAGATGTCACAACAGGAGTTATCGCCGAAGGTGAGCGTGCAGAGCGCCTAAAAAAAGGCTGCACGATAAATCATGTGACCTATCACCCACAGGTGTGGACTCCCAAGGAAGCTCACGGAGTTGACCTGCTCATAGTTTCTCTGAAATACGGTGCACTGCCCTCTGCCATGGAAAGTATCCGTGAAGCCGTTGGCGAAAATACTATAGTTATGAGCCTTATGAACGGCGTTGACAGCGAGGAGCTTATCGAAAAGGAAACAGGCAGCAAAAATATTCTGTACTCGCTTATAAAAGTCGCATCTCACCATGAAGCTGATGGCTGCTGCTTTGACCCTGAGACCACTATCGGCATAGTTTTCGGCGAAAAGGAAGCGCCTTTTGACAGCGAAAATGTACTTGCAGTGGAAGAGCTTTTCTCGGGTACGGATATCCATTTCCGCCGCACCGAATATATCAGAGAGGAGATATGGAGCAAATTCAGGCTGAATGTATGCAACAATCTTCCTCAGGCGATACTTGGCGCAGGTGTGGGCTGCTATCGTGACAGCGTTCATATGCAGGCTATAAGCGACGGCCTAAGGCAGGAGCTGGAAGCCATTGCGGCGGCAAAGGGCATAGATATAAACAAGGCGGACAAGTCATCAAGCCGTGGAAGCGCCGTTCCGCCCTCTGCACGATATTCCACATTGCAGGACCTTGATGCAAAGCGCCACACGGAGATAGATATGTTTTCGGGTACGCTTATGAAAATGGGCAGGGAGCTTGGTATCCCCACGCCCTACAACGAATACACCTATCACATGATAAAGGCGCTGGAAGAAAAGAACGACGGACTTTTTGACTATTCTGGCAATGAACAGGCGACGTATTCAAGATGATTTTTCCCCGATAAACTAACATCCTGAAAGGGTAGGTCATATTGAAGCTCAGATCAAAGCATTTAAGAAGCACAGTTGAAATGCTTTTATTATCCTGCGTTTTGTTTTCTGCTGTCGGCTGTACTTCCGATAACAAATCATCTGATAAAATTTCGGAAGATGATATTTCTGACACGGATTACTCCCTGCAATACGGATACATCGAGGATATCGGCGACGGCAGAGGCTACACTGCAGGGATCATTGGCTTTACCACAGGCATTGGCGACCTGCCGGACGTGGTGGAACTATCTTGCTGAGTTCCTTGATGCAAGAGTGGCTGTTATGCAGCCGGAAGAGGCTCATGCCGATCTTTCCAGAGTAGATACTCAGCGCAAATTCCTGAACGGGAAAAATTTCACGCTGGAGCTTCCTCTTGAATGGACCTTGTACGGCGATGAATTTTATCTTGACAAAGAACAGCTCGACCAGTATAGCAGACTAAATACGGAATGGGGTAAATTATGGGAAAATTTGATTTATTCAAGCGCCAAAAGCAAAGTATCACCATTGATGAACTTAAATCAAGGGAATACAAGCAAGAATATTTTGAGGAATGCAAGTATATCTGGAAAAACTATGTGCCCAAGAGCGGTCAGGCGGATAATCTGCAGGGAGAACTGCTGAGAGAAGCAGAGGCACTCCGCTGCGAGGCTCAGGACAACGGAAACATCAACTGGGATTATGACCATGCTTATTTCTGCGATTTTATCAGATCATCTCTGAACGCTCAGAGCATTTTTTCAGATGCGGATAAGGAAGAGATTTCCCTCATAATGAACTTTATAAAGGAATGCGGTCTGTATGCCCAAAGGTATAATAACAGCAAATGCACAGATGAAAATGTTGATATAGAAAAGCTTGCTTACACGGAGGATAATCTGTATGACATTATCTGCGACAAAATAGGCAGGCTGCAAAAGGGAAATTCCCGGCCAATACCCTATCGGGCAAATGACAGGATAAAAAGATAACAGACATTCCGGAGGTAACGATGAAATATTTCGGTGATGATCTTGGCGGACTTCAAAAGGAAATGGGCAGCATCATACGGAAAAAGGGATGCTTTGAGGAAGCTCGCCTGATGTTTTTCAGGCTCCATTCACAGCTCCGCAGCGGCAGTGTTTACGGCTTGGGCAAAACAGAATATGACCGCCTGCTTTCGGGGCTGAGTGATGATGACTTCCGCCTGCGCCCCAAAAAGGACGAGGACACTATCATCTGGAATCTGTGGCACATTGCCAGGATCGAGGACATCACCGCAGGCTTTCTGCTGTCGGGCGAGGGTCAGCTGTTCACTCCTGAAATAAAAGAGAAAATGCACTCTCCCGTTTCCGACACAGGCAACGCCATGACGGAAGATGAGGTCACTGCTTTCAGTCAGAGCATATCCGTTCCCCAGTTGCTGCGATACAGGGACGATGTGGAAAAACGCACCCGTGAGATAATATCACAGCTGTCTGAAAGCGACATGAAGCGGAAATTCACATCTAAACACAGGGAAAGGATACTTATGAGTGGCGGCATTATATCTCACCACGAATCCGAATGGCTGGCGGACTTCTGGACACAAAAGGACGCAGCGGGCATAATCCTTATGCCCCTGACACGCCATCAGCTGCTTCATCTCAACCAGTGCGGCAAAATAAAAAGTGAGCTGACACATCAGTAAAAAAAATAATTGCCTGATAATACCTTTGTTAATAAAAAATTAACTAAAAGGAGCGGCTTTTTATTTATAATATAAGATAGGTATATATGCGTGCACTGCTGCACTATCTCAAGGAGGCTGTCATATATGGGATTTTTCGATAAAATTGCCGAGGGCATCAAAAAGACCAGAGACTCGATGATGAGCAAGGTCAATTCCCTTATAAATTCGTTTACCAAGATAGATGAAGATTTTTTTGAAGAGCTTGAAGAAACTCTTATAATGTGCGATATCGGCGTGCAGACTTCTGTGGATATCTGTGCCGAGCTGAGAAAAAAGGTCAAGGAAAAAGGCATCACCGACCCTATGCTCATAAAAAACGAGCTGAAAGCCATCATCACCGAAATGCTGGGCGAGGACAAGAAGCTTGACCTTTCCACAAAGCCGTCTGTAGTGCTTGTTATCGGCGTAAACGGTGCGGGCAAGACCACCACCATAGGAAAGCTGGCGGCACAGCTCACAAATCAGGGCAAAAAGGTAATAGTTGCCGCCGCCGATACATTCAGAGCCGCTGCTATCGACCAGCTCCAGATATGGGTGGATCGTGCAGGTGCGGATATCGTAAAGCACAATGAGGGCAGCGACCCCGCTTCCGTTGTGTTTGATGCAATCACAGCCGCAAAGGCAAGAAATGCGGACGTTGTTATCTGCGACACCGCAGGCAGACTTCACAACAAAAAGAACCTTATGGACGAGCTGAAAAAGATAACCCGAATCTGCTCACAGCAGGCAGAGGGCTGCTCCATAGAGACCCTGCTGGTGCTTGATGCTACCACAGGTCAGAACGCCGTTAATCAGGCAAAGCTTTTCTCGGAAGTGGCTGACATTACGGGTATCGTACTTACAAAGCTGGACGGCACCGCAAAGGGCGGCATAATCATCACCATTCACCGTGAGCTTGGCATTCCCGTAAAGCTTGTGGGCGTGGGCGAGAAGATAGACGATCTTATGGAATTTTCCGCAAAGGATTATGCGGACGCTCTCTTTGCCACCGAGACAGACTTTGCAGGCAACTATGAACGTCTGACAGATGATGAAAACGAGGCTGAGGAAGATACCGCTGAGGAAGCACAGCCTGCCGATGAAACTGAGGAAGAAGCTTCTTCCGAGGAAGAAACTCAGGAGGAAGAGGAAATCCCCGAAATCACCGAGGAAGTTCTCGATGAAGAGCCTGCTCCCATTGATATGCCTGAGGAAATAATGGACGAATCCCCCGTTGAGGAAATGCCCACAGAGGCTGCCGATGAGAAAATTCCCATACCCGACACAGAAGAACAGCCTGCGGAGCCTGAAAAGAAGAGCCTTAAGGACGGCAAGTTCGGCTTCCTGTTCAAGGAAATTACCTTCGGCAAGAAGAAAAAAGACGATGAAGAAAAGTAAACGAGGTCATATATGAAACTGATATTAGCTTCAAACAACAAAAACAAGCTGAGAGAATTCCGTGAGATTCTGGAGCCTATGGGCTTTGATGTAATATCCCAGTCGGAAGCCGGCGCAAACATCGAGGTAGAGGAAACAGGAACTACCTTTGAGGAAAATGCTTATCTCAAAGCAAAGGCAATTTACGATATGTTCCACCTACCTGTCATTTCCGATGACAGCGGACTTGAAGTTGATGCCCTGAACGGCGCTCCCGGAATATACTCCGCCAGATATGCGGAGGAGGGCAAGCGCTGCGCAAGAGTTCTCTCCGAGCTTGAAAACGTCCCCGATGACAAGCGCACAGCACGATTCAGATGCTGCATCTGCTACATTGACGAAAACGGCAATAAGAATATAGTTTCAGGCGCCTGCGAGGGCAAGATAGGCTACGAAAAGCGTGGAACCAACGGCTTCGGTTATGACCCTATCTTCATGTTCGGCGACAGATCCTTTGCGGAGCTTTCCGCCGATGAAAAAAATCAGGTGAGCCACAGAAGCGACGCTCTCAGGAAATTCAGAGAGCTTATTGAAAAAAATTACCCTGCAAAGCAGTAAATCCCATATTCAGCAAAAGGAAGTGTTAACTTGGATTACAGCCAGGAAAATATAAGAAATTTCTGCATTATTGCCCACATCGACCACGGCAAGTCAACTCTTGCGGACCGTATCCTGGAGCTTACCTCCACTGTCGCAAAGCGTGACATGGAAGATCAGCTGCTTGATAACATGGATATCGAAAGAGAACGTGGAATAACCATAAAGGCCCGTGCCGTGCGGCTCATGTACAAGGCGGACGACGGAAAGGAATATGTTTTCAACCTTATCGACACCCCGGGGCACGTTGACTTCAACTATGAAGTTTCACGCTCGCTGGCAGCCTGCGAGGGCGCTGTGCTGGTAGTGGACGCATCTCAGGGTATCGAAGCCCAGACCCTTGCCAACACTTACCTTGCTATTGAGCATGATCTTGAAGTCGTTCCCGTTGTCAACAAAATAGACCTGCCCTCCGCAGAGCCTGAAAGGGTATGCGCCGAGGTGGAAAGCGTTATCGGCATTCCCGCAATGGACGCTCCCCGTATATCCGCAAAAATGGGCACAAACGTCAAGGCAGTACTTGAAAAGATAGTTACCGATGTTCCCTGCCCCAAGGGCGATGTGAACGCTCCCCTGAAAGCTCTTATTTTCGACAGCTATTACGATTCCTACAAGGGCGTTATAATTTACGTCCGTGTTATCGACGGCTCCGTAAAGATCGGTCAGACCATTCATCTTATGGCAACAGGCGCTGATTTCACCGTTGTAGAAACGGGCTACATGGGCGCTACTGACCTTGTTAATGCAGGAACTATAAAGGCAGGCGAGGTTGGCTACATTGCCGCTTCAATCAAATCTATCGGCGACACAAAGGTGGGCGACACCGTTACCGATGCAGCTGATCCCTGCGATGAAGCTCTCCCCGGCTACCGTGAGGTAAATCCCATGGTATATTCGGGTATATATCCTGCGGACGGCGCAAAGTACGGCGATCTCCGTGACGCACTGGAAAAGCTCCAGCTCAATGACGCTGCCCTTTCCTTTGAGCCTGAGACTTCTATCGCTCTGGGCTTCGGATTCCGCTGCGGCTTCCTTGGACTTCTCCATATGGAAATAATCCAGGAGCGCCTTGAACGTGAGTACAACCTTGACCTTATCACCACCGCCCCCTCCGTTATCTACAAGGTAAACCTTACAAACGGCGAGACGGTATATATCGACAACCCCTCAAACTATCCCGACAACTCAGTTATCGCCTCCGCCGAGGAGCCAATGGTAAAGGCATCTATCCTTTCCCCCTCCGACTATGTGGGCAACATTATGGAGCTTTGCCAGGACAGGCGTGGTATTTTCAAGGATATGAAATATCTGGACGAAACAAGAGTGGAGCTTCACTATGAGCTGCCTCTCAACGAAATAGTTTATGACTTCTTTGATGCCCTCAAATCTAAGACAAGGGGCTATGCTTCATTTGACTACGAATTTATGGGCTATGCTCCTTCCAAGCTTGTCAAGCTTGATGTGCTTCTCAACGGCGAGGTGGTGGATGCACTTTCGTTCATTATCCACGTTGACAAGGCATATGCACGAGGCAGACGAATTGCTGAAAAGCTCAAAGACAATATCCCCCGCCAGATGTTTGAAGTTCCCATTCAGGCGGCTATCGGCGGCAAGGTCATTGCAAGAGAGACCGTAAAGGCAATGCGCAAGGACGTGCTTGCAAAGTGCTACGGCGGCGATATCACCCGAAAGAAAAAGCTGCTTGAAAAGCAGAAGGAGGGCAAGAAGCGTATGCGCCAGCTGGGTACTGTTGAAGTTCCTCAGGAAGCGTTTATGGCTGTGCTCAAGCTTGATGAATAAAACGAATATGACAGGACTTTATATTCATGTGCCCTTCTGCCGCAGGAAATGTCTTTACTGCGACTTTTATTCCCAGACCGATCTGTCCCTTACTGACAGCTACGTTAAGGCTGTGGTAAGGAACATAAGGGCTGCAAATATCACCGCCGATACCGTTTATTTCGGCGGCGGAACGCCATCTCTCCTGAGCGGCGCACAAATTTATGATATCCTTTCTGCGGCGGATATTTCGGCGGACGCTGAGATATCCGCCGAGTGCAATCCCGATTCCGCCACTCTCCAGCTTATGAGGGATTTCAGAGCGGCAGGCATAAACCGCCTTTCTATCGGCATACAGAGCTTTAATGATGACGAGCTTAAAATGATGGGCAGGCTCCACAACTCCCGTCAGGCAGCGGAGGCCATACAGAACGCCCAAAAGGCAGGATTTGAAAATATCTCCGCTGACATTATGCTTGGACTTCCCTATCAGACAGAAGAGACCGCGCGGGATAATATCAGGAAGCTTGCGGAGCTGAATGTTACCCACATTTCTGCCTATATGCTGAAAATCGAGGAGAACACTCCCCTTGCGGGCTGTCCCGAGCTGGTAAGCGCTGCGGCGGACGATGACAAATCGGCGGACATCTATCTTATGGCAGTAGATATGCTTGCGGAAAACGGCTTCGGGCAGTATGAGATATCCAACTTTGCCAAAGCAGGCTATGAATGCCGTCACAATCTGAAATACTGGCGGTGCGAGGAATATTTCGGCACAGGTCCCTCCGCCCACTCCTGCATGAACGGCAAAAGATTTTATGTTCCGAGGGATATTGCAGGCTACATTAGTTCCCCACGCCAGCAGGAGATAATCTCGGACGAATCTCCATGCACCGAAGAAGAAAAAATGATGCTTGCCCTGCGGCTTTCCGAGGGCTGCGATATCTCAGGCTGCAAAAGCAAGGAAAATATTATAAAAGCAGCAAAACTCATGGAACCCCATGGGCTGCTTAAAATAAACGGAGACAGAATAATTCTCACCCCAGAAGGCTTTCTGCTCTCCAACGAGATAATTTGCAGGCTCACCGATGAATTGTAATACTAATCTTTAATCGTTCTATAGACAAAGCCGACAGATGAAATAAGACCAGTCTAGGAAAGCGACTGCAGGCGGGCTTGTCGCCCGGCAAGGGAGCTTGACGAAGAATGGGCTTATTTCAGCCGAGGATTTGTCTATAGGTTGATTGAGGATTAGTATAATAGAGAAAAGCCCCTGTTCATATGAGCAGGGGCTTTTTCAGGGAGATGACGGTACGCTCTCAGGGAAAAAGCATATCGTCTGTAGAGTGAGCATACGTGACAGGGAATCACGCATTATCGGAAAATGGGAATAATCATAAATAATGAAAAACAAATATGGCAGCGTTGTCTTGGGGACAGCGCTGCCATAGCGTTTTTTAGTGTTATTCTGTTTCAGGCTGATATTGAAATCAAACTCTGAAAAGGAGGTCGCCGTAGGTGGGGAAAGGCCATTCCTTTTCGGGAGTGATGGTCTCCAGCTCATCTGCAACAGCTCTCAGGTTCTGCATGGAAGCAAATACGGAGTTTCTGTAGTATCTTGCAGTAGCCTCGTAGCCGTCCTCATCAGCAACGCCGATAAGCTTTGCATCAAGGTCGTCAATAGCGTCTGCAATGCCTGCGTTAAGAGCGCTTACCTTGTCAGCCAGCTTCTTTTCCAGGTCAGCGGATACGCCTGCTGCCTTCTTAGCATTAACGGAATCAGCAAGCTCCTTAGCAAAGCCCATACCTGCGGGCAGGATCTGCTTCTTAGCCATATCCAGCATTGTAAGAGCCTCGATGTTGATGATCTTGGAGTAGTTCTCAAGAATGATCTCGGTTCTGGACTGGAGCTCGGTTCTGGTGTAGATCTTGAACATCTCGAACATCTTGACGTTCTTCTCATCAGTATAGTGAGGAACAGCATCAACAGTGGATACGTAGTTGGGAAGACCACGCTTTGCAGCCTCTTCTACCCAGCTTGCATCATAGCCGTTGCCGTTGAAGATGATCCTCTTGTGCTTCTTGATAGTCTCAACAAGGAGCTTGTTAAGCTCGGTGGAGAAATCAGCAGCGCCTTCAAGTCTGTCGGCAAATTCCTTAAGGGAATTTGCAACGATAGTGTTGAGTATGCAGTTTGTGCAGGCGATGGTCTCGGAAGAACCAAGGCTTCTGAACTCGAACTTGTTGCCTGTGAATGCGAAAGGAGAAGTTCTGTTACGGTCTGTGGTATCCTTGGGGAAGTTGGGGAGAGCCTCAACGCCGATAACAAATTCCTCGTTGGCGTCAGTCTTTATCATCTCGCCGGACTCGAGAGCGTCAAGGATCTGCTGAAGCTCAGTGCCTACGAAGATGGACATGATAGCAGGAGGTGCCTCGTTAGCGCCAAGACGGTGGTCATTGCCTGCGGAAGCAACGGAAAGTCTCAGCAGGTCAGCGTTCTCATCAACAGCCTTGATGATAGCTGCAAGGAATGTAAGGAACTGGATATTGTCCTTAGGATTCTTGCCGGGGTCGAGAAGGTTCTGACCCTCGTTAGTGGAGATAGACCAGTTATTGTGCTTACCGGAACCGTTAACGCCAGCGAAAGGCTTCTCGTGGAGGAGGCAGACAAGACCGTGCTTAAGAGCTACCTTCTTCATGATCTCCATGGTAAGAGCGTTCTGGTCAGCAGCAACGTTTGATGTGGTGAAGATAGGAGCCATCTCGTGCTGAGCGGGAGCAACCTCGTTATGCTCAGTCTTGGAGTAGATACCAAGCTTCCAGAGCTCTTCATCAAGATCGGTCATGTACTCATGAACTCTGTCCTTGATGTTGCCGAAGTAATGGTCTTCAAGCTCCTGACCCTTAGGTGCCTTAGCGCCGAAAAGGGTTCTGCCGGTGTAGATAAGATCCTTACGCTGATCGTAAAGCTTCTTGTCAACGAGGAAATATTCCTGCTCGGGGCCTACAGTAGTGGTAACTCTTGTAGCATTGGAACCGAAGAGCTTCAGAACTCTTACAGCCTGCTCGGAAATAACCTCCATTGAACGGAGAAGAGGAGTCTTCTTATCGAGGACTTCGCCTGTGTAGGAGCAGAATGCTGTAGGTATGTAAAGTGTGTTATCCTTGATAAATGCGGGAGATGTGGGGTCCCATGCGGTGTAGCCTCTTGCCTCGAATGTAGCTCTCAGACCGCCGGAGGGGAAGGAAGACGCATCAGGCTCGCCCTTGATAAGCTCCTTGCCTGAGAATTCCATTATTACCTTTCCGTCATCTGTAGGAGAGATAAAGGAATCGTGCTTCTCTGCGGAAAGACCTGTCATGGGGTGGAACCAGTGGGTGTAGTGAGTAACGCCCTGCTCTACAGCCCAGTCCTTCATAGCGGTTGCGATAACATCGGCAACATCGGGATCGAGTGCAGTTCCCATAGTCTTGGTCTTAAGAAGAGCCTTATAAACGTTCTTGGGAAGTCTGGACTTCATTGTTTCCTCGTTAAAAACATTGCAGCCGAAATAATCGGGTACATTCTTAACTCCCTGGATAATACTCTCTGACATAATATTTTCCTCCCTTAAAAATCATCAAAAACAAAAGACGCCGACAGACAGTGCCCGCTTTTTATGCGGTAACTGTTTATCGGCGTCATTGCCTTTGAAATATTAACTGTGTTTTAGTATGTTTATATAATACACCATTATTTCCTGTTTGTCAAGCCCTTTTTCAAATATTATTGCAAGATTTATAAAATAACTTGCATTTTGACATCTTTTTTACGCATTTTGCAGAAATAATCAGTCAAAATACGAATTTTAAAGAGTATTAACATTCAGCATAATCTTTGTTTACGGAAGCAGACGGTTCATGTCTCTGGGGAACATGGAAGCCTGACGGACATTTGCCTGACCGAGAAGCTTCATAACAAGTCTCTCGAGACCGATACCCAGACCGCCGTGAGGAGGAAGTCCGTACTTGTGGCTCTCGAGGTAGCTCTTGAAGTCCTCAGGGTCAAGACCCTGTGCCTTCATCTTTTCAAGCTGCTCGTTGTAATCGTGGATACGCTGACCGCCTGTTGTGATCTCCAGACCTCTGAAAAGAAGGTCGAACTTGCAGGCTGTTCTGGGGTCTTCCTTGTCGTTCATTGCATAGAAAGGAGGCTTGGAAGAGGGGAAGTTTGTTACAAAGATAAACTCTGTACCGTAGTTCTCATTTGCCCAGTTGCAGAGGAACACCTCGTCCTCAGGCTCCAGGTCAAACTTGTTCTTTGCCTTGCTGCCCTTGATAAGTGTAACAGCGTCCTCGAACTTTACTGCGGGTATCTCGGTGATCTCAGGGATATCTGCATTCAGTATCTTTATTTCATTTGCATAGTTTTCCTTCAGGTAATCCATCAGGTAGCGGAGCATTGCGGTCTCCATATTCATAACGTCGTACATATCGTTGATGAAGCCCATCTCAAAGTCAAGACCGATGTACTCGTTCAGGTGACGTGAGGTTGAGTGACGCTCTGCACGGTAAACGGGAGCGATCTCGAAAACTCTGTCGAAGAAAGCCACAGCAGCCTGCTTGTAGAACTGAGGAGACTGGTTGAGGAATGCCTCGTGATCGAAGTAGTCGAGACGGAAGATGTTTGCGCCGCCCTCTGCGCCCTGTGCAACGATCTTGGGTGTGTGGATCTCGGTGAATTTATTCTTTATCATAAACTCTCTGAATCCTGAAACAACGCCCTCCTGGAACTTGAAAACAGCTCTTTCCACGGGATTTCTCAGGGCAACGCTTCTGTTATCCAGATTAACGTCCAGTGTGCAGCCGATCTTTCTTGCGGAAACGTGGAGAGGATAATCAAACTCGGGCTTGTGGATAAGCTTGATGCCTGTCATGGCGATCTCGATGCCGTTGTAAGCACGGTCGTCCCTTCTTACAGTACCCTTGACTGTAACGAAGCAGCCCTCCTTGATGCCGTCGATGCTGTCGGGGCAGGTCTCGGGGGAATATACGGACTGGATAAGGTATCTTGCTGTTCTGAGTATTACAAAAGCAAATCCGCCCATCTTCTTAACCTTATGAACGCAGGCAGAGATCTCTATCTCCTTGCCCTCGCTGTTCTTGGCTTCTTCAAGGTCAAATTCGCACAAAATGTCATTGCCGTTGATTTTTTCCATTGATATTAACCACCTTTTTCGGCATTTTTCACCGAGAAATTTTTCTTCATAAAAAAGATTATACCACAGCTTTCCGCTGTTGTCAACATTTTTGCCTTTCAGCCCTCAATTTATTCTCCCATAAGCTTCTCTGTGACAGGTCCGCAGGTAGAAATGCAGTCGAAAAGATAAATGCACATCATCAGCCAGAAGGACACGCAGGTGAAAATTATGGGAAAAGTCCTTTTCTTATGGTACTCATTGAACTGAGGGAAGGATATCCTGTGATTAGCAAGCAGCACTATCAAGGTTATGGTGCCGATGACACCGAAGCCCACAATAAGCAGCATCCAGTATATGGAAGCGGACTCCTCGCCCAGATAATACTCCGCAAAGCTGTTGGTCATGGCAGCGGTATTCACGAATATATGCCCTGCTATGGGGAGAATGAGGGAGCCTGTTTTTACCGCAGCGTAACCGAAAACTATTCCGAGGCAAATACACAGCACTGTCTGAACGAAGTTTCCGTGCATAAGTCCGAAGATAAGTGCGGACATGAATATGGCAAAGCTCTGGCTTATCCTGCTGAGGCGGCGGAGAATAACCCCTCTGAACATAAGTTCCTCAGCAATGGGAGCAAGTATGGCGGTGGTCACAAAGCTTACCGCCAGGTACGTGGGGCTAAGATCCTCCTCAGTCAGGTAATCCTCCGATATGGGCGATATGCCTATGGAGAACATTCCGTTTATAAGCAGCGCCTGACAGATAAGCGCCGCAGCATATGCGAACATTACCATTCCGAAGAAAGCAAGAACAGACTTTGAACCAATCCTGTCCGTTCTGAAATAATCACCGGCGGAAGCATGGCTCGTGCCCTTGTCAAAAAGGAAAATACCTATGCAGAACACAATGGACGGCAGACTTCCCGCAATATTGTAAAGCCAGTCAACTATAGCCGTTCCGTCCTCGGTATAGCGGAACTCATATCCGCTGAGGCTCATTATTATAAAGATAGCCTGCGCCATAATGAACGAGCCGACACAGTGCACCATAGCCCTGCCGAATGTGCCGAAATACTGCCTTTTCAGCGCCTTGCGCTCCTGCAGTGAGACCTCGAACATATCTCCGTTCCCCATATTTCCGCTCGGATACTGGGGGGTATAAGGCACATAGGGACGATATCCGCCCTGAACGGGTGCGCTATAACCGTTGTTTGCAGGCTCATTGCTGTTCTGCCCGTAATTCTGTCCGTTGAAATTGTTATCCATATTACCTCCGTATCACTCACCGAAGCGTGCTTTCAGCTTGTCAAGGATAAGCCATGCGCACTTGTTGATGTCGCCGCAGCCCATGGTAAGGATAAGGTCGCCCTCTTCCGCATGGCTGCTCACATACTCGGCGCACAGCTCAAAGTTGCGGTCGTGATCCTGTTCGTCCTCGAACCACACAGCGCCCTCGACCTTGTTGCCAAGGTCCTTGTCATAGATATTGTAAGTATTTTTCTCACGGGAGCCCATGATAGCGGTGATAACACACTTGTCGGCGATTTTCAGCACCCTTGCGAAATCGTCCAGCAGAAGCGCAGTACGTGAGAATGTAAAGGGCTGGAAAACTGCCCATACGTGGTTGAAGTTCATGCCCTTTGCCGCCCTGAGAGTTGCTTCCAGCTCGGTAGGGTGATGACCGTAATCATCGCAGACGGTGATGTTATGCACCTCGCCGTATTTTTCAAAGCGGCGCTTTGCACCTCTGAAGGAGTCAAGACCGTTTCTCACCATTTCGCCGTCAGCGCCCGATTCATATGCGGCAGCAGCTGCGGCAACGGCGTTGAGAACATTATGCTCGCCGGGGACATGAAGATCCGCATGGGTGAAAAGCTCGCCATTATGGATAATATCAAACTCGGTAAGCAGACCGTTCTTTCTCTCAACATTGGCAGGCTGCCACTCGCAGCCATCGGAATAGCCGAAGGTTATAATGTTTTCTATGCCCTCAAGAGCGCTCATTGTGTTTTTATCATCGCCGTTGGCAATGACCTTTCCTGCCATGGAGCAGAACTTGCCGAAGGATTTTTTGATGTTATCGAGAGTACCGAAATAGTCAAGGTGGTCTGCGTCCACGTTCAGCACCACTGCGATATCGGGATAAAGCTTTAAGAAGTGATCCTCAAACTCGCAGGCCTCGCATACCATTGTTTCGGAAGAGCCTACGCAGCCGCTTCCGCCGATGATAGGCAGCTTTCCGCCGATGTAAGCGGTGATATCAATGCCGCCCTGCTTCAGTATCTGGGTTATCATAGAGGTAACGGTGGTCTTGCCGTGGGTTCCGCTGACGCATACGGCATTGGAGTACATTTTTGTGATGATGCCCAGCAGCTCGCTTCGCTCCAGAACAGGAACTCCGCTGGCGTTTGCCGCAATAAGCTCGGGATTATCCTGCATAATGGCAGCCGTGCGGATTATCAGATCGGCGCCCTTGATATTGTCAGCGCTCTGACCCAGAAATACCTCAATTCCCATCGACCTTACAGCCTTTAGGGTGTCGGTCTCGTTATTATCCGAGCCTGTGATATAATAACCCTTTGAATGAAGTATCTGGGCAAGGGGATACATACCGCTGCCGCCAATTCCTATCATATGAATATGTTTTTTATCTTTCAAAATATCATCATCAAATTTTCCAACAAAGTTATTCAAAAGTTTCACCTCAGTTAAGAATAATTTAAGAGTAGTATATTATAATTAAAGCCGTGGGTAGGAAAAATATTTTTCCATGATATATGTATATTGCAGACGGATACTATTCATAATATCCATATCCGAAAGCACAGATTTTAAGGAGGACACTGAAAATGACAATCACAGACATCAAGATCAGAAAGATCATTCCCGACGGCCGTCTCAGAGCCGTTATCTCCATCACCGTGGACGACCAGATCGCTATTCACGATATCAAGGTAGTTCAGGGCGACGCAAGACTTTTCGTTGCAATGCCCAGCCGTAAGGACGAGAACGGCGTATTCAGAGATATCGTTCATCCTATCTCCCCTGATGCAAGACAGTCTATCGAGAGCCAGATCCTTGACGCTTACACCCGCCACATCGAAATGATGCAGGCTGAGGCTGAAGCTGAAGAAGCAGGTCTTCTTTAATTCTGATTACTGAATATATTACCGCTCTTGCTTTCCGCAGCCTGCTGTGAAAAGCAAGAGCTTTTTATTTGCTTATTTGCCGCTGTCAACTATCATTTTTGTTTTGAGCAGAGCTATCTGTGTCTTGGCATCGGGTATCTTGCCGTCCATAACCATCTGCACAGCCTCGTCAAGAGGAACTTCAAGAACGTCAAGAAACTCCCCTGCGTCGGTATGTGAGCTGCCGAATTCAAGGTCTCTTGCAAGATACATATGGATCTTTTCGGTAAGATATGCAACAGAGGGGTAGCATACGCCCAGATACTCAAATCTGCCGCAGTGAGCGCCCGTTTCTTCCTCAAGCTCCCTGAGAGCGGCGCTGCGGTGCTCCTCGCCCTTTTCAAGCTTCCCTGCGGGTATCTCGAGAAGAGGCTCGCCGAATGCGTATCGGAACTGGCGCACCATTATCACCTTGTTATCGTTTGTCAGGGGCACAACGCACACTCCGCCCGAATGGATAACAAGCTCTCTTCCGACTACAGAGCCGTCCTCAAGCTCAGCCTTGTCCTTTCTTACCGTAATGATGCGGCCCTCAAAGACAACTTCCTTATCAACTGTTTTTTCGCTCAGATGCACAAAAACCACTCCTCATCATAGGAACTGCTATCCTGCCGTAATGCAGGTCTCAGTTATTCATTATAACACATTTTGACCAATTTAACAAGACAATTTTCAGAAATTTTTTTATTATTTTCTGCCGATAATCCTTGTTTTTTACACAGGAAAATATTATAATGATATTGTATGACTTTATGCACCTGCAAACAAGTCTGCAAATACGTTACACAAACAGAAACGGAGACGAATATGGAAGAAAATCTTAATATTCAGCCCGATACCGCTCCCGAGGCAGCAGCGGTAAATACGGAGACTAAAAAGAAAAGCAGCAAGCCTGCACTGTTTTTGAAAAAAATATGGAACTTTATTAAGGAAAAGCGCAGCTATTTCATTGCGTTTTTTATCCCTGCCATTCTCCTTTTCGGAGCATATGCCGCATTCGGTGTTCACCCCTTCGGCGATATGTCCGTGCTGGTGCTTGACCTGAACGGTCAGTACGTGTATTACTTCGAGCACCTGCGTGACGTGCTCCACGGCAGCGGAAGCCCCTTTATCTCATGGAGCCGCAACCTTACCGGTGAGACTGTGGGAATGTTTGCATATTACCTTGCAAGCCCCTTTACGCTGATACCAATGCTGCTCCCCCGCTCTGTAATGACAGAATCCCTGCTTATAATGCAGCTGTGCAAGGTGGGAACAGCTTCCGTTACCTTCAACTATTACCTCAGGCACTCAAAGGGCTGCCACAACTCCACAGCAATGCTTTTCGGCTTGCTTTACTCTCTTATGGGCTATATGATAGTACAGCTCATGAACCCCATGTGGCTGGACGGACTTATTTATCTGCCCCTTATCATCTACGGCATTGAAAAGATGATCGACGACGGCGGCTGGCTGCGCTTTATAATCCCCTTGGCACTTATGTATATGGCGCATTTCTACATCGGCTGGATGATAACATTTTTCTCGGTTATCTATTTCCTGTACTATTATTTTGCAGGTCAGAAGAACTACAAGCTTTCGGTGAAGTCCTTCTTCAAGTCGGGACTGAAATTCGGTCTGGGCGGCATAATCGCAGCGGCTTCCGCATCATGGGTGCTTATCCCGCTGTATTATTCCCTGAAGCTTGGCAAGTTTGAGTTTTCTACCCCCAGCTATGAGCTTAAAACTCAGTTTGACTTTATTGACTTTTTCAAAAATCTCCTGCCAAATGTCTATGACACCTGCCGCCCCGAGGGTTCTCCCGTTGTTTACTGCGGCGTGCTTACCATAATCCTGCTGCCCCTGTTCTTCCTTAACGAGAAGATCCGCTTCCGCCAGAAGATGGGCCTGGGCGCAGTGCTTATGACTATCCTGCTCTCAATGTACCTTTCCACCGTTGACCTTGCATGGCACGGCTTCCAGGTGCCGAACTGGCTCCCCTACCGCTACAGCTTTACATTCAGCTTCATTCTTCTGGTAATGGCTGCCATGACCTTTGAGCGCCTCAGCGGCATCACACTCAAGGAAATAGGCTGCGTGTGCGTAGGACTGTGCATATACGCATTCTACATCGGCAGGCAGGATTTTGACGGCGTTACCCTGCTGCTCACTGTCTGGTACACTGTTATATTCACCGTTATCTACTCTATCATTCTCAGATTTGTAAAGCTTTCCGACAGAAAGCGCCGCTCGGTGCTCACATTCATTATCGGCATATTCGTTATCGGTGAGCTTTTCGGAACATCGCTCTCCACCATGGAGGCAATAAACAGCGATGTTGTATATTCAAAATATTCCTCTTACAACAGATACATTACTCTCGGACGTGACACCGTAAAGAAGATACTCCAGAAAGACAGCTTTGATGACGGCGTTTACCGCATTGAAAAGAACCACCACCGCACCGTAAACGACGCAATGGCATTCGGAAGCTACGGCATATCCCATTCCAGCTCCACCCTTAATGCCGCTCCAATCCAGTTCCTGAGAAAGCTGGGCTTCTCCTACGGCGGACACTATACAAAGTATAAGGGCTCCACCTATGTGAGCGACGCTATCCTTGGCATAAAGTATGTTATGGAAAAGGGCGACGCTGAGGACGATATAATCCCCACAAACAAGCATTACGATGACCTGCTGCTCACAAACCGTGACGAAAAGGACATCTGGGCTGTGTATGAGAACCCCAACGCCCTGCCGATCGCATTCATGGCTGACAGCTCCGTTCTTGACGTGGTTCTTGAAAAGGACAATCCCTTTGCAAACCAGAACAACCTTCTCAGCCACCTTGTTTCCGATGAATACACCGAATACTTCAAGCAGATATCCGTCAGCAAGACTCTGCCCGAAAATGCAAAGCAGTCAAGCTACGGCGCACACATAAAATACACCCCTATCGTTGAGGGCGAAAACTCCCACATCGAGTTCATCATCAAGGCTCCCACCGAGGATATGATATATATGTATCTCCCCTCCAACTATGAGCGCAAGGTAAATCTCTGGCTCAACAAGGATTTCCTTGACTATTATTTCGAGGGCGGAAACATGGTCATCCAGACCCTTGGCAAGTTTGAGGAAAACGAAGAAATATCCCTTATCGTTACCATTACCGAGGACAAAAAGGAAGTGCTTTTCAAGGACAAGCTCTTCTATTATCTTGACGAGGACAAGTTCAAGGAAGCCGTAAGCACCCTGAGAGAACACCCCCTGAACATCTCCGATTTCAGCGAAGATCACATCAAGGGAACCATCACCGCCGACAAAGACGGCATAATGTTCACCACTATCAGCTGGGAGCCGGGCTGGACTGTTAAGGTCGATGGTCAGAAGGTGGAGCCTGTAAAGGTATGCGATGCACTTATCGGCGTAGAGCTTACCCAGGGCACTCACGATATCGAAATGACCTTCTTCCCCAAGGGACTTTCACAGGGAATCATTCTTTCGGTATGCGGCATCATCGCTATCGTTATAATCGCAATCTACCCCAAGAAAGAAGAAAAGATACTGCTTGACAAGCTCAATGACTGAGTATTAAAGGAGAACTATGAGCAGAAGCTATAAACGTCACGCCGTTTATAAGGACAAAAACTGTGCTTACAGCAAACGGCAGGCATCACGTACTGTACGCAGGCACGAGGTCTCGGGCATCGGTGAATACAAAAAGCATTATTGCTCATGGAACATCTGCGACCACCGATTATATGAAGGCTCATTTGAAGAGAGCCTTGAAATATGGCGCAGACTGTGGCAAAGCTCCCCCATGCTGCAAAAACAGTATCCCGATTGGAAAAGAGCATACAGAAGCTGGGTAACATTTTACAAAAGCAAATGAAACGGAGAAGATCATGTCAAAGACCGCACTTATAACAGGCGCATCAAGAGGCATCGGCAGGGAATGTGCAAGGCTGTTTGCGCAGGCAGGCTACAATGTCGCCGCTGTATATAACAAAAGCGAGGAAGCGGCTCTCAGCCTTAAAGAAGAGACAGGCTGCGAAATATTCAGGTGCGACGTATCCCGCTGCAAGGAAGCACATGACACTGCCGAGGCGGTTTTCAGGCATTTCGGCAGCATTGATGTGCTGATAAACAATGCAGCCATTGCACAGCAGGCACTTTTCTCGGATATAACCGAGGAAATGTGGGACAATATGTTTGATACCAACGTAAAAAGCGTCTATAACTTCACCCATGGGGTGCTTCCTCATATGATACACGAAAAATACGGCAGGATAATAAACATCTCCTCCATGTGGGGGCAGGTGGGCGCTTCCTGCGAGGTGCATTATTCCGCAGCAAAGGCGGCTGTCATAGGCTTCACAAAGGCTCTGGCAAAGGAAACGGGGCTTTCGGGCATTACCGTCAACTGCATTGCCCCGGGCGTTATAGACACTGACATGAACAAAAATCTTGACTCTGAAACTATGGAATATCTTAAAGAGGAAACTCCCATGAACCGTCTGGGAACTCCCCATGACATAGCACGGACGGCGCTTTTTCTGGCAGATGAACGCTCCGACTTTATCACGGGGCAGATAATAGGAGTAAACGGCGGCTTTATAATCTGACCATGGAGGGACGGCAATGACCGAGATACAGCTTACCGAAATATGCGCTGAATTTGCCATAATGCTTGTCTCATACGGCGCTGAGATATACCGCACCGAGGATACTATCCGCAGGATATGCACTGCCTACGGTCATAAAAATGCGGAAATATACGTCACCCCCGCAAACTTCATCATAACCGTAAAATCTCCCGACGGAGTGCCCATAACCAACTCGAAGAACGTTTCGGGCAGGAACACCAACCTTGACAGAGTGGGCAAGCTCAACGAGCTTTCACGCTTCATCTGCCGAATGAAGCCCGATGCGGAAACTATACAGAAGCACCTTGACACTATCCGTCACAGAAGGACCTACAGTCAGCCCGTGCTGTACCTCAGCTATGCGGCTGCGGGTGCGGCTTTCACGCTGTTTTTCGGCGGCGGAGCTGTGGAAGCGGTTTTCGGCTCACTTCTTGCAATAATAGTTAAGTTCACCAGCGACAAGCTCTCAGCCATAAGGGCAAGCACGTTCCTTAACGCCGTAGTCTGCTCAATGGTAATGTCCCTTATAGCGGTGGGACTTTCAAAGGCAGGGGCAGTCCCCCGCTTTGACAAAATGATAATCGGCGTTTCAATGTCCCTGGTTCCGGGAGTTGCCCTGACAAACTGCATGAGAGACTTTATCTCGGGGGACTTTTTCTCGGGGATATACACCCTTACCGAAGCTATCCTTACCGCAGCAGGTCTGGCTGTTGGCACAGGCTCGGCAGTGGCAGCTGTAATAAAGTTCTGAAAGGTGCATGGATATGGATACAGATATCATAAAAGATGTGGTGCTCCCATGCGTGTTCAGCTTTGTGGGCTGCTTTGCGGTGGGCGTGCAGTTCAATATACGCTTCTGGCACCTGATAGCAGCCTCTGTAGGCTCCATAGTCAGCCAGATGATCTTCTCGGTAATGAGCATGAGCGACTACAACGGCATAAAGTGCTGCTTTGTGGCAGCGGCAGCCGTGGCGTTCTATTCCGAAGTAATGGCCCGTGTGTGCAAGGCTCCCGTTAATATGTACCTCATTGTGGGAATAATCCCCCTTGTCCCGGGCGGACTTATGTATTACACCATGCTTGCCCTTGTGACAGGCGATAATGAGACCTTCCTTGACCGTGCGGCTGACGCATTCGGCGAGGCGGCTGCTATTGCCATGGGCATTTTTGCAATATCGTCACTGGTGCGCATAGCATCAAATGTGTATAAGTATCTTGAAAAGAAATACGGCAGCGCCTACAAGGGCAGCAGTGGAATAAAGAAGATATAGAAAGGACTTTTTATGAATATTAACAGAGATCTCCCAAAGGTGACTGTCACCGAAAAATGCAGAAAGCGCACAGCCTACGGCCACCCATGGATATACGACAACGAGGTAGTCTCCGCCGATGAGATAACCGACGGCGAGCTGGCGGACGTTGTAAGCGAAAAGAACCGCTACATAGGCACAGGCTTTTACAACTCAAAGTCCAAGATACGTGTGCGCATAATCTCCCGCAGCACCAACGACAAGTTTGACGAGGACTTTTTCCGCCGCCGTCTGCAGTACGCATATGATTACCGCAAGACCGTTATGTCCCATGAGGATATGACCGCCTGCCGCCTTATTTTCGGCGAGGGCGACAGTTTCCCCGGACTTACCGTTGACAGGTTCAATAATCTTCTTTCCGTTCAGATACTTTCACTGGGCATTGAAAAGCGCAGAGATATCATTCTCCCCGCTCTGCTGGATATTCTCAGAAATGACAGCTGCAAAATTGACGGCATCTATCTGAGAAATGACGTAAATATACGCACCCTTGAGGGCATGGCAGAGGAAAAGGGCTGGTATCTCCGAGAGAACGATGTATCCCCCGTCACCGTCATTACCGAAAACGGCATAAAGTACAATGTTGACGTGGAAAACGGTCAGAAAACCGGCTTTTTCCTTGACCAGAAATATAACCGACGTGCCGCAGCCTCCATTGCCAAGGGCAAGAACGTGGTTGACTGCTGCACTCACACAGGCTCCTTTGCACTTAACTGCGCCAAGGGCGGTGCGGCTCATGTCACCGCTGTTGATGTTTCCGCTCAGGCGATAGAAATGGCACGCTCCAACGCAGAGCTTAACGGGCTTTCGGGCAATATGTCCTTTGTGACCTCCGATGTGTTTGATTTTCTCAAAAACCGCATTGAGACCCATGACCGCAGCGCCGATTATATTATCCTTGACCCGCCTGCCTTTACCAAATCCAGAAAGACCGTTGGCAACGCAAAAAACGGCTATCTGGAGCTTAACACGCTGGCGATGCGACTGCTGCCCAGAGGCGGATATCTTGCCACAGCCTCATGCTCCCACTTCATGACAGAGGAGCTTTTCGCTCAGATGCTACGTGACGCAGCAAGAGCCGCAGGGGTAAATCTCAGAATGATAGAAATGCGCCGTCAGGCTCCCGATCACCCTATCCTCATGTCCGTTGACGAAACGGAATACCTGAAATTCTACCTGCTGCAGATAATCTGACGCAGTGTTGCGGAAGCGATTACCATAGCCTAACTATATGTGAAAATACTCGTAATAAAATTACTCAGATGTTATTTTGCCATAAAAATACAGTAAATTATTGTGCAGTATAAACATATTCTTCCTTTTATCCTTGTTTTCTTTGTTACAAATAAGTATTGCCAAACTTTCAAATAACTGGTATAATACTAAACGTTGTGTAAGATATATGTAAAAGCTATATCAAATCGCAGCAAAATCCTTGTGTGGAAAGCAAGGATACAAATGGGAAAGATTTAAAGGAGAATTTCACTATGAAAAAGACTATTATGGCAATCGTACTGGCATCTGCACTTGCACTTTGTGCAACCGCTTGCGGCAACAATGATACTGCTGAGGACGCTACACTCGGCGAATCTGAGGCTGTTGCTGAGACCGCTACTCTCGGCGATTCCGAAGCTGCTGCTGAATAATCTTTTGTTAGTACATATGCCAAAGCCCGTCGGAGGATCCTCCGACGGGCTTTATTTTGTTGTATTTATTCGGGCTTGTACAGGCTCATTACCGAGCAAGCCTGCTTTACGCCGTCCACTGCTGCGGACATTATTCCGCCTGCATAGCCTGCGCCCTCTCCGCAGGGGTACAGTCCCTCTGCCGAAAGGCTGCACATATTCTCCCCACGCCTTATCCTTACGGGGGAGGACGTCCTTGTCTCGGGAGCTGTAAGCACCGCTCCCCTGTCGCCGAAGCACTTCATTTTCCGTGCAAATACTCCAAGACCCGTGCGCATCATATCCGTAACAAAGGGCTGGAGTATCTTGTCAAGATCGCAGGGAACCGTTCCTATGGCATATGTGGGCGTTACACTCGGAGCTTTAAGCTCTGCCTTTCTGTCAAGAAACGCTCCCACCGTTACCGCAGGGGCTTTGTAGCTGCCGCTTTGCTCAAATGCCGCACGCTCTATCTTTCGTGCAAACTCAACGCCGTCAAGTATGTTCTTTCCGTAATCCTCGGGAGAGACGGAGACCACAAGGGCGGCGTTGGCGTTAAGACCGTCTCTTGCAAACTCGCTCATTCCGTTGGTGACGATAGTTTTCTCCTCACTCTGGCTGGGAACAACAGTTCCTCCGGGGCACATACAGAAGGTGTAAACTCCCCTGCCGTTTTTGGTGTAGCTCAGCTGATATTCTCCCACGGGCAGCGCAGGGTCATCTGCATGAGCACCGTAAAGGCTCACGTTAACGTCCTTCTGCAAATGCTCGATGCGTGCGCCCACAGCAAAGGGCTTTGGCTCCATAACGATCTCACGGCGGCAGAGCATTTCAAAGGTATCTCTTGCGCTGTGGCCTATGGCAAGTATCATGGCGCAAACAGGTATCTCCTCTCTTCCGTTCACGGTAACAGAGCGCAGTCTGCCGTTTGAAAGGGAGATATCCGTCACCTGACTGTTAAAGCGAACTTCTCCCCCAAGGCTGATTATACGCCGGCGGATATTTTTCACAACGCCCCTGAGCCTGTCAGTGCCGATGTGGGGCTTTGCCTTTGTGAGTATCTCATCGGGAGCGCCGAACTCCGCAAAGCGTGCGGAAACATATCTGCAAAGGGGGTCTTTTATGCGTGTGGTGAGCTTTCCGTCGGAGAATGTGCCTGCGCCGCCCTCGCCGAACTGAACGTTTGTTTCGGGTGAGAACTCTCCCCCATGCCAGAAATCGGAGACAGCCCTGCTGCGGTTATCCACATCAGCACCACGCTCCAGCACCAGCGGACGGTAGCCCATTTCCGCAAGAACGAGAGCCGCAAACATTCCCGCAGGCCCGAAGCCGCACACGGCGATACGTCCCTCAGGGGAAATGCTACCTGTTATCTTTGGCTCAAAGGGCGTGATATCAACATAGGTGCAGAAATCCTTCAGGGAGCATATCTTTTCCTCTTCCGCTCTGCTTTCAAGCTCCGCCCAGACAGAAGAGACAGTCTTGATATCGTTCTGCTTGCGTGCATCAAGGGATATCTTGTGAATACCCGTCTGAACGGCTTTTTTTATGCCTGCCTTTTTAAGCGCCGTCCCGATTATCTCGCTGCTGTCTGTTCCGACAGGTGAATTTATCCCCTGAATAATTATTGCCATGATAAAACCGCCTTTTTTATAAAAAATGAAAATTTTTCCTGTTCTCAGTTGTTTTACAGGTAGAAAAATATATCTGAAAGGAAAATGACTATGAAAAAGATATGCACACTTCCCATTATCGCTGCGCTCCTCTTATGCGGCTGCTCAAAGGAAATGACCGTGATACCGCAGGCAGATACGCCCTCGGAAACTGCCGACGAAACTGCCGCAAAGCAGACACAGCCGGCAGAAACCACTGAAACACAGGCTCAGACCTCCGCTGTGTCGGAAACCATCATCACCGCAGATATCCCCATTGATGACGATATCGATATCTTTGAAGATAACGAATTTACGGACAATTCAGCCGATATTGCTGATATCACCGATGAGGAGCTGACCGACAACACCATGACCGTCACAGTTATGTCCGTAAGCGAAAACGGCTTTATGGCAGCTCTGAGTCAGGACACATTTTTCGGCAAAAAGAATGACGAAGTGTCAATCGGTCTGCCATATGATCACCCTGAGATAGAGAGCGGCTGTGTGCTTATGGTCACTCTTTCCGATGACTGCGAGGTCATGGAAAGCTATCCCATGCAGATAAGCAGCCGGTATGTGGAGTACATAGAGGTGCTTACTTATCCCGATGAATAAGCTCCGCCGCCTCGGGACAGGTGCGTATGTAGTGGAAAAGATACTGCTGGGCAATGCCCTGAACGCCCTTTACGCAGTCGGGCAGACCGTTGGGATAAAAGCTTTCGTTAACACGCTTTATCCACACATCAACGGGATATGCGTCCGTTCTGTACATACCGAAAAGCAATACGCACATAGCCACCTTGGGGCCAATGCCTTTGACGGTCATAAGCGCTTTTTCCGCTTCCGTCAGGGGCATTTTCTTTACCCCGTCCAGCGAAAGCTCGCCCGAATTGACCCTTGCGGTACAGTCCTCGATGTACTTTGCACGAAAGCCCGCACGCAAAGGCGCCAGATCATCGGCAGTAACGCCCCTCATCTGAGAAAACTTCGGAAATCCGCCGTACATATCGCACAGCCTGCCGATTATCCCCTTTATTCGTGGGATATTGTTGTTCTGAGAAAGAATGAACGATATAAGGCACTCCTCTGCATCCTGCCTGAGAAGCCTTACGCCCTTGGCATATGCGCACGCCTTTGCAAGGGTTTCGTCCTCGGAAAAGCGGCGTTTCAGCTCGCCGTAATCAGTGTTAAGGTCAAAGTAATCCAGCCAGATGTTTCTGAAATCCTCCTCGGTAACGCCGTGGAGAATGAATATCCCCTTGTCATATTCCGTCTGGGATATAGTCAGGGGGATATTTTTGTAATATCCCTTGTACGTCCTGAAATAGTCCGAGGTTACGCTTTCCCACCTGAACGCCTGACCGCAGTCAAGGGTATCGTCAAGGGAGAAATTTTCTTCGCAGAGAATGATATCTCCGTTTTTATAAGTATAATCCATATTATCACCGATCGTTCGCAGTTACGCAGACATACTTATAAGCCTGCCTGAAATTTTTAAAGCTACACCTTATTATAACATAATTTTCGGCACATGAAAAGAGGAAAATTATTATAACATAAAAAGCAGCCATCCGCTACAGATGACTGCTTTTTATGGAAAGATTTTAAGAGAGGATAGTGTGTTTTTTTATCAAAGGTTTGTTCCCTTTGAGTATGTTCTTATTATACACTATTATTTTTAAATATTCAATTCATTTTTTGCACATTATTTACTCAGGATTTTTGGCAGTTATCACATAAAGTTATAATTGGCTCAAATGTTTTTGTGCAAGATTATAATTTACCTCACTGTTTTTCTCAACAATCCGCCTTTTCGGCATAATATAAGTATAAAAATAAAGTATCGCCGACAAAGCTGATATTTTAAAGAAGCAGAGCGATACACAGACGGAGGTATTTTTATGAACGAACACTACTTTTTAGGCTCATCTTCCCCATGCGGCTTTGTGACACCTATCAAGGAGCTGCTGGGCGACACGGACAACACTGTCTATCTCCTGAAAGGCACGGCAGGCTGCGGAAAATCCACACTGATGAAAAAAATATCCGCTGCCTTTTCCGATGAACCCCAGGAAATATACCACTGCTCCTCCGACCCCGATTCCCTGGACGCAGTTTATCTGAAAAACAGAAAAGCTATCATTATGGACGGCACCGCTCCCCACTGCTTTGACCCTGTTTATCCAAAAGCGGTGGAGTCTATAATCGACCTGGGGGCATATCTGGACACCGCAAAGCTCAGGCAGAACAAAAAGGATATCATCACCGTCACCGATGAGTGCGCAGGCTTCCACAAGCGCTGCCGCCTGTGCCTTGCGGCTATTTCCTCGGTAATATCCGATATGCTTTCCGCCGCAGCCGAGTCCCTGGATATAGAAAAGCTGAACGCCTTTACCAGCCGTACATCAAAGAGGCTTATCCCAAGAAAAACCGAAAAAACAGCCTGCGGCAAGGTAACTGCAAAGCAGCTTTCGGCAATGACCATGAACGGCTACAAGACCTATCTCCCTGAGTATGAGAAGATATATCTGCTGTCCGACAGCTTTATGGCAGGCTCGGATATATTCCTCCGTGACATCTGCGACTCGGCTGTAAGAAAGGGCTATGATGTTATCGTCAGCCGCTGCCCTCTCTGCACCGAAATGTACTACGAGCACGTTCTTATCCCCGAGCTTGGCACGGCGTTCATATCATCGGGCTGCATCAATAACATAACTGTGGAGAGCAGCAAAAAGGTAATAAATTTCAGGCGGTTCTATGTCCCTCAGCCCATGATAAAACAGCGGCTGAGATTCGGCAAAAAAGCGGCTTCCGAAATGATCCGTGAAGCCGCTTCGGCAATGCAGTCCGCAAAGGATATCCATGATACGCTGGAAAAATATTATGTCTCCGCCGCCGATTTCGACAGCCTTAACCGCCTTTCCTACAAGCTTATCTCGGAGATAAAGAGCTTATAAGGCTGTGCCCGAGGAGTTGTCGTCCTTGACGCCCTCGGTGCTTTCGGGGATAAAAAGTATCTTAATGGTCATAAGTATAAGCTTTATGTCAAGCAGCAAAGAATACTGCTCAATGTACATCAGATCAAGACGCAGCTTGTCATAGGGCGTGGTGTTGTACTTTCCCAGCACCTGCGCATATCCCGTAAGTCCTGCCTTGACCTTGAGCCTGTAGCGGAATTCGGGCATTATCTTTTCGTTTTCCGCAGCAAGCTCTGGGCGCTCGGGGCGTGGTCCTACTATGGACATATCTCCCTTTAAGATATTCAGCAGCTGAGGAAGCTCATCTATTCTCACCTTGCGTATAACTCTGCCCACAGGGGTGATGCGGTCGTCATGCTCTCCCGCAAGCCTTGCAACGCCGTCCTTTTCAGCGTCAGTTTTCATGCTTCTGAATTTATAGACCTTGAACACCTTGCCGTCACGGGTGAGCCTGTCCTGAGTGTAGAACACGGGACCGCCGTCATACAGCTTGATGCACAGTGCGGTTATGAGCATTATGGGCGATGTTACAATGCAGCCCAGCGCCGAAAGCAGTATATCAAAGGCACGCTTGATGATAAGCGACTCGGCGGAAAGTCCCGAATTTCGGCATACAAGAAGCGGCGTATCGAACAGATGTATCTGCTCCGCACCTCTTATAATGATATCCGAAAGCTTGGGAGTGATGTATGTGCGCTTGGAGTTTGCAAAGCATATTTTCAGGATATCGTTCTTCCGCTCGCTGGGAACATCGCAGATGATAACAGCGTCATAGGAAACTATAAGCTCGGTAATAAGGCTGATATCCTCATCGCAGCTTACGGCACGGCAGATCATGAACCTGTCCTCACGGAGGCTCATTTTTTCAACAAGTCCCACCGCCTGCCTGCTTCCGTAGATTATCACCATTTTCTTGGGCGCATAAAGCTTTGAGTAAATGCGGTTGCCGCAGAATGCCCAGATACCAATGAACGCCATGTCCGCAAGAGTGACCCAGAGCATAGGCAGCACATCGGCAACAGAACGCTCCAAAAGACATATCTGCACATATGTTATGCCGTTGATGAACAGCACGGACAAGCACTGGGAATAAATGATGTCCGACACTCTCAGCAGACCTATCCTGAAGCCGTTGTATATCCTTGAAAACAGAAAGATAAGCACCACATACACGCCGAAAATAAGCAGATTTCCCTTCCAGCCGAAATGGTCAGCCTGGATCCTGTCGGAATTGAGCACAAGATTATAGTGAGTGAGCCATGCGCAGGCGTAGCTGCCCAGCAGGAAGATTATCAGCACGGAGGAGATAAGCCCCATTATGAGCCGTTTGTATTTTTCACGTTTTTTTATATTCATATCGGAATTTCACCCTTTAATAATGTTTATGCAGTAAATAAGTATATTATAGCACATCGTAAAGGCAAAATCAAGCGGTTGAGACGGGCTGTTCAGATGAATATTCAGCCGACTAAGGGATAAAATATCATCAACAAATACAAAAAAAGGTCGTGATAATATGAATGAGCCTTCTCCCTGGCTGCAGACCTCCCCCTTTGGGCGCAGGCTGACGGTATTCCTCGGCGGCGGCATTATCTACTCGCTTATCGAGGTGGTCTATCGGGGCTTCACCCACTGGTCAATGACACTGACAGGCGGCATATGCCTGCTGATAATGTACCTGCGGTATATCAGCCACCCCAACGACAGCATCGTAATGAAATGCTTTTTCGGAATGTGCGTGATAACATTTTTCGAGTTCGCCGTGGGCTGCATCGTAAATCTGCTCATGGGCTGGAACGTGTGGGATTATTCCCATATGTACCTGAATGTGCTGGGACAGATATGTCCCTCATACTCGGGAGCATGGTTTTTGCTGTCATATCCCGTGGCACTGGCATGCAGTCTGGAGTCCCCTGCCGATGAAACACCGAATACGGGACTTTCGGAAAATTTTTCTGTATAAACTTCAAATTAACGGCAAAAATAGTAGCGAGGCAATCCTCAGATCACTATTTGAAAGGACACGATAATATGAAAAATCATTTCAACGGCAAGTTATCGGGCAAGGGAACGGCAGCCATCATCTGCTTCTGTCTGGCGGCAGTGGCAGCACTGGGAATCTTCTCCTACAACAAATCAGCCAAGGAACTGAGAAGCGAGCTTTCGGGCGTGAGCAGTACATCTGAAACAGCTCAGACAGAGGCGGCGCAGGACGCAAACGCAGCGGCGGACAACGTTCCTGTTGAAGATGCGGCAGCCCCTCAGGAGGACATTATCCTTGAGCATGATGCATTCGGCGGCGAAGAAGCGGAGGTCTCCCCCACCGAGTCGGACGCTATCACAGGCGCAGTGGTACGTCCCGCAGACGGTGAGATACTGGAAGCATTCTCTGACGGCGAGCTGGTAAAGTCCAAAACTCTCAGCGTGTGGAAGACCCATGACGGCATCGACATTGCGGCAGCTCAGGGCGAGAATGTGAAATCAATCTGTGCGGGAACTGTCTCCGAAGTGACCGACGACCCTATGATGGGCATTACAGTTGTAATCGACCACGGCAGCGGCTACACAGGCTACTACTGCAATCTGGCGGAAGAGGTAAAGATCTCCGCAGGTGACGAGGTAAGCGCAGGCACAGTTATCGGCGAGGTGGGCAGCACTGCTGATGCCGAACTTGCGGACGAGTCTCATCTTCACTTCGGCATCAAGAAAAACGGCTCATGGACCGATCCAGCTGAGATACTCTCGGGCGAAGGAAGCTGAAAATAATATTCCCCCCTTTTGTCATGCGCACTTGTGCACTTGACGGAAGGGGGATATTTGTGTTATAATGCAGCTTATGTGATATTTAAAAAAATCAAAATGCGGCAGATCGGACATAAAAAGCACGGATTTTTCCCTATATCACGCCATTTCCAATAGATTTTTGCCTCAGAAAATTTCTGAAACGATTTAAGAGAAATGGAGAGAATTAAAGCAAAACAGAGAGAAATCAAGAGTATGAGGGATATATTTCAAAAATCAGTGAAAAAAGTCTTGACAAACCCGTTTCAAGTGTGTATAATAATCAATGTTGTGTAAAGAAGAGGTATGAGTTCCCTGTGATATTTGAGTTGCGTGCAGGGCGGTACCAACGTCTATGCGGCAATTTTTTCGATACTATATTAAAAAGGAGATCTGACTATGTCAACTTATATGCCTAAGGCTAATGAAATCAGCCGTAAGTGGTATGTGCTTGATGCTTCCGGCAAGTCCCTCGGTCGTGTAGCTGCTCAGGCTGCTGCAATTCTCCGTGGCAAGCACAAGCCCACATTCGCTCCTCACGCTGACTGCGGCGACCACGTTATCATCATCAACTGCGCTGAAGCTGTTCTTACAGGAAGAAAGCTCGAGCAGAAGACCTACAAGTGGCACACCGGCTGGATCGGCGGTCTTAAGGAGACCAAGTACAGCGAAATGATGAAGAAGAACCCTGAGAAGGCTATGATGATCGCAGTAAACGGTATGCTCCCCAACAACACACTTGGCAGAGCAGCTCTTACCCGTCTGAGAGTATATGCAGGCGCTGAGCACAACCATGCTGCACAGAAGCCCGAAAAGTTCGATATATAAGGAGGGTGTAAACAATGTACGAATCTAAACAGCAGTATTTTTACGGCACAGGAAGAAGAAAAAGCTCTGTTGCAAGAGTAAGAGTTTACCCCGGCAGCGGCAAGATCACTATCAACGGCAGAGACATTGACGATTACTTTGGTCTTGAGACCCTCAAGCTCATCGTTAGACAGCCTCTCGCTCTCACTGAGACCGCTGAGCAGTTCGATATCGTTTGCACAGTAGCAGGCGGCGGCGTTACAGGTCAGGCAGGTGCTATCAGACACGGTCTTTCCCGTGCTCTCCTCGTTTTCAACCCTGAGCTTCGTCCCGTTCTCAAGAAGGCCGGTTTCCTCACAAGAGACCCCAGAATGAAGGAAAGAAAGAAGTACGGCTTAAAGGCTGCTCGTCGTGCTCCCCAGTTCTCAAAGAGATAATTATTGCCTGTACAAATGGCGTACCTGCGTTGTTTGGGGCGAAACCGTTATCAATTTGGTCAACTTTTGGACAACTGATAAAGACCATTTTAACCGCTATGTTCACGCATAGCGGTTATTTTTATATGCTGTAACTTTCAATCAGTTATTGCCTGTCAATGTCTGCTCGATTGAAGCGGCAATATTGCGTTTCATTCCCTCAAGCACATCGGCATAGATGTTGGCTGTAACATTGATGTCGCAGTGACCCAGGTGATCGCTTATCGCTTTAAGCTCCACACCGTTATTAAGAAGCATAGTTGCATTACAATGACGAAGCTTATGCAATGTCATATGTGAGAACTCTGTATCCTTTGTCATTCTTTTTAACGAGGTGAGAACCGAGCTTCTGTCCCGATAGTTACCATTTGCAGACGGAAATACCATTTCTGGATGAGCAAATGATGTACCTAATGCCTGCTTTAACTGCTCAACATACTTGTTGTATATGCCGCCCCGAAAACCGCAGCTGCACGGAGTCAGAACCGCACCCTTGCAGCTCATGAACCGCAGTAGTATAATGATAGTGGCACACGGAAGTGTGACTACTAACATTAGGAGGTTCTGATATGATAGATTATCGGGAAATATTGCGGCTTCATAGCCAGAATCATAGTCAAAGGCGAATTGAAACCAGTGTACACAGTTCGCATCAGACAGTAAAGGCAGTATTGGAGAATGCTGCCAAGTATGGTATCTCATGGCCGCTTGATGATGATATGACAAATGAAAAACTTGATGAGATTCTGAACAACTCTGCAAAAAAGCATGGATTCATTCCTTATGCCGAGCCGGACTATGCCTACATCCACAGGGAACTTTCCAAGAAGGGCGTAACACTTACCTTGCTCTGGAGCGAATACTGTGAGCGTTGTTATGCAAACGGAGATAAGCCGTACATGAGCACGCAGTTTGGTGACAAATACCGCAGCCGGGCGAGAATCACTAAGGCTACAATGCGTATCAATCATAAGCCGGGCGAAACTATGCAGGTTGATTGGGCAGGCGGAACTATACCCTACTATGATTCGGTAACGGGCGAAGAATACAAGGCATATCTGTTTGTTGCTGTGCTCCCGTGCAGTGGCATAATTTATGTGGAAGCGTGCACGGATATGAAGCAGGAAAACTGGCTGCTTTGCCATGTTCATGCCTATGAATACTTCGGCGGAGTTACAAAAATTCTTGTTCCGGATAACCTTAAAACAGGTGTTACAGCCAATACACGCTATGAAATACAGCTGAACGCAAGTTATCGTGAACTTGCAGAATACTACGGAACAGCTATTGTTCCCGCAAGAGTTCGTAAGCCGCAGGATAAAGGACTTGTAGAAAAATCTGTCGGATTTTCAACCACATGGATCACAGCGGCACTTCGTGAGCAGAAGTTCTTATCGTTTTCTGATGTTAAAACAGCTGTTGCGGAGCGCCTTGAGGTTATCAACAACAAGCCGTTTCAGAAACGACCCGGCAGCCGCAGAGAAGCATATGAGAATGAAGAAAAGGAGTTTATGCTTTCTCTTCCTGCACATCCATATGAGCCTGCAATATGGACTCAGGCTACTGTCGGAAACGATTATCTCATAAGTGACGGCCGCAACAAATACTCTGTACCCTTTGATCTGATCGGCGAAAAGGTTCAGATCCGTCTTACGGAGAATACGGTTGAGGTCTATTTCAATGGCAGCCGAGTCACGTCACATAAAAGGCTTGAAAAATACAGTGTTCAGCCTGTTGTCAATCCCGATCATATGCCCGAAAACCATCGTAAATATCTGCGGTACAATGCAGAAGAATTCAGGCGTTGGTCTGCAGATGTGGGTAAATGTACCGAAAGCGTTGTTAAGCATTTTCTGGAAACGGGCAAGGCTCCCGAGCAGGGGTACAAGTCCTGTGTCAGTCTTGTAAAACCGGGTGAAAAATATAGTAAAAAGAAGCTTGAAAGCGCCTGTGAAAGAATGATCCCGCTCTCGTCTGCACCGTCGATCCGTACAATAACCACCATTCTCAAGAACAGCAGACAGCCGTCGGAAAATACTGATGCAAAGTCTGATGCCGAGGACAGTTGCAATAAATATGGCATTACCCGTGGAGCCGCATACTTCAGAAAGGGAGGTGCGGACAATGAATGATATATTCACAGTGCAGCGTTTGCGCAGCATGAAGATGAACGCTTTTGCCTCTGAACCGGAACGTCAGCTTGCGGATAATGCTAACTTTTCAAGTCCTGGATTTGAAGAACGTCTGGGATTGCTTGTTGACTGCGAATGGGACCGACGTCAAGCGAATAAGCTTAACAGATATATACATAATGCACGCTTTTCAGAGAGCAACGCTACTATTGAGAGCATTGAATACCTTGAGGACAGACACCTTGACAAAAAACAGATATTACGTTTCTCCACTTGCAAATACATTGACGATGGGTATCATATCATTCTCAAGGGTGCATCGGGGAATGGAAAGACGTATATTGCCTGTGCTCTTGGCAATTCTGCCTGCCGTAGGTTCAGGACAGTAAAATATATCCGTATGCCTGAACTGCTTGATGAACTTACTGTTGCTAAAGATAACGGTGAATTCAAGAAGGTGATTGACGCATACAAGAAAGTTGATCTGCTTATCCTTGATGAATGGCTTATCCGCAGGCTTACACCTGCAGAATCGTACATTATGCCTGAAATCGCCGAGGCTCGCTGCAAAAGGTCAATGATCTTCTGCACACAGTATGAACCGGAGGGATGGTATGAAAGGATCAATCCTGATCCCGGAAGCAAAAGCCCCATTTCAGAAGCAATCATGGACAGGATCATTCACAACTCATTTATTATGCCGATAGACGGCAGGATATCAATGCGTGAACGTTATGGAGTATCATCGGAGGTTGAGTCATGACGGTGAATGAAGTCATGCTCGATGAACGCTATTCATGGTTATTTCTGCACTGTCAAAACGTTCCCGCTGCAAATGCTGAAATCCTTGAATTGTTTTCTGAAGAGCCTGATGATGAGCACACCTGGGCGGAGCAGGATATTACCGAGCAGATTAGAATGATCGTTTGCAAGTATGAATAATTAAGAACCCGTCTTCACAAGCATATGCGCACGTCTTTTCGGCAAATTTTGCCG
>ERZ825159.126-NODE-126-length-105603-cov-8.672405_pt1 | contig 105603 bp, 82 predicted proteins | sample MGYA00519932_ERZ825159 | MGnify/ENA primary metagenome ERZ825159 (study PRJEB31778, sample SAMEA3449191) | human gut metagenome | biome: human gut; feature: human-associated habitat; material: faeces | place: United Kingdom | collected 2010/2012 ... | reverse complement strand
CCCCAGCTGTTGTACTGGTATCTTACCACTACCTGATTGCTGCTGTCAACCAGACCGGGGACAGATACGCTGGTTTGATTAGTGTCCCTGGTGGCTCAAGTTTGCAAACTTTTGTTCTTTTCCCGACTCTACTGCATTCTAATAAACACAAAAAAAGCCTGAAAGCTCTTTTCTTGAACTTTCAGACTTTTTATTAGGGACACATATCGAACCAGTAGTGACACATTTTTAGCCACCGTCCCTGTCCCCATGGTCACAGTGCGTACACAACAGCCTCATATGGTCTGAGTGTGGACTCGTCTGTATCCTTGTAATTCTGGATAAGGATGTTCTTTGCTGCATGAATCTTTTCCTGAAGCTCTGCCGGGATGGCAGCATTTGTGTCGGAATCGTTGCAAAGTACAAGCAGCTGTTTATCACCGAGTGTTCTGGTATATGCGTAAATCTGCGGATGATCTGGAATCAATACGTCATACACACCGTTCACCATAACTTCGTTTGTATGGCGAAGTGCAATCAGCTTTTTATAATAAGCAAAAACAGAATCTGGATCGTTTACCTGTGCGGCTGCGTTGATTGTTTTGTAGTTTTTATTTACCTGCAGCCATGGTGTGCCTGATGTAAAGCCACCATTGTCAGATGCGTCCCACTGCATTGGTGTACGTGCATTGTCACGTCCAACTGCCTTGATATAGCCCATAACTGTTTTGGCCGGGATATTTTCTTTTGTTGTCAGCTCTTTGTAAGCATTGAGACTTTCAATATCACGATAATCTGCGATATTTTCCATGTAGGCATTTGTCATGCCAAGCTCCTCACCCTGATATACATATGGCGTACCCTTCTGGAAATGAGTCATAGTTGCAAGCATCTTGGCTGACAGCTCACGGTACTGCTCACTATCATTTCCAAAACGTGAAACACATCTTGGCTGATCGTGATTAGACAAAAACAAACTGTTCCATGCGCATCCCTCTAAGTCCTTCTGCCACTTTGTAAAGTTTGCACGCAGCTCTGGCATAGTCATTGCCTCACCGTCCCACTTTCCATGATGGCACGGTTTCAGCGCACTTCCTGAAACATGCTCAAACTGGAAAATCATATCAAGCTCGCTGCCATCAATGTTTGCATATTTCTTTGCCTGCTCAGCATTTACGCCAGGACACTCACCTACAGTAATCAGGCGATACTTAGACAGCACCTTTTCGTTCATCTCACGCAGATATTTGTGGATGTTTGGGCCGTCACAGCTTGTGTTTCCAGTGTAGCCATTTCCATTCTCCGGTCCATCCGGCAGACCAGGATACTTGGAAATCATACTGATTACATCCATACGGAAGCCATCGATTCCCTTGTCGCACCACCAGGTCATCATCTTAAAGACTTCCTCGCGAACCTTCGGATTATCCCAGTTTAAATCTGGCTGCTTACGGGAGAAGGAGTGAAGATAAAACTGGCCTACACTCTCTACATACTCCCATGCTGAACCGCTAAAGCATGACTCCCAGCGGTTAGGCGGATTGCCGTTCTTGTCAGGATCTGCCCACATATAATAATCATGGTACGGGTTATCCTTGCTCTTCTTGCTCTCTATAAACCACTTATGCTCATCGGAGGTGTGATTAACAACAAGATCCATCATAATTTTTATATTAAGACTATGTGCCTTCTTTAGCACGCGATCAAAATCGTCCATGGTTCCAAAGTCGTCCATGATATCCTGATAATCACTGATGTCATATCCATTATCATCATTAGGAGATTTATAAACCGGAGACATCCAGATCACGTCAATGCCAAGCTCTGCCAGATAGTCAAGCTTCTCATAGATACCCTCTAAATCACCGATTCCATCTCCATTTGAATCCTTAAAGCTTCTCGGATAAATCTGATAAACTACCGCATTTTTCCACCATTTTTCGTTCATATGCTCCATAACCTCTTTCTACTAAATACTGTCTTTTATTTTAACATGATACTTATTCTTAATCTAATGCTGTCAAAATCTCCTTCACTGCTCCAAATACATCCTCTGGTGCATTAAGAAGTGTGAGCTGATCAAGCAAATATGCATCATTTCTTGATCCCTTCTTCTGGGCGATTGCATAGATCTGATCCTTTAAGCTAAACTCGATCTCTGCGCGATTTAACAGTTCGAAGATACGCTCAACCTGATGATTATCAGCAGGTGCAGTATTGTATGTAACGACTGTAATCTCACTTTCAATATCCTGCATAGGAAGAATTACTGTTGTGCACTGCTTGTCGCTGTCATAAGAAGTCTCAAGCGTCTCATATGTGCCGTCTGCTTTCTTTTTCTGTGCCGTCATGCCTTGTGCTGTACCTGTAAATACAAGTTCATAAGCACGTTCTGCCGGCATTCCTTCCTTCTTTGTCTTTTCTGGTGTGATCGTAAGAACAGCCTCATCGCCCCACTTATATGTAAATGTGGTTGAGCACCAAACATTATCTGTTGCTTCTTCGTCGAGTCTAAAGCTTCCGTCTGCACCTGCTGCCACGATAACCTTAAGAATCTCTGGATTATCAATCGCATTGCCCGTTGTGCGCGCATCAAGTGTGACAATGGCACCTGCCTTTGCCAGTACCGGAATGCTGTCAAGGCTGCGGTACAGCTCGATCTTGCGATCTCCATTGTAAACTGTTCCTGTAAACAAATCAATCCAGGTTCCCTCTGGAAGAAGTGCCATAACCTTACCCATTCTGGTAGCTGTGCTTATTGGCTGTGTGATTGGATTTACAAGAATATCTGAGCCAAAATAGTACTCGTTCTTCATTCTAAATGCATCCCACTTGCCAGGATTCTGATAGTAAAGCGGCTGAATAAGCGGAATACCTTCCTCGCTTGCTCTGCGGTTCATCGTATGAAGATATGGGATCATCTGATGGCGCAGACGAAGGAACTTGTCCATGATCAATTCCACTTCCTTGCGATAGCGCCATGGCTCTTTTCCGTTAAACTCGCAGCAGGTGCTGTGAAGACGCATAATCGGAGAGAATACACCAAGCTGCAGCCAGCGAAGTGCAAGCTCATCATTCTTGTAGCCCATCATGTGACCACCAATGTCGTGGCTCCACCAGCCATAGCCGATATTGGAGGCTGTTGCGGTGAAGTACGGCTGGAAATCTAATGATTCCCATGTAATCACGGTGTCACCTGAAAATCCGACTGGATAACGATGGCTTCCCGGACCGGCATAGCGGGAGAAGATAAGTCCCTTGCCGTCCTTTTTCTGGCTGTGCATTGTATGATAGTGATTGAGCATCCACAGCGGGTCTAGGCCCGGGATCGCGGTGTTAGTACCCTGCTGCCAGTCGATCCACCAGAAGTCAACACCGTCCTTTTTCTCGATCTTCTCATAGACATATTTAAAATAGCCTTCAAGCAGCTTTCTGTTCGTAAAATCCATTAAAACAGGCTCGCCCTTTTCCTGATCCACGCCCATGTAGGCGGCAAATTCCGGATACACATCCTCAAATGCCCTGACACCGTCTGCCGGATGATCATTTAACGTTACCTTCATGCCTCTTCTATGCAGGTTGTCGGTAAAACGCTTTGGATCCGGGAAGAAGTCCTTGTTCCATGTGTAGCCTGTCCAGCCTGCTCCATATTTCTGGTCGATCTCAGTCAAATGCCAGTCCATGTCAATTACACCAACGGTAAATGGAATATTCTCTTTCTCGAAGCGGTCCATCAGCTCGAGATACGATTTCTCCGTATATTTATAGTAGCGGCTCCACCAGTTGCCGAGTGCATACTTTGGAAGGATCGGGGTTGCACCAGTCAGCTTATAATAATCTTTCAGGCAGCCCAAATAGTCGGTACCGTATCCAAAGTAATACAAATCCTCTGCGTCAATGTCTTCTCTTCTTTCAATCCAACCGTCTTCTGTCAGCAGCATGGAGCCCTTATCAGAGATAACAGCCCAACCTTCCATGGAAAACAGACCGTCCTGCAGTGGAATCTCGCCATTTGCCTGATCAAGTGTACGGGTGGTTCCCTTCAGGTTATGTCCGGTATCGCCGTAATGCCATGTGGACTCATAGATGACTTTTTGATTTCTCTGTTCGATACGCAGGTTGTTTCCAGCAAATCTGCCTCCAGTGTAGACAAGTCTTGCCTTGTCAGTCTCAATGATCAGCTCGCCGTTTTTCTCATTTACAGTGTATTCCGGCACATCAAAGGTTCTATTTACAACCATCTGAGTCTTCTTGTCTACAAACACACCTTTTTCGCTGTATTCCATACGAATCATGCTCGGTGTTAGTACGGTAAAACGATAATTCTCGCCCTGTACAATTGCATTTTTTACGTTCATTTTTCATATTCTCCTTATATTATGATTCTTTGCTTTAGTATAAAGCATAATTCTACATATTTCTTGCAATATTGTTCCTATTTATAACACAATCCTGCTGTGTTCTATTTTTTATCCTGCTGCGTAATCCACACCTCTGATATTGCGCCAAAGTTCTCGTCCATATTAGATAAGTGGAATTCTGCCTGCTCGCCATATATCAAATTTAAACGTTTTTTGATGTTTTGAAGGCCAACATGGCGTCGGTTATTGTAATAGATTTCGCCATTATTTTCAATTTTTTCAAGGACTTCCGCCGAAAAACCTTTGCCATTATCCGACACACAAATATAAAGACATTCTGCATCATTATGTTTTTCTTTTGTGATAAACAAAGAAATTTCTCCTTTTCGTTCTGGTGTCAAACCATGCGAAAATGAATTTTCCACAAGTGTCTGCAAAAGAAGCACCGGAATTTCAATATCTCCAAGTCCATCATCTACCATGCAGTCAAATTGAAAATAGTCTTCACCGTAGCGAAATCGCTGAATGCTTATATAATTTTCCACGTGGGCAATCTCCTCAGAAAGAGGACGAAGCACTTGGGAACCCTTATAAATATAGCGAATATAATCAGACAAAATGGAAGTGATAGTAACAATATCTGTTTCACCCTTGTTGTCTGCAATTCCATGTATCAGGCTTATACAATTTAGGAAAAAGTGCGGCCTTATCTGCTCTTGCGCAAACTCAAGCTCAATCTGTTTTTCATTAAGCTCCTTCTCGTAAATCGTAATTTTTAGTGCTTGGATCTTTCTAACCAGATTTCTAAACTGCTCATTTGCACTCTCAAGCTCCAAAAGATTATTGGAAGAATTGTCATGCAGATATGTGTCTGTGTCAAGCTCGTCAAGGCTATTGACAAAGCTTTGGAGTGGGAATAAGATATGACGGATATATATTAATACAACGACAACACAAACAAGTATACAAATTACCAGCATTATAATAAGAATAACTTCCCACCTATTTGCAACTTGAAGCACACCATTTCCCGGCACAACATAGATGCACAAATCACCGAGACCACTAATCGCATAACAATATATATTCGTCTGCTTTACAGTCCCCTGCTCAAAATCTCTAATCTCCTCTTCACTGACATTCTGTGGAAAAATATTATCTTCATTATCAGTGTCATATATGTATGGCAGAATCGTGTAGCCTTTCGTACAATTTTCAAGATCCTCAAAAATGCGCTGCAATGGAATCAAGTTTCCTGCTATCTTTTGCCCTTTCATATACCAGGTCAACAGGTACATCTGATCTTCTATCTTGACAAATTCATGATAAAGTGAGTTCTGCCGCCTTGTCATATTTGCAGAAAGATAGACCATTAAAAAACGTTCAGTCGACGTTTTTACACTTTTCGAAAACTTTGTTCCCGTACTCGTAATTAAGGCATTTGATGTGCCAATATACTCATAATAGCCATATACAGAATCATGCCAAATTGCCTGAATCCGAAGCTGTTCTGAAATTTTTTTCAAAATTGGAAATACCTGAGAGCTCTCTGAATTAAAGTAATCCGGCAGCTCATTTGTCGCCTCATTCGACTCTAGAATGTTAATCAGCTCTACACGCATAACGTCCATCTCTTTTTGAAACTGACTAACATACAGCTCTACCGTCTCTGACACATATTGATTTACCAGGTTCCTATTCTGGTTAGTGCTGATAAGAAGTGTTCCTGCCAAGCATGACAGCAAAAGCATTACAATTAAAAGAATTGAAAAAACGATATTTCTTAAACTGAACTGCTTTACCTTAATATGCATTGGCTTACCTCCTTTATCACGTCCTACAATAAAAGCAGCCAGAAAATCTGTCTGCTTTTATTGTAGTCTATTTCATTTTGTCTGTCTACAGAGAAATTTTATTTACTCCATGCTCTCAAGATAAGCTGCATATGCACCCTGCTGTAAGGATACCAATTCCTCCAGACCCATTGCATTTAACTGATCAATATAGGAATCCCACTCATCCTCAACACCACCGTCTACTACCCAGTGAGCATACATAGACTCAACATAGCTGTAAACATCAGTTCCGATTGCAGTGATACGATTTAACTCATCCTCAGTGTACTGAAGAGCTGGCATTCCGGTGTTCTTATCGGTAGTAACATACTTTGCGTTTACTTCGTCTTCCTTTAACTTGATACCATCAGATACATCGTCCGGGATGATAACCTTGTCATAGAACTCTGGATTCATGTACTTCGGACCGAAATCTCTAAGCGCATTTGACCATGCTGCTGTATCAAGAGAAGTATCATCATCTGTAGAATGAACGCTGTAAGTTCCGTCATCATTTGCTGTTACAGTAACACCCAGTGAACCATAGAAAGTCTGTAAGGAAACAAGATCATCATAGAAATTATCTGCCCACTTTAACAGTGCCTCTGGATCCTCACATGCAGTTGTGATAACAAGCTCTCGATCTGTAATGTCTAATGATGCTGTAGCACACTCTACATAATGAATATCATTGTAGCCCTCAACAGCCTCCATTAAGGAGTACTGATCTGCATTCTGACCAGCTTCTGAATCAGCAGTCCATGCAGAGATAATTCCAACCTTAGAACCGCCCTCTGCCTGCAGCTTTGCTGTAACAGATGAAGTATCCTGTGTGAAGTACTCTGGATCAAGTACGCCGTTTTCCCAGAGCATATGCATCCACTTAACAGCTTCCTTATAGTTTTCCTGTGCTGGAACAAATACAGCCTCGCCATCATTATTCAATCCCATGTAGTTGGTATTACGGCTAACCATGCAGCCCCATACAGAAAGGATGTGCTGGCAGTCTGCCTGAAGGTTAGTTCCTGCATTGTTTGTCAGTCCAATCTCATTTGTCGGATCGCCGTCACCGTCTGCATCCTCTTTTGCAAAAGCAAGGAGTACATCGGTCAGTTCATCGAGTGTCTTCGGAGCTTCTAAGCCAAGGTTATCTAACCAATCCTGGTTGATATACAGTCCATTTCCACATACGGTCGGACGAAGAGGAAGCTTCTTAGGGAGGGAATAAATCTTTCCGTCACGATCTGTACATGCAGCGCGAAGCTCCGGACACTCTTCCATTGCCTTTGTCAGATTCGGCATGGTCTCTTCGTTGATATATGGTGTCAGATCAACGAAATAATCCTTGTTCTGTGCCATATCAGAAGAATTCAGACAGATACTTCCAACAAATGCATCCGGCAATTCACCAGAAGCAAGAAGAAGAGATTTCTGCTCAGACCAGTCAGAGTTGTAATAAATCTGCCAGTCAAGATCAACACCTGCCTTCTCTTCCATCTCTGCCATTACGCCTTCCTTTAAGAAGTCATTTGGCCATGCATCAGTCCAGCGAACAGTTGCTACAGTAAACTGCTTTGCATCGCCCTCGTCTGCAAGTGCAGTAACAGTCGGTGCTGCAATAGCTCCAAGCATAGTTGCCTGTGCAAGAAGGATGCCTGCGGTTGCTTTCAGATTCATGTTTCTTTTCATAGTTTTAATCTCCTTTTTTGCTTTATGATTATTTTTGTTTTGAATTTTTATTATTACAGGCTTTACAGCCTTTTTTATATCAGCCCTTTACAGCACCGAGCATAACACCCTGATTGAAATATTTCTGTACAAATGGATACATGCACATGATTGGCGCTGATGATACAACAATTACTGCATACTTAATCAGATCGGCCATCTGCTTTGCTTCTACTGCTGCTGAACCTGTCATCATTGAGCTGATTGTCTGGTTACTGATTAAGATGTTTCTAAGAACGATCTGCAGTGGCTGAAGTGCCTCACTTCTTAAATAGATCAATGCGTTGAAGTAGCCATTCCACTGTCCAACTGCTGCCCACAATGCGATAACAGCGATGATTGCTTTAGAAAGCGGCAGACAGATTTTGAAGAAGAAGGAAATGTAACCGCAGCCGTCAAGCTGTGCCGCCTCCCAAAGTTCGTCTGGAATACTGTTTTCAAAGAAGGTTCGTCCAACAATGATGTAGTAAGTAACAACCGAGAATGGAAGCACCATAACGGTCATTGTATCAGTCAGTCCAAGATTTTTTACTACCATGTATGTAGGAATCAGACCACCTGTAAAGAACATTGGAATCAGATAGAACATGTTGAACAATTTCTTGCCGTAAAGCTTCTTTCTTGATAATGCGTAAGAAGCCGGGATATTAGCAGCCAATGTGATAATTGTTCCAAGCACTACATAGATAATGGTATTTCTGTAGCCAGTCCATAGTCTTGTATATCCTAAAAGCTGCTTATACGCCTTTAAGCTGACTCCGCGTGGGATAAACATGATCTCGCCGTTTGATACCAGCTGCGGATCACTGATGGACGCAATCACGATAAAGTACATCGGATAGAGTGTAATCAGAATCAAAATTGTTCCAATTGTGTACAGAATGATATCAAAAATCAAGTCGGCTCTTGAACGCTTAATTTTGTTTGTCTTTGCTGTTTTGTATGCTGCCTTGCTCACTGTTTTTCCCCCTTCCATCAGACTAATGAAGTATCACTGACTTTTTTAGCTATCATATTGACTGCTATCAAAAGAACCAGATTGATGATGTTGTTAAACAGGCCGATCGCTGCTGATAAGCTGTACTGATTGCTTACAAGACCCATCTTATACACGTAAGTTGAGATGATCTCACTTGAACTGCTGTTTAAGTTGTTCTGCAACAGATAAACCTTCTCAAATCCAACGCTCATAACGCTTCCCATTCGAAGGATAAACATAACTGTTGCCGTTGGAACCAATGATGGAAGGTCAATGTTAACAATCTTATGCCACTTGTTTGCACCATCCATTGTGGCTGCCTCATAAAGGCTTGGATCAACTGAGGAAAGTGTTGCAATGTAGAGGATGGAATCCCAACCGACATGCTGCCAAGCTTCTGTCCATACATAAATATGAGGGAACGCAGATGCAGAACCCATAAGGTTTGGAAGTTTGAATCCAAGCAGTCCAACCAACTTTGCGATGATTCCTGTACTTGGTGATAAAAACAAGATAATCATACCAGACATAACAACGACTGAAATAAAATGCGGCAGATAAGTAGCTACCTGCAAAAACTTCTTAAACTTCATTGAGCGGATTTGATTCACCATCAGTGCCATAATGATTGGCAATGGGAACGTAACCGCAATCGTGTACAAGCTGATTACGATCGTATTTTTGATTGTTACGGAAAACTGATACGATTTGAAGAACGTTATGAAGTTCTTCATGCCGACCCACTTACTTCCCATAATACCAAGTGCCGGCTTGAAATCCTTAAAGGCAATGATGACACCGTACATCGGGTAGTAGGTAAAGATCAGGAAAATGATGATAGACGGAAGCATCAACAGATATAGCTGACTACTTTCCTTAAGCTTTTGCCCTACACTGAGCTTGCTGCTTTTTGACTGAGTCTTTTTCGTTTTCACGTTTTTCTCCTTCCTTTTTTACTAATTATTTCTTTTTTCTTTATGGTTTTATAGTACATTTTTTATATTTTTTCTGCTACAAAATTTCTGATAGGAAATAACAAAAAAAAGATATCTTTTTGTGATATCTTTTTTCATAAAAATCGTTATTTTGTTATTTTATCGTTTTTTTGTTAACAAGTTTTTTTGTTAATAAGTAAAAACTCACAAATCTATTTCCTATATTTTGCCCTATATTCATTCGGTGTGCTGCCCACATAATCACGAAATGTCTTGCTAAAATAGGAAAAATTGCTATATCCAACCTCCATCGCAATTTTACTGATCGGATCTGTAGATTCCCTTAGAAGTTTTGCTGCCTTTTCCATGCGCCGTCTTGCAATATATACAGGCAGTGTCCGTCCAGTCTCCCTGATAAAAAGCCTCGTTATATAATCCTCTGACAGATACACCTGTCCTGCCAGAACAGAACGCGTCAATTCACCGCCTAAATTTTCTTCAATATATCTTTTTAATTTGGCAATGGTTGCCTCCGCCTTGTCTTCTGTTTTATGCAGACTATCCAGCTTTTTCCATACAGTTTCAATAAAATCAATACATCCCTGCTCGGAGCGGCGTGCCAGAAAGCTCATTCGCTCATACTCCTGCCAGTCAAACAGTTCTTCAAATGTCTCATTGTTGTCACGCAAAACTTTTAACAGCAAATCGCCCACATGCTTCACAAAGCGTCTTAAATCTGACAAGTACCAGCTTCCGCTCTCACAAGCATGATCAACATAGGTAAGCATTTCCTGCATAACGTCCATGTAAGCTGTATTGTAAGATGAATCACCTGAAGCTGTACTCTTATGAAACATTTCCTGCCATTTCTCCCAAAAAGGCTCCGAATAGGAAATCTTTCGAAGTTCCCACGCCCGCTCCTCAATCATCAATCGTTTATTCGGAATTGCATTCTCGCGCATATCAGAAATTATCCGAATTGCCTTTGCGATGCTTGCATATGGGCGCCCTACTGTAATATAAAAGCAATAGCTATGCGCAGTCTGTTCATTTAACTCTTGCTGCATTTTTGACAGCTGCTCCTCAAGGCGATCATAATCGGCAAAATTTTTTAATACGAGAAGCCACTCGGCATCCTTATATGATACAGTCACGTCAAGATCAAGTTCCCGCAAATATTTCTCTGACACTGTACGCATACAATAATTATATAATGAAATGTCCTTTACCTTCTGACGCTCATCGCTGTTGTCGAGAAGCCCTGCAAGAACAAGTGTAATTGGCTGCACAGATGGATAGAGTTCACTATATTGAGCATCTGATAAACTACTGGTGTTTGACGTACCAACACCATCAGAAAGTGCCTGCACTAGCACTTTTTTCCACACTTCCTCACGTTGTTTCTTCTCCTGACTGTTCAGATTTGTATGCTCCTTTAACAGTTCATCACAGACTGTATTTAACTCCGCCTCAAGATCTTTATTGGAAATTGGTTTTAGCAGATAATTAACAGAACCTAATCGAAGCGCCTTCTGTGCATAAGTAAAGTTTGCATAACTCGACAAAAAGATGCATTTTATCTCCATCCCTTCCTCACGTATCCACTCCACAAGCTCAAGACCGCTTCCCATCGGCATATCCACATCACAAAGAAGAATATCTACCTTGTATACCTTTAAAATTCCCTTTGCCTCATGAATATTGTTTGCAGTAAACACCATACCGATGCCAAGACTGTCCCAATTTAATGAATTTTTTGTTTTTTCTGTCAGAATCTGGTCATCGTCCACCAGCAGAATTGTCAGTCCCATATTCTGTCTCCCTCCATTTTTCGCCGTTTTTTATACGCAAAACAGCGCAGAATCTACTGCCATTATACAACAGATTCTGCGCATAGGGGAAGTTTTTTTCATCCCATTATAGATCGTTTTTTACTCTCCGCGCATAGCTGCTTCAATATCCTCTAAATATTAAAAACCATATTTTTATTTACTGCACTTTCGCTTAATTCTTATTGTCAAATCGAAGGCTTATCTCCCACTCAATTTTTTCTTCGCGAATCTGATATTTCTCTGCCAGTCTCGGACCACAGGAATTAGAACCAATTCCGCTTTGCTTATAGTCAAGCGCCACATAAATGCCATCAGATGGAACAAGCTCAAAGTTATGTGCCTTTTCGTCAAGCTCCTTTTCACTGTAGCGTGATGCCTGGAAGCTGAACGGCTTTTTACCCTTTGCGTACAAATTTCCAACAGATGCATACTGACAGTTATAATGGCTTCCATTTTCCTGTGGGAAAACGTAATCCTCAAACATATCATCAACTGTTGTATCAAAACGATCTACCCAAGATGCACGATGCTTATCGGAATAGCTTTCATATGGACCATATCCGTAGTATGTTACATCGGTCTTATCGTTTGGAAGCTTTAATCCAAGACCAAAGCGCGGAAGATACGGGAATACCTTGTCAAAATTTCCATCTAAGGAGAGGATAATGGTTCCCTCAAGATCAACTTTCCATACTGCCTGAAGGCGAAGGAATGGCTGCTTAGCTGGAGATGCAATGGAGAATCTGCTATGAATCTCGATTACGCCATCTGTTTCCTGAATAGATGTCTCATATACCTTTACTGTGCTTCTGTCGTAGCCAGCCATTCTCCACTCCTTTGATACTGCCGAGTCATTATTTGTCGGCGCACGGAAGGTCAGAAAACGCATTGGCTCAGAAATCTGGTTCTCATTATCTTTAACGATCTTTACAAATGTTCCAAGATGGCGATCAAATACAATACACTCGCCGTCTCTTGTCAGCTCATAGATATCCGCCGTCTCATTTACACTCCATGAAGCAAATGCCGGCAACGCAGTCTTAGATACAGGTGTGAGCACTTCATCCTGCTCCTCAAACAAAGCAATCTGATCAAAGCCAAGTACCTCTCCTGCAAGAGCAGTTCTCTGCTTTGCTGTGTAGGTCAGCTTAAGATAAGTATTTTTATTTGTCTTTGGTGTCTCTGGAATCAGAACAAAGCCTTTTTCATGTGGTTCAATTGAAGGTACTGCAACACTTCCCTGTGAAAGCAGTCTTCCTTCTTCCTTAATCTCATATGTTACTATTACAGCATCATCAAGATTTGTGAAGTCAAGACGATTCCACAATGATACCTTTAGTGGACTGATTTCCTGAAGTGTGGCTCTTACTGGGCGAATTGCATTTTTCCACTCGTGCAGTCCAGTATGTGGGCGGCGGTCTGAATAAACAAGTCCGTCCATACAGAAATTTCCATCATGTGGGAATTCACCGTAATCACCGCCATAGAAATATTTGTCCTTCCCATCTGGTGTCTTTCCTTCATATGTTGCATGATCACACCATTCCCAGACAAATGCGCCGATGATTCGCTTTTCTGGTAAGATGACTTCCAGATAGTCCTCAATGTCACCAGGGCCATTGCCCATTGCGTGAACAAACTCACACAAGATAAATGGCTTTACGCTAGTAGGGTCTGCAAGATACTTTTTAATTGTCTCTACAGTCGGGTACATGCGGCTTACCATATCAAGACAAGACTGATCATTCTCGATTCCTGGAGGTGCCCAAGTTGCTCCTTCATAGTGAACTGGACGTGTTGGGTCATATTCCTTTGTCCACTTTCCAGCATCAATCAGATTCTTTCCATAACCGCTTTCATTTCCAAGAGACCAGATAACAACACAACTTTCGTTCTTGTCACGAATTACGTTTAACATCATACGATCTACAATCGCATCGTGGAAAGCCGGATCCTGAACAATCTTTCCAAACTTTCTATAAATCGGCTCTTCACCAACAAGATCCATCGTTCCATGTGTCTCAAAATCAGCCTCTGCAATCACGTAAAAGCCATACTCATTGCAAAGCTCAGTAAACCACGGTGCATTCGGATAATGACTTGTGCGGATTGCATTGATATTGTTCTTTTTCATCATCGTAAGATCGCGCACTACATGCTCTCTTGATACCGTGTATCCATCTGTTGGGCTGCTGTCATGACGGTTTACACCAAGAAGCTTTACCGGGCGATGATTTAAAAGCATGACGCCATCCTTTATTTCAACCTCGCGAATACCGACTTTTTGCTCAATGACCTCATCATCAGTAGACAAAACTAGTTTGTATAAAGTTGGATGCTCAGCATTCCACAAAATTGGATCATTCACTTTAAACACAGTTTCTAGATCTTTATTTTCTGTCGCAAGCGTTTCATTTGCCAACTTGCTGCCATCTGGTGCAAATAAGCTTACTGTCACATTTGGCAAACCTTTGTATGAATCAAGTCTTACAAAAAACTCTGCCTTTGTGTTGTCCTCTGACAAAGTAGTACGCACAGTGTAGTCCACTACTGCGCTCTTTGGACGAGCAATCAATGTAACATCACGGAAAATTCCGTTGTAGCGATACTTATCCTGTGCTTCAAGATACGTTCCATCAGTCCACTTTAACACAAGTACTGCCAGACGGTTCTTTCCTGCTTTGGCAAAGCGAGTAATGTCAAACTCGCTAGGACTGTGTGACACCTGGCTGTAGCCAACAAACTGACCATTCACCCATACGTAAAATCCTGCCTCTACTCCCTCAAAGTACAAATACAAGTCTTTTTCTAATTCCTCATTAGATATATCAAAATCCTTATAATAAGCACCACATGGATTCTCATCAGGCACATACGGCGGATCATATGGTATGACAAATGCACCACCCGAATAATGCTTATAGTCATAGCCCTTTGACTGCCAGCAGGATGGTACCTCCATCATCACATACTCTGGGTTTTCATAATCTTTAAGAACAAACTTTTCATCCACGCTCTGCGGATTTGGATAATAAAAGAAGCGCCAGTCATTGCCGCTCAACAAACGGTATGAATCTGTTCCATCTGTCTTTTTCGGAAGGTAGTAGCAGCGTGGCTTCTCTGTTCCCACGTGCAGCGTATTTAAATCCTCATAATAATGAATCAGCTCCATTGTTTCCTCTTTTCTGCGCTCTGCGCGTTTTTATCTTTATAATACAAAAATGCCGACACACAACATATATGAAGCGTGCCGGCATTCCTCTTACTCTTTTAAGGAGCCAAGCATGACACCCTTTACAAAATATTTCTGGAAGAATGGATAAGTGAACAATACTGGCAGTGTTGTAAATATGATCATAGCATATTTTAACTGTGCATTGCTCATCTGTTTTCTCGCCAGCTCCTGTGCAGCTGACGGACTTAATACCTCAGTAATCTGCTTTGTATTCTCAATTAATACGCGGCGCAAATACAGCTGAAGCGGCTGCCACTTAGTATGTGGCAAGTAAACCATAGCGTTGAACCAGCTGTTCCATACACCAACAATTGTATATACAGCGATTACGGCTAATATTGGCTTTGATAATGGCAGGTATACCTTAAGCAAAATCTGATATACATTAGCACCATCGATCTTTGCAGCTTCACGAAGACTCTCTGGAATGCTGCTAAAAAATGCCTTTACCAGAATGATGTTCCATATGGAAAAGCAAACCGGAAGAATCTGTGAAAGCGGATTGTCATACAAGCCTAACTTATTTATTAATAAGAAGGTTGGAATCATACCGCCGCCGAAGTACATAGGAATCAGCAAAAACATGTTAACAAATTTTCTTCCCATCAGACGCTTATAAGTCAACGGATATGCAACTAGTACACACGTTGCTAGCATCAAGATCGTAGTCGGAATTACATATATAATTGTATTTAAATATGCTCTCCACATCTCTGGATCCTGTACCAAAACCTTATATGCATCTACACAAAAGCCCTTAGGAATTACATAAACATTCATCTGTGCGGCATTTTCTGGTGAACTAAGCGACATGATCAAAACATAATACATCGGATATACAGCCAGAAAACAAAGGAATGCAACTGCCACATAGACAAGCACGGTATATATCGTTTTGCCTTCTTTAATCTTATTCGGATTTCTCTTTGACATCTCTGACCTCCTTACCACAGACCGAAGCCTGTCAGCTTATTACTGATCTTGTTACATATATAGGTCAGTGCAAATCCAATCACAGACATAAAAAGACCAGCAGCTGTCGTAAAGCTATATTCACCATTTAAAATACCCATACGGTATGTATACGTACCGATAACATCTGCTACATCGTAAGTTGCCGGTGTATACAAAAGCAAAATCAGATCACTATTTGTAGAAAGAATGCTTCCTACCTGCATAATCAGGTTAATCGCAATGATTGGCTTAATTCCAGACAATGTAACATGCCAACACTGCTGCCAGCGGTTTGCACCATCAATCTTTGCAGCCTCATAAAGACCCTGATCAATGGATGAAATCGTAGACATGTACAAAATACTATTAAAGCCGAACAGCTTCCACACATTTGTGAAAGTATAAATTGTAGGGAATGCTGATGGCTCCTGTCTCCAGTTAATATTTGGCAATCCAACAATTGTAAGCAGTTTTGTAATAAGTCCATTCACGTCAATAAAGGAAATTACCATACCTGCAACAACTACTGTTGAAATAAAATACGGCATGTAGCTAGCCGTCTGACAGAATTTTTTGAATCTCAAATGCTTGATCTGATCCAAAAGAATTGCAAAAATAATAGGCATTGTAAAACCAAAAATCAAGTTCAAACCACTTAACACGAGCGTATTTTTAATCAATCGACCAAAATACTCACCTTGAACAAAACGCTTAAAGTTATCCAATCCTACCCACATGGCACCATCGCCAAAAAATGGATCACCTGGCCAATAATCCTGAAATGCAATCACGATACCGAACATTGGCGCATAGCAGAACACTGCGATCAGAATAAATACTGGAAGCATCAGCAGATACAGCTGGCGGTTTTCTCTTTTTTCAACCGCCGTATATTTTCGTTTCATTTTTGTTTTCATACGCACACCAGCCTTTTACAAAAGGCCGCTGACAAACGCTTTTGTTCGCAGCGGCCCTGTTTTTATCAAATTGTCAATCAATCCACAATCGTTTTTCAGCTTTCTGAGTTGATCTTACTTGTTTTTCAAACAGAATATCGATCATCTCTTTGTTCTGTCATAACGACCCTGATAAATTTCAATAAGCTCATCCAGACCAAGACGTTTTAAATCGTCCATGTAGGAATCCCAATCATCCAGACTCTTCTGCCCAAGGATCAACTTTGTCAAAAGCTCCTGTGAATATGTATCCAAATCGGTAAGAATCTCGCTGGTACGCTTTGTTTCTTCCTGATTAGCAACTGCTAACATTGTCAGTGGAGAATAGTTTACTGTATTTTCCATGTTCTGAGTGAATACCCAGTCTGCAAAGTCAGCCTTTGCCTGATAGCCCTCTGGGATTCCCGCATCCTTTCCAAGCTGGATTCCTGCTACAAGCTCAGTAGACATATCCTTGTTCAAATCCATACGCGGAAGCACTTCGGAATTCCACAGTGCACCAACCATCAAGCTCATAATAGAATTGTCAATGTCATCGCCAGACAGCTGCTGATAATCGCCATCTTCTGTACGTGTAAAGTTCACGCCCTCTACACCATGCTCTGTTAACTCTACATACTCTGGTGAACACATATAGTCAAGAAGCCTTGCTACAGCTGCTGTATCTTCACACTCATTTGTTACTGCATAAATTCTGGACATCAGGTTTTCACCACTCTGCAAACGAACAAGCGGCTCAGTATCGTCGGTAGCCTTTATCACGATCGGCTCTAAGTATGGAGGCTGTGCACCTTCCTGAACCTGAATAGTTGGCTCTGCCCATGTCTGTGCAACCCAGTTTGCCTCACCAGACATCTGGTTAGTAGCACGTCTTGTATTTGTCTGATTGGTGATATCCACCATCAATCCTGCTTCATACAGACTATTCATATAAGAAATATAATCCTTTATATGATCCTGATACCACGGACTGGTCAGCGTATCTGTTTTTGGATCAATAAATACCATTTCAGGTCCAAGTCCAAACCACTGTGCAATATCGGTTCCAAATCCTGCAATCTTCATTGTGATAACTTCATCTACTACACCATTTCCATTACAATCCTTATCCTGGAAAGTCTTAAGTGCTGATGTAAATTCATCAAGTGTGGTCGGTGTCTCAAGATCGCATGCATCAAGCCAATCCTTACGGATATTGAATGCTAATGCCGCACCAGTTGTTACCTCACCTTTGTAATTACTTGTCTGAATATCAGCCAGCCAATATACGTTTCCATCCTCCATGCTCAAACGCTCGGAAACAAACTTTCCTTCTCCCTCAGTGAAGAACTCTTTTGCCGTTCCTTCCTCTGACTGATCCCAGATTTCATTAATCGGTACAAAGATTCCTCTGTCGATAAGTCTCTGCTTTGTCTTATCATCAAGTGGCTCAATATACATTATGTCACAGCCTAAATTTCCGCTCGCTACTGTTGTCTGACATACTGTAGTATACTGATCATCCTCGATTAAGTTAAATTCAAGCTTGATGTTTCTCTTTGCAAGCTCTTCTGTGAAGGTATTGTAGAGCTGGCTGTTTCCGCTCTCAATCCAGTCCTTTAAGGAAACGGTTCCGCCATTCACGGTTGTGACGGTATTGTTGATTCCCATAACACGAATTACAGACATTTCATCTGTATTCTCACCTGCCCATGTTGATGCTGGAATCATAGATGCGGTCATTGCTGCACACATAGCAGCTGCCATAAGTTTTCTGGTATACTTTCTCATCTGGCTCCTCCTTTTGCCTTTCTCTTTTGAAAATTGATAGCTCAAGCTTATCATACAAAATTCCCAAATAATAGTACAAACTTGCCAGAAGCTTTGATAAATTTTTCATTTATTGTCATATATTTTCAAAACAGCATTGTAATACTTAACTATAAAGATCCATATTTCCACGAAATTCTTTTGGTGTTAGCCAATAATATTTTCGAAATACGCGGTCAAAATAGCTGACACTCTCAAAACCACACTGCATAGCAATCTCCGTAATCGACGTCTCAGATGACTGGAGCATAGCCTTGGCAACCTCTAGTCTATACAAAATCAAGTAGTTAAATGGCGTAACATCAAGATTTTTCTTAAAACAGCGTGCCGCCTCACTCTGACTAATATTAGCAGCACCTGCGATATCGCCAAGTGTAATTGGTTCAGAGTAATGTCTCCTAATAAAAGCAAGCATCTGCTGCAAACGAATCTGCGATGGACTTCGAACCTGAGACGGATCAGTTACTGGAATTTCCTGACGAAAATTTGCTAGTTTTTCCCAGATACGGCACACAGAAAAAATAATAGAAGACATTTTCTTTTCAATATTTTTCTCACAGTAACAGCGCAATTTTTCCATCTCGCTTAGTATGTCCTTCTGCCAGTCCTTTTCGCTAGTCAGAAGAATGTACTGGTACTGCTCCTGATGCGCGATGGGTTTAATGCATTCCTTGTAAAAATAATTGTCTGTTCCAAAAACAAACTCAGCCGGAAGCAAGATAGTTTTTATTAGTCCTGCCCCGACATTTCGCAAAATACTATGGCTTTCCTTTGAGTTAATAAAGATTCCTTCATGCTCCTTAAGCAAAATTGATGACGTATTCACACAACAGGTAATTTCACCCTTTTCCACATATAAAAATTCAACTTGAGAATGCCAATGCCATGGAAGTACCATTCTGTCTTTCCCCTCAAGAACACACTCACGACTATGAATTGGAAAATCTGCAATTTCATATGTAACCTGCTCTAGCATATTGCTTGCTGACTCTTTTTGTGACCATTTTCCTCCCATTTTACTCACCTCTCGTTCTTTCGTCACAAATACGACCATTTGTGGGCAGTATATCACACTTAATTAGGATTTGACAAGTGGAAGGGTGCTGCAGCCAGCTCTGACTAGTAAACTTCTCGTTTTTCTTTTACTGAAATTTCCCACATCAGATTTCAAAAAGTTTAGGGGGCTAGTGTACTAACCAGCCCCCTGAAGATGGAAAAAAAGTTTAAATACGCTTGAATTTTAACGCCAGCCAGATGAGAAGCATGCCGCCTGCTCCTGCTAATCCCAATCCAAATAGCATACTGTAATCCTCAATTCCGAGAACAACATCTTTTATTTGGCTTTCTTCCTGACTGGAGCTTGGTGTCTGACTCTGGGTTTGAGTCTGAGCCTGTGATTCCTGTGAGGTTGATGGCGATGTCTGTTCTTCGCTGGATTCTTCAGATGAGCTGCTTTCTTCTTCGCTCGTCTCCTGTTCTTTTAAGAAGGAATCATATATCTCCTGTGCAATTGCTTCGTCTGCCAGCGCGACAGCATACTCCTGTTTTGCTTTCGTCACTGCTGCACATAACTGACTGTACCATTCCTGTGCCGTTTCCGCTGTATCATCTGCTGCCTTTTGATTTTTCTTTGCCTGCATATATGCCCGAATCAACTCATTTAGTCTGACGAAACGTTCATCTGCTTCTTCCAGAGACAGATCAAATTCCTGTCCATTCTCCCAATCGCCGGATGCAAGTGCCTGCAGATTTACTTTCCATTGTGCAGCCAGTGCCTGTTTTTCATTCCACATTTGCAAAGCGGTGTCTGCCTCACTTTGTGCCTTTTTGCAGGCATCTTCTGATACTGCAGCATCTTCCTTCGCCTGTTCGAATTCTCGCTTTGCCTGCTCATTTGCTTCAAAGCACTGCAGAACAGACTCTTTGGTCTTTGCAGCTGAATCTGCCGCATCCTTCGCTGTTTGAAGCGCCTGCTGTTTTTGCTGAAGTGTTGTATCTTTTGCTGCAGCCTCTTTTTCTGCGCTAGTCTCAATATCAGTTGCCTGTGTCAACTTTGCATTTGCATTGTCCAATGCCGTCTGTTTTTCATCAAGCTGCTGTTTTGCTTCTAATGTCTGTTGACCATTGAGCTTATTTTTTTTGACTGCCTCATCATAGTCTTCGTCTGCGGCTTTTTTCTTGTCAGAACAATTTTGCAGCAATTCTTGTGCTGAGGTAAGCTGTTTCTGTACAGCTGCCAGCTCATCATTTGCTGCCTCCAATGCTTTCTTTGCTTCCTCTGCATTCGTGTTCGCCTGATCGACATCTGCCTGCGTCAGCTCACCATTTTGAGCAATTGCTTCATCATATTTTTTCTGGGCTTTGGAACGCTCCGTTTCGGCATCTGTTTTTTTCGCTTGTGCATCTTTAAGTGCTGCATCGGCATCTTCCTTTTTTGTCTGCACTTCCAATTCCTCATTCTTTGCCGTCTGCAGTTCGCTTTCAAATTGCGTCTTGTTCTCAGAAAATCCCTGCTCCACTGCTTCTTTTGCTGCTGCTTTCTTTTGTTCTGCTGCCTCTTTTGCCGCGTCTGCATCCTGCACTGCTTTTTTAGCTTCCTGCTGATCCTGCGCTGCCGCAGTCTCCGCCTCTTTTGCCTTAATATAGGCGCGAATCAATTTGTTTAAATTTGAAAAACGTTCGTCAGATTGTTCCAGTGCCGCATCAAATTCATATCCATTTTCCCAGTCACACGATTGGACTGCCTGAAGCTTTTCGTTTAATGCCGCAACCGCCGCCTGTTTTTTCTTCCATGCCTGCACCAACGCATCATACTCCGTCTGCGCTTTACTGCAGGCATCATCTGCCGCGGTAACATTTTTCTTGGCCTGCTCTAACGCAGACTTTGCCTGTTCATTTTCCTCAAATTTCTGTTTGACAGACTGGTAGGTCTTAGCTGCCTCATCCGCTGCAGCCTGTGCATCCAAAAGATCCTGCTGCTTATTACTAAGCTCTGCTTCCTTGTTTTTCTTTTCACTTTCTGCCGACTTTACCGCGTCCTCTGCCTTTTTCAAAATGTTCAATTGCCTCTCGATCGCATTCAGTTCATCCTGCTTTGTCTGTAAGGCATTCTCTCTGTCTTTTAATTGAGTCTGACATTTGTTTACTTGCGTTTCCTGATCAGATTTCTTTGTCTTAAGCCCATCATACTTTGTTTGAGCCTCTTCGAAAGCAGCCTGCGCTTGTTTGGCCGCGGTCTCAGCTGACTGAAGCCTTTCATCTGCGTCGGCTTGCATTTTCTTCAGAGTCGCTAAATTCACGTTCACAGTTTCCAAATTCTTTTCCCACTTTTCTCTCTCTTGCTGGATCACATTGCGCTCACTATCGGTAAGATTCTTATCCTGCAATTTGTTATCCAACTCTGAAATTTTTGCTTCCGACTGAGCTTTTCGCTGCTCTGTATCTGTTTTCATCACATTAAGTTTAGTGATCTCATTCTTTGTCGCTATTAATACCAGATCGGCTTCGTTCTTTTTATCCTCACACATTTTTAGATTTGCTTGTGCACTTAGAAGTTGCTGCTGTACAGCTGCCAGCTCATCATTTGCTTCCTCCAATGCTTTCTTTGCTTCCTTTGCATTCGTGTTCGCCTGATCGACTTCTTTCTGAGCAGTCGTTTTTTTGCTTTTTGCATCCTGCAGTGCCTGTGCGCCCCCCAGATTATCAAACTCCTGTTTTGCAGTCTCCAATGCCTGTTTTGCTGCATCGGCTGCTGTCTGTTTGGATTCTACCTGACGCTCCTGCTCTTTCACCGCATTTTTTACTTCCTCTGCATCCGTGTTCGCCTGATCGACATCTGCCTGCGTCAGCTCACCATTTTTAGCAATTGCTTCATCATATTTTTTCTGGGCCTCAGAAAGACTTGTCTGGGCCTTCGCTTTTTTCGACTGTGCATCTTTAAGTGCTGCATCGGCAGCTTCCTTTTTTGTCTGCGCTGCCGATTCCTCATCATTTGCTGCCTGCAGTTCGCTTTCAAATTGCATCTTGTTCTCAGAAAATCCCTGCTCAACTGCTTCTTTTGCTGCTGCTTCCTTTTGTACTGCTTCCGTTTGTGCTGCCTCTGCATCGGCCTTGACTTTCTGTGCGTCTTTTACCTCCTGATCTGCTTTTTCCATCGCTGATTGTGCCTGACGTGTATTTTCCTTTGCCTGATCAAGATTTACCTTCGCCTCCTCCAGACTTTGCGCTGCTTGTGTTGTCTGACTGTTTACTTTTACCTCCTTTTCCTGCGCTTCTGTCTCAACGGTCTGCTCTGCTGGTGCATTCTGTATTATTGTGTTCACAAAAAGCATCGCCACTACTGCCGGTGCCATAAATCGTCTTCTTCTCATTTTGTTTCCTCCCATCTTTCTGTTAAATCCAAATCTGTACATTTGCCTCTGCCAAATCAAATTCTTCAAACTATTTCGTTCTATATTTTAATATACCATATCTTTTCCCTTTTAAGAACGGTCATTTTACAATAAAAATGACCCCCCATATGCATTTACTTTAACGTTTTCGAACCGTTAAAAAATGAATCATGGCCTATTATTTTCGCGTTTTTCCTTTATTTTCCGCGATTTTTATTTTTTCTCATCTATCTTTCCAAATTTGGAAAATTGTATTTTGTAGCAACAGAAAAATGGGTGATTTTTTATAATTTCTTTTCCATACAGACAAAGTGCTTTTCAAACAGCTCGCACTCCCCGACTAGAACAAATCCAAGATCGCTATAGCACTTGAGCGCTACTTTATGATTATCACGCACAAGTATATGAACACTCTTTTTTTTCTGCTCACGAAGCACGGTAAATACATGTTCCATCATCATTTTTGCAATGCCCTGTCCCTGCAAATCTTTTCTGACACATACGCGTGCCACCTCTGCTGACGGCTGAAAATCCTTGCTCCAACAATCAAGCTTATCCACTTCTTCGTCGTGATCAATTGAAATGGCCGAAATGATTTCTCCCTTTTGATTTTTCATGACAAACAGGCTGTCATGTGCAATATCAAACTCAATATTTTCCATGGAAGGATAATATTCATTCCAGTCTGCTGCTCCGCCTATCATTGAGCGATACAGCTTTAGAAGTTCATCTTTGTCGGATTCTTCTGCCAGCGTAATATTTCTTCCTGCCGCAATAATCTTATCCACAGTTTCCTGTCTGATACATTCGCGCAGATGTTTGATATATGGATGAAACTGCGACTTATCAATTCCATAATTCTTTGTCAGTTCATACTCATGCGGCTCCCAGGTCTTAAGATCTGACTCGTTATGAGACAAGGCGCCCTCCATGTTATCGAGTGCCTTGTAGATCTTTGCCTCTAATGTTTTTAGCTCGCTCATCTCCTGATAAAGTGTCCGCATCTTATCATTAAGTGGCTCTGGAAGTGTCGCTACCCACTGATAAAGCAGATTTTCTTCTGTTTCTTCATCGGCCTCTGTCTTTTTAAAACACGGAATATCACCGGTAAAACATTCGCCCAAATCATGAATAAGACACATCTTAATTACTTTATTAATATCCACTTCTGAAAATTCATCTTCCATCCAATATGCCATCAGTGCCACTCGCCAGCAATGCTCTGCCACACTTTCCTTCCTGTCATCTGATGTGTAGCAATGACGCATCGTTCTTTTTAATTTCTCTACCGTGTGAAGTGCTTCTATTAATTTTTCTGCTTCCATACTTTTCTGTCTCCCAGTTTTAATTTTTGTCACTTCCATTATCGCTCAAAATGTAAAAAAATGGTAGGGTTTTTATATTATTTTTTGCTCGTCAAAAAAACACAAAAAGAATATAAAATTTGACATCGTTTTTTAATCAACGATATGGTATGTTGTACAGTACAAGCAGCTATTTTTATCTAACAAAAAAATTAGCAAAGATATCATTTTTAAGGAGGAAATAACATGCGTTTTTATTGTACTGACGACACAGTTGATCTGGAACAGTATCCTTACCATGTGAGAGATGTCCATATCAGCGACCCATTTATTCTGGCAGATCCAAAAAGCCGCTGCTACTACACTTATGTACAGTTTGCAGATACAGAACGTTTCCCAGATGTGGAAACTGACAAAGAACACGGTGTATTTTATGTACTTGAAAGTAAGGATTTGATTCACTGGTCAAAGCCACAGATTTGTTTTCGTCAAAATAATTTCTGGGCAGATAAGGATTATTGGGCACCAGAGGTTCATATCTGGAAAGGACGCTATTATCTGTTCAGCTCATTTCGTGCAGATGGTCATTACCGCAAATGTCAGTGCTTAGTATCAGATTCACCAAAAGGACCATTTGAACCCATTCGTCAAGAAGCTGTTACACCAGATGGATGGCAGAGTCTTGATGGAACATTATACGTTGACCGATCAGGCAAGCCATGGATGGTATTTTGTCATGAATGGCTTCAGGTTGGTGATGGTCAAATTTGTGCCATACCAATGTCTGATGATTTGGGCGAAGCAATTGGTAATCCTGTCATTTTATTTAGAGCATCCGACGGAAAATGGAATGCTAAAGGCGCAAAAGAAGGCGGCTATGTGACAGACGGACCATTTTTGCATCGCCTTCCTGGCGGAAAACTTATTATGCTTTGGTCTAGCTTTACAGAAAAAGGCGCATATGCTGTGGGCTACGCAACAAGCCGTTTTGGTGATATTATGGGGCCATGGGATCAGGAATCAGAACCACTGTATGCACTTGACGGCGGTCATGCAATGCTGTTTTATACCTTTGGCGGTCAGCTAATGATGGCATGCCACTGTCCAAATGATCACCCAAAGAAACGTATTCTTTTATTTGAAATGGAAGAAGATGAAAATGGACTTCATGTCGTAAACGAAGTTACAGGGAACTGGTTTCATGCAGCGGGAGGCCCTGCCAAAGGCTGGGTCTATAAACAGCCCTGTGTAGAAATTCCTAGCTTTGCAAAAGATCCAAGAGGATAAAAACCACAAAAGGGGCAGTTTCCTGCCCCCTTTATCCACCTCATAAAAACGCATTTAATACACAATCATCGGAATGATTTCTGTCTTTTCATTTGCAGGCTCTTTTATGCCATAGCTTCCTCAATCGACAGACGAATTGTTTGAATCTGAAATGCACCAAACTCAAGCTCTAACATGCCGTCTTTTATTACTATCTCCTGCTCTTTATTTTCCAGCATATCACAAAGCCAAGCCTTCTTTGCATCAACATTCAGCAAAATCTGTGCTTTTCCCGCTGCCTTTTTAGACTCATACAGACGAAGTATCAAATCACCGCTTCTGTCTAATGCCGGCTTTATTGTATCTAAGACAACTGTGCCGTTCTTTACAGAAGCTATGCTAAATGTCGGCACACATCCCAGCACCAGTCTTGGCTTTTCATTTAGTTCATAGCCCTGCTTTACCACATCACATCCGGCAAAATCACCTTCCCAAGCAGTAAACGCGTATGTAAAATGATGAACCTGATTATCTGCACGCATTTCTGGCGCTGCTGCTGCACGAAGAAGAGTTAGTTCTAATGCATTTTGATTCATGCTGATTCCATACTTGCAGTCATTTAATACGGCTGCACCGTGAGACGCATCGCACAGCGCACTGTATCTGTGATTGCATACCTCAAAACGATCTTTTTCGTATTCTCTCGAACGATGAGTTGGGCGCATTACATAGCCAAACTGCATCTCATTGATTCCATTTTCTGCATAAACCGCTACTGGAAATGAAGTCTTTAGCAGGCGATGTAGCTCTTTCCAGTCAATCGTTGTATCAAATTCGAGACGTCTGCTGTCCTTTGCCAGACGAATATACTGTGTATATGAAGAATTTCCAATCTTTCCTGTAACTTTAATGACTGCTTCTATTCCATCTGCCACAAGCTCAGTACACACATCAAATGCTCCTTCAAGCTCCTGCTCCCTATAATTTGAGTCGATATCCCATGCATCAAACATGCGTGGTACATCCTTATAAAAATGGAAACAATTCAAGGCATCTGCTGCAAACTCACGTCCTGATTCCTTTAGGACAAAGCTTGTCACCTCGCCTTTTTTGTTTATCTTGACGCGTACCTGTGAATTTTCAAGCGCAATGCCGTCCGTGGTCTTTTCTGCTGACACAGCCTTTTGCTCCACATTTTTCTTCTTGTATGGAACAAGTGTAACAGCTCCGCACGGTGGGATTGTTACCCATGCCTTAACGCCAAACGGTGTCTTCTCAACAAAAACTTCCTCTCCTTCAAATGTTTTTGCACCGTCTGCAAATGTTTCTGGAAGCTCTACCACTGTCTTTCTCTCAAAACCAAATGAGTTAAAGAGCGTCACATCATTTTCATTTTCTTTTGTTACAAGCTGACTCATATATATATCTGCCTGTTTATTTGCTGTCTCAATTACACCGCCAACAGCTTTTCTTGCTTCCTCGTAAACTCTTCCTATCGAGGAGCCTGGAAGAATATCGTGAAACTGATTTAACAATAATTCCTTCCAGAGAGCATCAGCCTTCTCACTGTCATATACATTTCCCTTACAAAGACCAAATGCTCCCCACATCTCCATCTCGCGAAGTGCAAACTCGGCACGTCTATTATTTTGCTTTACTTTTGCCTGAGAAGTGTAGGTTCCTCTGTGTGCATTAAAATACAGCTCACCTACATAAGTATTGACTGGTCCGCCCGCTTCTTCCATTTTCTTGAAAAAGCTCTTCGGATCAGACAGTTCAACTCTCGGTGCACCCTCAAGATTTTGTTCTCTTTTTGCATACTCAATATCGTCTCTTGTTGGACCACCGCCGCCATCGCCATAGCCAAACGGCAGCAAAAAGGCATCCAGATCCTGAAGCTGACTTCTGTTTTTCCACACTTCTTCAAGTTGCTTAGGATTAGTCTTATAAGTATAGCTTGTCGGAAGAAATGACACAATCCTACTTCCGTCTATGCCTTCCCAGTTAAAGTAATGATAAGGGAACTGCTCACCCTCGTTATATGACCAAAAGATCTTCTGGGTTACCAGATAGTTGACCTTGCATCCCTTTAAAATCTGTGGCAATGCCCCTGTGTAGCCAAACGTATCTGGAAGCCACAGCACTTCACTGTCCACATCAAATACGTCCTTATAATACTGCTTTCCATACAGCAGTTGACGAATCAGTGCCTCACCACTTGCCATATTCGTGTCAGGTTCCACCCACATGGCACCCTCTGCAATCCACTGTCCTTTTTTGACAGCCGCCTTGATTCGCTCAAAAAGTTCCGGATACAGTTTGCGGCACATCTCATACTCTGCTGGCTGGCTCTGAATAAATTTATATTCTGGATATTCCTCAATCAGACGAAGCTGCGCCGCAAATGTACGCGCGGTTTTACGACCGGTTTCCGCAATCGGCCACAGCCAAGCCAAATCCAAATGAGCATTTCCCACTGCATAAAAGACTGGCATTGTCGAACCATTCTCGGCCTCTAGCACTGGCTTTAAAGCTTCACGCGCTTTTTTATAGGACTCAATTCTGGCATCCCGTTCCTGCTCAAAATCAACAATCAATGTAAACTGTTCCAATGCCTTTGCTATTTTTGCCGCTCTAAGGCTTGTCTTGTCAAGCACTTCAAGTAAACGTCCAAGTGTATCTACATCCATAAAAAGTTGGTAAGCATCTTCATTCCAAATTCCGTAAGTGCAGCGTCCTAATGTACGTCTCTTTCCCTCTTCTAATTTGTCTGTATAGGAGCCCGGAAGCACTGGACCTGTCGCACATCCTCCTGTCGGTGCCTCTGGATAATAATGACCAGCATAGACCTCCATCATGATATCAAACTGCTCGTCTCCCTTTGCACAGCGACTTAACACATTGTCTACAATATAATGATGCGGCTCATTAACCCAAGACGCACGGTATGTACCAAAAGCCTTATCATTTACAAACAGTGTTGCCTCACCATCTGGCTTCAAATTCATCACAATACGTTTGCCATTAGCTTCCTCACTTAGCTGAATGTGTCCCTTCATCCAACAATATTCATATGTATTTCCCCAAGTAAAACCTGGCTTTACCGAAACAAACTGCTCTTTTTTTGCCTCCCCAAGTGAGAGCTGTTCATTTGTGCGAAATGCCTCCCATTGAATCTCACCAAGTGGCTGATAAAAATCATCTTTAAGTGTGCGCACCCAATGACTGATGCGGTCTCTCCATTCGGATTTCATCAATTTATTCATAATACTATTTCCTTTCCATATATGCCATATGCCTAACAAAAATTTAATGAAAAACAATTGCAAATTTAATACGCAATCATCGGAATGCTTTCTGCCTTTTCATCTGTAGGCACCTTTGTGCCATCCGCAATCTCATACATGGCTTCGCTGCACTGCTTTACATAAGACGCCATATCCTGATATGGACGTGAGCAAATGTCAAACAAACCAATGTTATAATTTTCTCCGTCAAAACGACCAAGAACAAACTGATCATAACACTGGAAATAGTGGCAGCCAACACCATTTGGATGAGCTGCTACACGCTCGCAATAATAGCGGTAGGCTTTTCCACGATCTTTTTGTGTCAGTACACCCTCAAGTCCTGTTGCTGATAAGCCTGTATCTAGTGCTCCAAAATGAAATTCGCCAATCATAACAGGCAGATCTACACCAAGCTCTACCACATGAGAGATTGCTTCTGTTGGATCGACTGCATAACAGTTAATGGAAAATACATCAAAATTCTCCCATCCCGTTGCAAGATCTGGATCGGAAATCCATGCCCATCTCATACCAAGAATCATATGATTTGGATCGACTTCTCGACATGCTTTTGACGGAATCTCAACATAAGCGCGAAGCATCTCTTTTGAGAATGTTTTCTGATCTTCTTTTGCAGCATCAGATTTAGCTGATGCATCACGAATCGGCTGATACAGATCGTCAAAGTCATTAAACTTTGTGTTCCATGCTGTGTTTAATGCCTCCACAGTCTGATATTTTTCCTTTAAAGCCGCAATCAGCTTTTCCTTACATACTGTGCGCTCCGGATTATAGAGTACCTCGTCTGCCAGCACCAAATTATCCACAAATGCCCAGCTTGGCTCATTTCTAAGGAAATAGCCGATCATCATCGGATCATTCTTCCTTGCTGCAAGTGCCTTTGCATTATTTTTCGCGTTTTCTTTATACTCATCACTTAATACATCTGGAAAATCACGGAAAATTTTCTTTTTTGTCTCCGGAAATTCTGGAAGTGAAGTTACATATGGTATCGGTGTATTTTCAAAAAGGCGCTGATCACTCCAGTTGCCAAGCGTATTCATGCCCATCTGCATCAGCTGTCCTGCCATCATCTTCTTCCATATCTGATACCAGTCTTCACCAAACACACGATATAAATTGGCACCTGCATAGGAGAACATCTTTGCATTTCTTTTTCTATCCTTAAATACGCGGTCTGGTGAAAACATTTCTGCATATGCCGGTTCTTTCTCATCTGGCAGCCAATCCAGCCATTTTTCAATTCCATCAACACGACAGTCCACTGGCACATTCACGCAGTCTGGTCCTGCACTAAAAAACGCATAACCGTCTGGATCTGCAAGCCACCACTTGCCATCTGCCTTATATTTTGTAAAAAAGCCTGTGCCCTTGGCCAGCTTTTTATTTTTCCAGCCACCCCATTTTGACCAATTTTCAAATGGATAGCCTTCTTCGCCGTCTTTGACTTGTTTTTCAAGAATGCTCTTTAACGACTCAATATCCTTTGTCTTGCCTGACCATTCTTTTCGCTTATTCTGTCCAAGACTATCGACAAGCCTAACATTCAAAAGCTTAACATCTTCTGGGTATGTATCCGTTAATGCCATGTTGCTGATACGCACGGTAATATCATGAAATACTGGAATAGTCTTCATCTCAATACGTGTAATTTCTTCTGGCACAATTCGTCCACCATGGCAGACAATCTTAAGCTCCCCCGGAAGTGCCTCTGGAAACAGCACACCTGCTTTAAACCACTCCTTATCCAAACAAATCTGTGTTGTAATCTGCGGAAGAATGCCAAAACGAATCGTCATCGTTGGCTCATCATCCTTGCCATACACATACACATTGAAAGCATCACAATGTTCCTCAAGTGTCTCAATCTGAAACATAAAGTAGCGCTCATTTTTCATTACATCCCACGGCAGTACAATACCCGCTCCATCCTTTGACAGCTTCAATAAAGCACTGTCTTTCTCCTGCTCTAAAAGGGATGCCCCACTTGTTAACATCTTCACGTCAAATGGAATCTTCATCGCTTTTTCTCTCCTTTTTCTCTCGTCAAATTTTTTCTAGCACCAGATTCATTCTCAATGTTACAAGGTTCACTTTACGCTTTTTCACAAAAAAAGGCAAGGCTTTTTTCGCCTTGCCAGATGTAAAGTTATTCTAATTTTATATATTATTTTTTTCCTTACTTACACCACAACTAATGGCTCCTGTTGGACAAGCCTGCTTACAGCGTCCGCAGCGAATGCACTCTAGGCTGTTTGCGTTTACAACAGGATCTACCTGCATACGACAAACCTTTGCGCATTTTCCACAGCCAACACATTTTTCTTTGTTGACACGATATTTGAAAAACGATACTTTGTTGAAAACGGAATAAAATGCTCCAAGCGGACAAATATATTTGCAGAATGGTCTGTAAATTATAATTGAGAGAATGATTGTTACAACCAAAATCGCATTCTTCCAAACATACAGAGCACCAAGTGCACTGCGCATTGATTTATTTAACAGTGCAAGCGGTATACCGCCCTCAAGCGTTCCAGCTGGACATATAAGCTTGCAAAAATATGGTGAGCCCTGTCCCATAATGTCCACTAAAAACATAGGAAGCAAAATAACAAACACAGCAAATATTACATATTTCAGCTTGCGAAGCAGCTTATCTCCCTTAAAGGTACGAATTTTTTTCGGAAAAGGAATTTTATTTAACAGATCCTGTATTAGTCCAAATGGACATAAAAAGCCACAGATCAGTCTTCCAAAAATGGCTCCAATAAAAATCAAAAAGCCAACAACATAATAAGCCATCTTAAAATTCCAGCTGCCCACAACAGCCTGCAAAGAACCTATTGGACAGGCTCCGACAGCTCCTGGACAGGAATAACAGTTGAGTCCAGGTACGCAGACATTTTTTAATTTTCCCGTGTAAATTTTTCCTGTTACAAAGCCTGATACATGGCTGTTTGTCAAAAATGCCCACACTGCCTGAATGCCATGGCGCTTTGCATCACTTACTTTATTTGTTTTTTTCTTACTTGTTTTTTCCTGAGCCATTTTCTTATCCAATTCCTATACACTCCATACAAATATTAATCGCCTTAGTAAATACAACTGCCATCTCACCGCGAAAAATACCAAACGCCATCATCAACAGTCCAACCACTGCCAGACAAAGTCCTGTCCATTTGGAGTCCAGGGCTGCATTCGCCCTAGACACCATTTTATTTTGCATTATTTTCATATCAATTATTTTCCTTGATTGCGCTTAACTCTTTTTCCACAATTTCCTTCCACTCTTCAAGTGTATGGCTTCCAGAATATGTTTCGCCTACAATGTTTCCATTTTTATCTACAAAGAAGGTTTCCGGGAATGCGGAGATGCCCTGAAGACGTCCATTCATCATATTCTTGTCCGGGATCAGGAATGGATAGGTAGCCTTTGTCTTTTCCTGAAGAAGCTCTGCCTTTTTGATGGCCTGTTCGTCCTGATTGCCTTCGCTGTCTGCCGTATCTAATACAACACCTGTTACACCAACGCCCTGATCCTTAAGCTCCTGATACAGCTTCTCAAGCTCCGGAATCTCATTAACACATGGAGAGCACCATGTTGTAAATACATTTACCAGTGTAAGATCATACTCACTAAACATATCCTCAGTATAAGTTTTCTTATCAATACCTGTCATCTCAAACTTTCCAACATTATCGCCATCCTGCTGCACCATATCGATTGGCTGATCGAATGCGGACATCTGCTGAAATTCTGCCATGTCAGTCAGCTCTGTCTTTGTCTTTTCTAATTCCTTTTTCAGCTTCTTATCTGCATCCTTGCTAATACTTAAATAATACTCATATTTTCCATCACTGCTCTCGCCAAGCTTTGTGTGCTCTGTGCAACCAGTCAGTTCATCTAACTGATCTGTCACATCTGTACTGTATACTCCAAGAGTTCCAATCTTTCCAAGACTCTTTACCCAGTCATCATAGCCAGTTCCCATTTTCTCAATGACAGCATCACGCTGCTCTTCTGTCATTGTATACCAGCTAAATAATGCATAAGAAATTGCATCGCCTTCCTCATTCCAGTTCTCATCTGTCAGCATTGCAACCTTTCCATCTTCCATCTGCTTTAACAGCTTATCTGTTAATGTAAAATTCAGACCCATGAATGGAAACTCATAAGAATCCTGAACCTTCCAGGAAATCTCAGATGGTGTAAATGTTCCAGAGATCATATCGGAGGAAACTGCTTCTCCTGCCGGGACTGCTTCTCCTGCCGGGACTGCCTCTCCTGCCGGGATTGCCTCTCCAGTCGTTGTCTCCTTGTTGCTATCATTCTTTGCTGCAAATACAGGTGCTGCAAATGCACCTAAGGATGATACTCCAATCACACCTGCTGCTAAATATGCCTTTACTAATACTCCAATATGTAATCTATTTCTTCTCATTTCTTATGATCCTTCCTTTCTTTGTTTTGATCTGAGGCGATTATAACATACGCTGTATAAAATCAGTGTTAAGAAATTTTATTTTTTAACAACTATTTTATTATTCGTATGATATACTTTAAAAAAAATAACTATTTTTGAAAGGGGAATGAAGATATGCATATTTTAGTAATCGAAGATGAAGCACAGCTTTGCAGCTCTATCGCTGAAGGACTTCGCCTTGATGGATACGAGGTGGACACCTGCATGGACGGAAATGAAGGACTAGATCTTTGTCTGACAGAACCATTCGATCTTATTTTGCTTGACCTTAATCTTCCAGGAATGGACGGTCTTTCCATTTTACAGCAGCTTCGCGCTGAAAACTCATCCACACCAGTTATCATCCTTTCTGCCAGAACTCAAATTCAGGATAAGGTGGAGGGACTTGATCTAGGTGCAAATGATTATCTTACAAAACCTTTCCATTTTGAAGAGCTTGAGGCTAGAATACGAAGCCTCACACGGCGCAAATTTATTCAGGAAAATATCTGCCTGACTTGCGGCCGCATATCATTTGACACAAAAACAAGACTTGCCCAGATTGATCATATGCCACTTTCCCTAACGCGAAAAGAAAGCAGCCTGTTAGAATATTTTCTTCTTCATCCAGATCGGGTAATCAGTCCTGAAGAATTGATTGAGCATATCTGGGACGGAAGTGTCAACAGCTTCAGTAATTCCATCCGTGTTCATATCTCATCGCTTAGAAAGAAGCTTCGCGCAGCTCTTGGATACGATCCTATTCAGAATAAGATAGGCGAAGGATATCTGCTTAACGCAGACTGCTGTAATGATTAAACATTTAAATAAGGAAAGGATTCTTATGACTCACACACAAAAAAAAGCGCCTCTGCGCTCCTTCTTTGCAAAAATGACGCTTCAATGGCGTCTTACTGCGCTGACAACACTTCTTGTCACAGTTGCCTGCATTTTTATGTATTTTTTTATAAGTCATTCTGCCGTCTCTGGAATGGATGATCTGCACGATTACGTGATCCATATTGATCAGAATGACTCTTCCCCTATCACATTTCAGGTTGATCCATCTATGCTGTTTCCGCAAATTAATGATCAGCTTGCCCAGACAAAGCAACTTTTCATGATCAAAAGTCTTGCTGTAACCATTGTTGTTATTTTAATAAGCAGTCTGTCAACTTGGTTTCTTACACGTAAAAGCCTTGCTCCGCTTCGCAGCCTCAGTAAAAAAATTTCTGATATTCAGGCACAGAATCTTTCTGTTTCCATTGATGTTCCAGAAAGCCATGATGAAATTTCTAAGCTGACAGAAGCCTTTAATCAGATGCTTGCCCGTTTGAATAACGCATTTGACGTTCAAAAGCAGTTTTCTGCCAACGCAGCCCATGAGCTTCGAACTCCGCTTGCTGTAATGCAGACAAATCTTGAAGTATTTTCCAAAAAGAAAGAACCTTCCGTTTCAGAATACCAGACACTTTTTTCCACGATTCTTGAGCAGACAAACCGTCTTAGCCATTTAGCTTCGATTTTGCTTGATATGACTGGAATGCAGCGTGTAAAACGCTCTGATACAATAAGCCTTGCAGCACTCGCTGATGAAGTTCTCTGTGATCTTGCACCAATTGCTGATCAAAAGCAGATTAAGCTTTCCCAATCTGAAACAGACTGTATCGTCACTGGAAGCTATCTTCTTCTCTACCGTGCTGTTTTTAATCTTGTTGAAAATGCAATCAAGTACAATCATCCCGATGGAAGTGTGCACATTAATATAAAAGATGAAAATGGATTTGCTTTAATTAGCATCAAGGATACGGGAATTGGCATTGCTCCTGAAAATCAAGAAAAAATCTTTACACCTTTTTTCTGTGTTGATAAATCAAGAAGCCGCACAATGGGCGGTGCCGGTCTTGGACTTGCACTAGTTGCCGAAATTGCACAGCTTCATAATGGAACAGTTTATGTAAGCGAAAGCGACAGCGAAGGAAGTACTATCATCCTTAAGCTGCCGCTGTAAAAAATCATCGCTGATTATTATTAACTTTTCCTATCTTTTCTCCCTGTCTTATACGCGTTTCTTCTCCCCTGGCGCTTCGGTACAAAATATTCTTTCTTGGAAGAACAGCACCTTTTTGCGTCAGAAGTATAATGGTAGAGCCGCCAAATTCAAAATATCCTTTTTCCTCGCCGCGAGTCACATAACCTGGCTCTGCTTCATGGTTGGTAATTCGTCCAACCATCATTGCACCGACTTCCATCATTAAAATCGTGCCAAATTCCTTCGTCTTAATAATACAATACTTTCTGGTGTTTTCTTTATATACTGGGCAATGTTCAAGCGCAATCGGCTGCACTGTATGGAAAACACCATTAATTGTGCGCTCATGAGAACGTCTGCCGCTCACTGGATAAATATAGCGGTGATAATCATCTACACTTAAACGAAGCTGCCACAAAATACCGCCTTCAAACTGTTTTGCCAGTTTTTCATCACGAAGCAGACTCTGTACTGTATACTGACCTTGTTTGATCAAAAAGCGTGAATCATTCGTGATTGGAAAAATCGTAAGCTTTGCATCACATGGACTGATAAGTATATCATCTCCCTGCGCCAGTAATCTTGCATCTGGTTTTAGCTTTCTTGTAAAGAAATCATTATAGGAAGAAAAACTTGTTTTTTCAAACTCTGACACATCAATATTTTGTGACTTTATAAAGCCAGAAACAGCAATCAAAGATAATCTGCTGTTCATCACACATCCTGCAGCCTTCGATACTGCCGGACTGACAAGAATACGAAGAAGCCTATTTCCAACTGATGTTGTATATAAAAATGTTAAAAGTCTGCTTGTTTTTTCTTTCATAATTTTGTCTTATCCTTTTTTGTGTTTCCAGAACATTAGATCAGGTAAATTCCAGCCATAATATTCCTTCCAGTTAAAGTAAAACAGAAGGTACAGAACAACTGCTGCCACAACAATGATCAGCACAGTAAGCTGTTTGTTGTTCGGCTTTGGAAATTTAAAATTAAGTACAAATAAAAGACCGGTAAGCAGCATCGCAAGACTCAGCACGATCTCAAAATTATCCTGACACAGATTTGAGATTGCATACAAAAATGGTAAAATGACTGCAATAGAAGTAATCGGAAGACCCTGATAATACTTTCTCTTTTCATCAGTCTCCTGCTGACGCTTCTCTTCCATTACATTATAATATGCCAGACGAATCAATCCCGCCAGACAATAAAAAATCAAAATTGAAACTTCCCACGGTGTCTGCATTCCTGAAAACCAACAGATAATTACAGGGCAGACGCCAAAGCAGACAATATCACAAAGCGAGTCTATCTGAATGCCAAAGCGTTTCTGATCCTCTGTTCTGTTTTTCTTTGTTCTGGCTACCTTGCCATCAAATGTATCAAGAAGACCAGACATACCCAGAAAAAAGATTGCCCAGCCTATTCTTGCATAGCAGGCACTAATCATTCCCAAGATTGATGATGCCAAGCTTATGTATGTCAATATTACTGTATAATCATAAAATCCTATCATTGTATCCCTCATAATCCATCCTGTGAACTGCCATTAACATAAGCGCATATCTGAGTCCGGATTTTCTTATTTTACTTTACTTTTTTTGTGTTCACGCACCTGAAATACTACCACAGCTACAAGTGTAAATATTGCTGATAAAAACAGCTCACTGTAATAGCCAAGTCCACGGCTTAAAATCAGTCCCGGAATCAAAAGTGCCTCCCCAAATACTTTTTTAAAGATCACCATAAACAATCCCTCACTGATACCCATTCCACCTGGCAGCGGAAGCATATCAACTGACACCGATATAACAGCCTGTAAAAACATGACCTCAAAAAAATTCATACTGTTTAAAGAAAACGCGCGATAAACAAAATATGTTACAGCAAACATTGCAAATCGCTGCACAACCGTGATTACAAAAACTCTTGCAATCATCCCCCAATGACTGCTCATAAACTCGGCTGCCTCATGATAATGATTCATGGAGCGCTCTATTTTATCTAAGCGTTCTTCTTTATGTTTTAAAATGTGTATCCGTTCCAGAAGCTTTGCTCCGAGTATTAATGTCTTTTTGGCAAATGACGGATGAAATACGACTACGCACATAAGTATCACACAGCCGACATTCAACAAAATGCCCAGATAAAAGACCCATCTCGCTTCTGCCACATACTCTGCTAAAAATCCCCCTGCAAACAGCCACAAACCTATTCCCACAACGACAAGTACAAACTTATACGTAATCGTGACAACAAGCAAAATAACCGTTGCTATCGGAACAGGAATGTCTTCCTTTTTCATAAAGTAAATCTGCATCGGCTGTCCACCCGTCGCTGACGGTGTGACGCAGCTAAAGAAAAATCCAACCGCTGAAAAAAGAAAACAAAACCTTTCCTTTACATAAATCCCGTAGCAATCCAGCATATGCCATATGACAATACTCTCGCCAGCGATAAAAAATAACACAAGCGGGACTGCTGGAATTAGCCACAGGATATTACATTCTTTAATTGCATCTTTAAGTCCTGAAAGATCCTCCCCATGGAAAACACCATACAGTGTCAATCCTATAATTACAAAAAACAGGATAGCGTCTATCAATATTTTCTTATACTTTTTCACCTTTTGGCGCCTCCTTGGATATGAATAATTTCATTCTATCAAAAATTAGAACCCTTCGCAACAAGAAGTTATTACTTGTGTGCCTCTGCCATGAATGCTTCGATTTCATCCGGGGTGCGCATTACGTCCTCAGACAGGCACTCGCATCCGTCTTCCGTGATCAAAAGGTCATCTTCAACACGGATTCCGATCTCCCATTCATCAATGTACAGACCTGGCTCATCTGAGATAACAGCACCTGGACGAAGCTTGCTGTTTGAGGCAACACTTACATCATGAACATCGATTCCAAGATGGTGAGAAACACCGTGCATGTAATATTTTCCAATCTCCTCTTCCTTCTCAATCAGCCCCATACGAATGCAGCCTTCGGCAAGAACCTTCTTACACACATCATTTAACTCGCGAAGTGTCATACCCGGCTTTGCTGTCTTTGCAACAGCGCGGTTTGCAGCCAGCACAACCTCATAAACCATACGCTGCTTTTCAGTAAATTTACCGTTTACAGGATATGTTCTGGTGATATCAGCGCAGTAACCCTTATACTTCGCACCCAGATCAAGAAGAAGCAATGTATTATCCTTGCACTCGCATTCATTTGTTACATAATGAAGCATCGTTCCATTGATACCGCTTCCTGCGATAGTATGGAATGCAACGCCGTCAGCACCATTTCTCTTAATGCTGTACTCAAAATCAGCCTGTGCCTGATACTCCATCTGACCTAGTGTCAAGTTGGTCATCAAATTCTTTAATCCGCCGTCTGTAAGCTTGATTGCCTCACGAATCAAGGAAACCTCATCCTCATCCTTCTGCATTCTCATCTCAGCGATGATCGGCGCACAATCCTTCACGCGCACACCCGGGTACTTCTGTGCAAACTCGCGTGCTTTCATCATGTTGTAATCTTCAAGATCATCGATATCATGACGGTAAGTATCAAAATATACGGTATAGACATCCTCTCTTGTCAGCATACGGTTTATGATACCTTTCTCGGTGTCGATAAAGCCAACCTTCTCGATCTGTGCCTGCGCCTTTGCCTCATCGACGGTCATCTTCTTTCCCATCCAACGCTCGCGGTCTGGATCAGCCTCCTCAATAAGAAGCGTCTCTGTCGGCTCCTCAGTCGCATTATCCAAAATTAACATCATATTCTCGCGGCGAATGCCTGTAAGATAAAAGAAGTTTCTGTTTGCCTCAAATGGTGCATACTCATCTGCACTCACATGATGTCTCACTCCTGAATAAAGGACCAGAACAGAATTTTTCTCCATCTTTGATAATACTTCATCTCTGCGCTTTTTATAATTCATTTCTTCATACCTCTTTTCTAATTTTTCCAAGCAAAATTTGAATACTCTTTGAATACTCACATTATACCAATCCAAAACCATAAATGCAACTGCTGTCTTTTCCCTCTAATTTCTGGATAAATACAGGCATAGGCGGATTATTTGGGCGATTATAGTAGCAACTTGTTATAACAAGATATGTCTTTGAGTCTAGCTCCTTTAACATTTTTAAAATAGCTTTCTTTTCCTCTCTCTGGACATCGCTTCCATCATATAAACAAAGTGTCATGATGCCGCCCTTTCGTAAAATAGAAAGTCCTGCCTTAATCGCCGCAATACTTGTCTGTGCCTTTGTCTCAATCTTATGATCTGCACCTGGCAGATAACCAAAATTAAACATGATGCATGCAGCACTTCCCTCAGACATATAGTCAGCCATGTTTGAATGGGAGTCAAGCACCAGCTCTGCCATACACTCATGCTCAGCAAGAAGTGTTGCCGTCTTTTCAAGAGCCTGCGGCTGAATATCAAATGCCATAACCTCACCTCTAGCCCCTGTTAACTCACATAAAAACAGCGTATCATTTCCGCAGCCTGCAGTCGCATCAATACATATATCTCCAGCCTCCACATGCTCTCGCACAAAATGATGTATCAGCTCTGTGATCTGGAGATCTTCTTTTTTTAATTCTTTCATCTATCTACAACCTCGTTTTTTAGGGACAGGGACGCTATCTTTTGTCTGTCCCTGCTGGCTCTGCCTTTACCATCCTACCACTTAGCAGTACATACGTCAACGAACTAGTTTTTACTTTTCCTTAAGACTTAATTAAGATTAAAAAAACCGCCTGAAAGACTAGTTGTCCTCAGACGGTCTGCTGCTTATATTTTCTTTTCCATTAAAACCTGATGTGTTTCAGAAACATTTACCATAACGCAATCATCATATTTTAAGCCACTCTTTTCATATTGATATACCATCGGCTCTCTGTTTCTTTCAATCACCGGATCTGCAATTGGAATTGCAGACAAAAGTGATTTTGTATATGGATGAACTGGATGTTCAAAAATTTCTTCTGTCAATCCAGTTTCTACAAGATGACCCTTATGCATAACACCTACTCGATCTGAAATATAACGAACCATAGAAAGATCATGTGCAATAAACAGATATGCAACATTTGTTTCTTTTTGAATATCCTTCATCAAATTGACGACCTGTGCCTGAATTGAAACATCAAGTGCACTTATTGCCTCATCTGCGATTACTAACTTTGGATTCATGATTAATGCTCTTCCCAGTCCGATTCGCTGACGCTGTCCACCAGAAAACTGATTAGGATAACGGTTCATATAGGCTGGATTTAAACCTACCATCTCCATCATTTTGGACACGCGCTCTACGCGCTCATTTTGATCCATATGAGGATTATGCGCATCGAGACCCATCGCAATAGTATCCAAAATCTTTTTATGCGGATTTAAGGAAGCCATAGGATCCTGAAAGACCATCTGCATATCAGAACGAAGCATTTTTTCCTGTTTTGCCGTCAACTTCTTGCTGATATCCTCACCATTAAAAAGAATCGTGCCTTCTGTCGGATCATACAGTCGAATAATAGAACGGCCTGTTGTTGACTTTCCACTTCCAGACTCACCTACTAATCCATAGGTTTCTCCCGGATAAATATCGAAGGATATATTATCCACAGCACGCACCGTAAATTTTTTGCTTACTGGGAAATATTGTTTTAAACCTTTCACACTAAGCAGTGGTTCATTCGTCTGTGCCATAAGCTCCCTCCGTTTCTGCATATCGCTTTTCCTCTCTGCGAAGCTGCTCAATTCTCTTTTTTAAAGTCTGCGGCATTTCTACCTTTGGTGCATCTGGATGAAGAAGCCACGTAGCAGCCTGATGATGCTCATTGATCTCAAACATTGGAGGTTCTTCCTCAAAATCAATATTAAGTGCATATGGATTTCGCACAGCAAATGCATCACCCTTTACTTCATTTGCCAAATTTGGCGGATTGCCCGGAATCGTATACAAACGCTCCTTTTTATCTCCTGTCAAATCTGGCATACTTGAAAGAAGTCCCCATGTATAAGGATGACGCGGATCGAAAAAGATATCCTCTGCCTTTCCTGTCTCTACTACTTTTCCAGCATACATAACATTCACATAATCGGCAATCTTTGCAACTACACCAAGGTTATGTGTGATAAAAATAACTGCAATTCCAAGTTTCTTCTGCAAATTCAAAATCAATTGCAAAATTCTTGCCTGAATCGTAACATCAAGTGCCGTTGTCGGCTCATCACAGATTAAAAGATCTGGATTACATGACAGCGCAATTGCAATTACAACACGCTGACGCATTCCGCCTGAAAGCTGATGAGGATAATTCTTCATTCGCTCTTTTGGTGACTCAATTCCTACCATTTCAAGCAGCTCTTCTGCACGCTTATCTGCATCTGCCTGTGATAAATGAAGGTGATAACGCATGCCCTCTGTCAGCTGCCTGCCAATTGTCATCGTCGGGTCAAGTGAAGTCATAGGATCCTGAAAAACCATTGCAATACGCTTTCCCTTGATTCTATGTTGCATTTCTTTTTTTGAAAGCTTCAGCAGATCAACAACCTGCTCCTTTCCATTTTCCTTAAAGCGAAACTTAATTGTTCCGCTTTCAATGACTGCATTTGGCGCTGTAATTCCCATAATTGTCTTTACAGAAACAGATTTTCCACTTCCAGATTCTCCTACAATGGCAACGGTTTCTCCAGGATATACATCCATATTCACACCACGCACTGCACGAATCTTGCCAAAGGAAGCCTGAAAGGAAACTGCCAGATCTCTCATACTTAATACCGGTTCTCTTTTTTCCATCTCGTTTACCTCCTGTTACATCTGTTTAAGCTGCGGATCAATGGCATCCCTGAGTCCATCTGCAAATAAATTAAAGCCAAGCATTAAAACACCCAAGACAATGACAGGCGCTGCTACCATATGAGGGTAAGTCATTGCTGATTTATATCCATCATTTATCAGAGAACCAAGAGAGGCCATCGGCGCCGGAACACCAAGACCGACAAATGCTAAAAATGCCTCCAGGAAAATCGCATTTGGTATGGAAAACATAAAAGTAATAATAATCTGACCAAGCGAATTTGGCAAAATCTCCTTAAACAAAATATCACGATTGCTAACGCCAAGCGTTCTTGCGGCAAGCACAAATTCCTGATCCTTTAATTTAAGCACCTGTGCGCGCACAATACGGCTCATGTTAATCCATCCTGTAAGCATAAGCGCAATTATAATACTTCCAAGACCCGGCTTCATAACAACAAGCATTAACGTTACCACAACCAGTGTCGGAAGACTGCTTAAGATCTCCGTGATACGCTGCATGACCATATCTACTTTTCCGCCAAAATAACCAGAAACAAGACCATAAATCACACCAATGCACACATCAATGATAACAGCCAGTGCTGCAATGAGAAGAGAAATTCTGGTACCTTCCCATACTCTTGTCCAGATATCTCTTCCTAAATTATCTGTTCCAAAAAAGAAATATTTATCAGTACAATTTTTTGCCTCATACATGTTCTGGCCATGGCTTACACCATCAAAAATTCCAAGCTTTTCCAGTCCCGGAATCCTTGGCGGCAGATTGCTATATTCAGAATGCACTTCTTTGTAAGAGTACGAACTGACAGCCGGTGCTGCAAGCGCAATCACAATTAGAAGAATGATAATAAAAAAGCTGATCCATGCACCCTTGTTTTTACGAAAGCGGTACAAAACCTCTTTTCCATAGGAACGACCAACAAGAACTTTTTCTTCTTCCTCTTTATGGTCTCCTGTATTGAATTCAAATCGATTCATACTCATTCTCCTTTCGCCAGTCGTATTCTAGGATCAATCACACCATATAGGATATCAACCAGAAGCATAGTGAAGATAAACATTAAACTGTAAATAAAGCTGATCGCAAGCACAACATTAAAGTCATTTGACTGGATTGCACTTACATAAAGACTTCCTAGTCCCGGAATACTAAATGCTTTCTCTACTACAAGACTTCCCGTCATTAAATTTACAATCAATGGAGCCAATACTGTAATAACACTGATCATCGCATTTCGAATAGCATGATGAAATATCAGCTTTGCCTTCGGAAGTCCCTTTGAATCTGACAGAAGATAATAATCCGAATTTAAAATATCTACCATTTCTGATCTTGTATATCTCGCTACACTTGCAATAGTAAACATAGAAAGCGAAATAGTAGGAAGAATCGACGACTGAAGTTCATTTTTTGTATTATAAATAAACGGAAACAGCTTAAACTTAAATCCAAAAAAGTAAGAAAGTAAAAGCGCAAATACAAAAGATGGAAGGCTGACACCAAGAACTGAAATAATAGTGGTAACGGTATCGACCCATGTATTTTTACGAAGCGCAGCGATGATTCCAAGCAGTGCACCAATCACAGTTCCTACAAGTGCTGCCTGAAGACCAAGACGAATTGTGACTAAAATCTTTGGTCCAATCATTTCACTGATCTTCATGTTTACCTGAAGGCTGTAAGAAATACCAAAATCACCGTGAAGCATATTTTTCAGATACAAGAAAAATCTATTGATAATTGGCTGATCTAGTCCATATTTGTGATACAGATCCGCGATCTGCTCTGCGCTCATTTTTTCTTCATTATTAAACGGCGAACCCGGCATAAAATCAAGCATCAGAAACAAAAGCAGCAAGATCAGGAAGACTGTCAGCAATGCGATGCAGGTTCGCTTTAATACAAATTTTTTCATTCGGATTTTCCTCCTGTCAAAGACTTTTTGCTACCGTTTGCAAAGTCTGTAAACAGTAACTTTTTAAAAAGAGGATATGTCCAAAGCTGCTTCGCCCGGGCACATCCTCTTTGTGTGCAGATACGATTGCACTTCTTTTATTTTATATCAATCCTTCTCTACAAACTTGTAGTAGCATGGAACACCAGTATTATGCTCTGTAATTCCAGTTACGTTAGACTTTGTAAGTGTTGCAGAACCAGTCTGGAACAGCGGAATGCAGCCTGCATTCTCGGTGCAGATATCGTTGCACTTGATCAGGTTATCCCAGCGTGCAGTCTCATCTCCTGCCAGTGTAGTGTTTGCTTCGTTGTACAGCTTGTCAAACTCATCACTTGACCACAGAGAATAGTTTGACGGATGATCAGATTCAAACATTGCTAAGATTGCGGTCGGATCTGCATAATCTGGACCCCAAGCCCACAGCTCGATATCATAATCATGATCCTGTGCCAGCTGAATTCTGTTTTTCTTTGGTGTGCTGCTGATGTTCACAGTTAAACCGTCCAGTGTACTCTCAAGCTGCGACTGAATGAAGGCTGCTGTATTGGCTGCAAAATCCTTCTCCTCATCATAAATGATATTGATCTCTCTTAAGTCTGTTTCTTCCTGTGCCTTAGCCCACAGCTCCTTTGCCTTTTCAGTATCATACTGGAAGTACTGACCGCTTGCATCTACAAAATCTTCGCCGTCTGCATTGCTTACCAGGCCTTTCATAACCATGTTATAAGCTGGAGTAGAACCGTCATTTAACACATTTGTACACAGGCTCTCTCTGTCGATTGCATATGCAATTGCCTGACGCAGATCCTTATTGTCATAGCCATCCTTCGTGGTATTAACCATCAGATAATAATTGAAGGATCCTAACACATTTGAAAATTCCGGATCATCCTGATACATGCTGACCATATCACCTGTCAATGTCACATTATCAACATCTCCATTCTGGTAAGCCATAACAGCCTGCTGCGTATCACTAATAACAACAAGATCGATCTCATCTACATCTACATTTTCTGCATCCCAGTAATCAGGATTCTTCTTAAGTACAATAGTATTTCCACCAACGTCCCACTGATCAAGTGTATAAGCACCACAATATAAAACACTGTCCTTATCTACACCAAACTGGTCGCCCTCTTCAGTTAACTTGCTCTCTTTTACAGGTGCCCAAGGAGAGAAGGTCAAAAGATTTAAGAAAAATGGGACTGGATATTCCAGTTCGACCTGTAATGTATTATCATCAACTGCAGTAACTCCGAGCTCATCAGCATCTGCCTCACCTGATGTAACTGCTTCATAGTTTTTAATAGCAGCCATCTCAATCTGATATGTAAATTTGCTGTAATCCCCCTGAGCAGTCGCATTTCTCTTCCAAGCATACTCAAAATCCTGTGCTGTTACTGGTGTACCATCACTCCACTTTGCATTGTCACGAATATGGAAAGTATATGTCTTCTGATCATCAGATACCTCATAGGAATCACACAGACCATTCTGAATCTGTCCATCTGCGTCTACCACGAACAATCCTTCCATTGTATTGGAGATTACTGCAACATTAGTTGAATCTCCGCCAATCAATGGATCCATTGACATTATAGGAGCACTAATCTGAATGGAAACAGCTTCTTCCTCATCTGCCATTGCCGGTACTGCAAAACTGGACATACTCATTACTGCCGCTGCTGTTACTGCCATTACTCGTCTGTTCATAGTCTTCCTCCTTCTCATGCTTTGTGCGGATGACCAAATCCACCCGCGTAGGTACATGCATACGCTGCGCGCTCTGCTGCATAGCTAAGCGCTTCCTTCATATCTTTATTGTCTGCATAGTGACGTAAAAATGCTGCGATAAAGGCATCGCCTGCGCCCATTGCATCTACTACATCTACCTTGCAAATTCCCTGTGTGTAAAACTCTGTTCCGTCATAAAATACAGAACCTTTTGATCCACGTGTGATGCCAATGATCTTTGTTCCATATCCTGCTGCCTTTTTAGCAAGCGCATGGATTTCTTCCTCAGACATATCGGAGCCAGAGAAAAATGCATAAGTGACAAATGGGCAAACTCGCTTCATATAATCGTCATCATGCTCATCTGAAAAGTCAAATGAAACCTTGCATACGCGACTTAAGGTTTCAAGCTCATATTCCAAATTAGAATAGCAGCTCGTATGACAAATATCATACTCCTTGATCACTTCCAGATCCTCTCTTTGAAGTCTGATTGAAAACAAATGCTGGCAGGTATCGCGTATTCCTCCGACAAAGATTCGGTCGCCTTCCTCATTTATCTTTACACCCGGCTGGCAGGTCGGTGCAAATACCTTTCTTGAGCGCTCGCATGTTACACCTTCCTCTTCCATGCATGCTCTAATATAATCTGCCCTATCGTCATTTCCAAACACGCCAATATAATTTACCTTCTCGGCGCCGTCTCTTTTACAATCCACTGCAACATTAACTGCATTTCCTCCCGGATAATAAATGCCTTCATCAAGATAACAGTCTGTTACATTATCACCAACTGCAATCAGCTTCATTTATGCGTCCTCCTGTCTGTTAAAAATATTGCTGTTCACGAGACGCTCTTTTGCAAAACTGCGTGAACTATAATAAAAACAGTCTCCTGCTTTCCTGCTTCATGCAGTAAAAGCAGGAGACCTTACTTATTAATACTCCATCTGCCACATATATCTGCGGACTGAAAGAGCATGTCCTCTTTCATGTGCAAGAGAATCAATCATCTCACGTACAACTGTGCCAGCTAACAGCGGTGCTACATACTCCTGTACACCTGGCTCAATTCCAGTTAAATCAAACTCTGCTTCATCAATTACTGCCAGCTTCTGTGAAAACTTGCTGCAGAAATTGTAAGCTCTTTCATCCAATTCTCTAGTTGCTCCAATACCCTTAACAAGTACAAACGGTACATCAAAGTCTGTTACCTCAAATGGTCCATGGAAATACTCTCCTGAATGGATGCAATTAGAATGAATCCACTGCATTTCCATAAACAGGCAGATTGCAAGAGAATACATCTCGCCATAGTTTGCTCCGCTTCCCATTGTGTAAATTACAGTCTCACGCTTGTAATCCTTGCCCCACTGTGAACCAAAATCTGCATACTTTGCCTTGATGCGCTCTGTTACCTCTGCAAGATTATTTAAGGACTCAGCGCCCTTTACCCACTTCTCAGACGGCTCAACTACATTCAGCATATCAAATGCCAGTGTGTACAGAATTACTTTGCTAAGATCATTTGGATCTGCCTCTGGACCATGCTCATAATGGATCGGATACTCACAAGCCTTCCACAGCGGAGAATCAACAAGGTTGGTCAGAGAAATGGAAACTGCTCCCTTCTCCTTTGCAAGCTCTGCTGCTCTGACAGTCTCTGGTGTATTTCCGGAATGGGAAATAGTTAATACAACGCAGGTATCGTCCAGCACCTTCGGTGTTGCCTTTACGAACTCGTTAGAAGTGTAAATAGCGGACGGAATGCTGGTCTCGCGGTCAAACATGTACTGAATTGGCATCATGGATGCCTGAGAGCCTCCGCATGCAACGAAATAAAATCTGCGGATTGTTTTTCTCTCTTTAACAGCTGCTACTGCAGCCTGGATCTGGGAAAGATGTTCTGCTTTCATGTGTAACCCTCCATATTTGTATTCTGGCTTCATATAACACGGTAGCCATTTGTATTATAACGTTATATAACGTTTTATCTTATATTATACCTATTTTACCCATTTGTCAAGTAGTTTTTTTTAATTAGCACATTAAAGTAATAAATTTTTTTATACCTTTTCAGAGCCATGATTTTAAGTTCACCAACCTTGACTTTTCTCTCTTTTTTTACTATACTTAATTTTGATACATGTAATATAACATCTTATAACGTCTTTATCTTAATAATAAATATCAGGGGGTTTTTATGTTAGACACAAATAGTCTTAAACCACTTTATATACAGCTTGAAGCTGAGATACGTCAGGCTTTGAGAGAAAAAAAATATCTTCCAGGGGATCGTCTTCCCAGTGAAGAAAAATTGTGTGAACAGTATCAGGTAAGCCGCATTACTGTCCGCAAGGCCATCCAACAGCTAACAGATCAGCATATCCTTGAAAAGCATCGTGGAAAAGGTACGTTTGTTTCCACCCCTTCAAGAAGCGTTGATCTAAAGGAACAGTCTGGCTTTACAAATTATTTGTCTGCAATCGGACATAAATCACATCATCTTCTATTAAAAAAAGAGCTACAGCCTTCTGATGATTTTTTATGTGAAACGCTTTCTCTTCAGCCTAATGAACCAGTTTGTTACGTGCAGCGTCTAATTTTTGAGGATGATTCACCGCTTGCCTTAGATGAAATTTATATTTCTTCTTTAACTTATCCAGATTTTCTTGACCGCATAACAGGTGATATTTCTTTCTATGAACTGCTCACTAACTACTATAACGTATCTCGCGGTGAATCTGTATGTGAGATTGCTGTCCGCATTGCAAATGCTGAGCAGGCATCCATCCTTCATTGTCAGGCTGGCGATCCTCTTTTTCTTTTACAAAAAACGTGTTTTGCAGTTGACGGCACACCGATCCATTATTCACGCTCTCTTGTGCGCGGTGATCGAATCTCCTATACCATACGCACACAAAATTTAAACACACAGTTTATCTCTAATATAAATAATTGATATTTTATTTACAAGGCAGGAAAAAAGTTGCAGAAGACTGCAATTTTTTCTTGCCTTTTATTATTATATATTATAATATTACATTATATAATGTTTTTATCAAATAATTCTATATGGAGGGATTTTATGCTGAAATTTCAAGAAGAATCGTTACGTCAATCTGTAAACGGTGCACTCGCTCTGCGCCATCAAATCAATCCATTTCTGGATGCCATCTTTGAAAAAGGTATTACAAACATATGTTTTCTAGGAATTGGCGGTACATACGCATCTGCCATGCAGACAGTTTCTCATATGAAAGAATTTACTTCAATGGAAGTATTCGCCGAAAATGCAGCTGAATATATAACAACTGGCAATCGACGTATCATGGATGGTACACTTCTTATTTATTCATCTGTGACTGGCAGTACACCTGAAATAGTTAAAGCCGTTGAAAAAGCACATGCAGCACATGCCACTATTCTTGCTTTCCTTGACAATCCAAATCCTCATCTGCGCGAGTTATGTGAGCTATGCATCTCATATCCGCAAAATGAACAGCTAAAACTCTTTATGGCTGCTGACCGTATTCTCTTTCTTCGTCATGAATTTGACTGTTATGACGACTGCTATGAAAATTTTGACTGTTATCTCGCAGATGCTTTGATCTCTGTTGAGCAATCTTCGGATTCCTTTGCACAAGAATTTGCAAAAAAGCACTGTAACGATACTCTCCACTATTTTGTCGGTGCTGGAAACCAGTGGGGTTCCACCTATTCCTATGGCATGTGCTATTGGGAGGAGATGCACTGGATGGCAACTAAGACTGTATCTTCCGGTGAATTTTTCCATGGAACACTTGAAATCATTTCTCGCGACACTCCTGTCACACTCTTTATCAGCGAAGATGCCAGCCGTCCATTGTCTCTTCGAGTAGCTGCTTTCCTTCCGAAGATCTGTGCAAACTACACGATTATTGATGCGGCAGATTATCCGCTGATTGGGATTAAACCACAGTATCGCGGTTTTATTTCTCATCTTGTAACGCATGCCGTCACAAATAGAATTGATGTACATCTTGAAGCTATCAATTGCCACCCAATGGAGATTCGCCGCTACTATCGCTGCTTAGAATACTAACAAAAAATATGGCTGAACGTACCCCTAGATACGTCCAGCCATGTTTTTGGAATCATAAGCATCCGTTCATGTTGATCTGTCAAGTGTTTTCTGAAAAACACTTTTTTTATTTCACGCAAAAAAAGAGCTCTGAGAATCTCTCAGAGCTCTTGACAGGCGACAGCCGGATTTGAACCGGCGGTAAGGGTGTTGCAGACCCGCGCCTTACCACTTGGCTATATCGCCGTGACTTCTATAGTATAGAATACTTTTGCGATTTAGTCAAGTGTTTTTTTTCAAAAATATCATTTTTTTTATTTTTAGAGTTCACGGGGGAAGTTTTACGAAAGCTGTTCGACGATTGTTTTGTCGACCTCTCTTTTCCGCGGGTACCTGTTACACCACCTATTATCATGCTTTGTTTTGAAAGTCCCGCTACAACGTTCGGTCTTGTAAAAGCAACTCGTCTCACCGCTTATCTATGTTACGACCCGTGAACAAAACAATAGCTCGTTTACTCCACCTTCATGAATGTAAATTTCATACTCTCGCCTGCACTCAAAAACTTCGGAAGTGTTATACCTGCATGATTCCAGGTCTTTCCGCTGCGCTTTATTCCATTTAAACTGCAAACATACATTGAATTGTCTTCGAGTCCCTTGATTGCAACATGAACAGGAAGCGGATTGCCCCATGCATCCTTTTTTACTACCTCTACAAGTGCGCGTTCTTTATTCTTTGCGACAAATTCCCATGCTGTAAAGCTTGTATTATCACGCTCTGTAAGACGGTAATAATCTCCCTCGTGCGTCAAGTCATAATAGTCGTGGAACTCTTTGATCTGCTCTTTTACTTGTGCCTTTTCCTCATCTGAAAGAAGACGAAGATCAAGCTCATAACCAAAACTTCCGGCAAGTGCCACATCAGCTCTTGTAGAAAGCGGTACGCTTCGTCCTGTCTGGTGATTTGGGCATGCAGATACATGTGCACCAACTGAACTGATCGGATAGAAGAATGATGTTCCATACTGGATATCAAGACGGTTCATAGCATCTGTATTGTCACTGCACCAAATCTGTGGCGAATAGTACAGCATTCCGGCATCGAAACGTCCGCCACCGCCGCTGCAGCCCTCAAGCAGAATCTCAGGGAAACGCTGTACAAAACGCTCCAGCAAATCATAAACTCCAAGTATATAGCGGTGATAGCATTCGCCTGACTGCTCACCTTTGTAAATATGGCTGTACATATCGCAGATACTGCGGTTCATATCCCACTTTACATACTCGATCTTAGTGTTTCCAAGAATTTCTTCAAAACGAGCCATCAGATAGTCGCGCACATCACTTCTTGTCATATCAAGCACAAGCTGATTGCGGGCATGATTTGGCACACGTCCTGGAATTGTGATTGCCCAGTCTGGATGAGCACGGTAAAGATCACTGTCCTCTGAGATCATCTCTGGCTCAAACCAAAGACCAAATTTCATACCCTTTTCATGGATCTTCTCTGAAAGCTTTGGCAGACCTCCGCGAATCTTTTTTTCATTGACAAACCAGTCACCAAGGCCACTGTTGTCATCATCACGCTTGCCAAACCAACCATCATCAAGCACCATCATCTCAATGCCAAGCTCTCCTGCCTGCGCCGCAATCTTTTCAATCTTCTCTTCATTGAAATCAAAATATGTTGCCTCCCAGTTATTAATCAAAACTGGACGGCGCTCATGCTTATAACGACCTCTGCACATATGCTCATGTAATATATCATGATACTGGTGTGACAATTTGCTAAATCCCTGATTAGAGAATGAAAGAATCACCTGCGGTGCAAAGAATGTCTCTCCCTCTGTTAAGCACCAACGAAACTGGTACGGATTAATACCCATCTGAACACGAATCTGATCTCTTTGATCCTTCTGTGCCATTGCTGTAAAACTTCCGCTGTAAGCAAGACATAAACCGAAGCAGTCTCCTGCATCCTCTGTTGCATGACGGTCACAAAGAATCATTGCCGGATTATAGTGATGACTGGATGTTCCTCTAATACTTCCAAACTCTGTCTTAATATGCGTAACTGGTGTGCGCTCCATTGTGCGCTCCATCGCATGACGGCCTGTGAAGCTGATAAGGTCCAAATCGCGATCCATCATATCCATACTGCATGACAAAAACTTCTCAATATAGATCGGCTCCTTACCTGCATTAGTCAAACTTGCCGTTCTTGTAATTACATTTTCCTCTTCCCAAACACCATAATATAAATGAAGAATTGCTCCTGACGCCTTTTCCTTCATCTTAATGATCAGCGTTTCACTGTTCTTTTTATCTGTGTCATACAGTGCTGGCATACCCGGAATCGAATATGCACCGGATACGACCTCACAGCTCTCAAAACGAAAATCGGCTGCACAGCTGCCATCTGGATGTGCCAGACGAACAGAATCATCCCTAAAATCACCTACACCACTAGAAGCAACCTCCTGCGGCAGTGTATCAAGTGAATATGTGCGGTCCAGTCCTGCTTCCTCTGGATTTCCAGAAAAACCAACATCACTTCTAACAATAAGATCAGATAAGTCCTCTGCACCAATACTGCTTCCATAATATAAATGAAGAAGCACTCCATTTTTATCAGCAAGCATCTGATAACTGGAATCATTTGTCTGAATGGTCATCAGTCGACCATTTGGGCTAATTTGAATTGCCATAGTTTCTCTCCTCTCTCATCACACAATGCCAGCGAGCAGAAAATTGCTTCACTTGCATGGCTTTTTACAGCCACAGAATCTTCCTGCACTCCGGCATTGTTGTAGTATTATTATTTTACTCTTTTACAGCGCCAATTACCATACCTGTTACAAAATATTTTTGCAAAAATGGGTAAATAATCAAAAGCGGAATTGTGGAAACCACAATCTTTGCTGCATTAAAGGAACGATTATTTAATGCAGATAATTGCTTTAACTGATCTGCATCAGTAATCTGCGTCAAGTCGACAGTCAGCTGCTGAATATAAGTCTGCAGCGGATACATGGATGCCTTGCTCATGTAAATCAGTCCTGAGAAATAATCATTCCAGTGATTTACAATTGCAAACAGACCAACTGTTGCCAGTGCCGGAAGTGAAATCGGCAGATACACCTTTAATAAAACGGTGAGCGGACCGGCTCCATCAATTCTGGCTGCCTCATCAAGAGATTCTGGAACACCCTTAAAGAAATTGATTAACAAAATGACATTGAACACCGGAACAGCACCCGGAAGAACAAGAGACCAAATCGTGTTGTTCAGGTGCAGCTTGCTGACTACCATGAACAGCGGTATGATACCGCCATTAAACAGCATGGCAAAGATAACAATCTTCATGTAAATCTCTCTTGCACGAAAACGTTTCTTACTCTTAGAAAGCGGATATGCCATAGAGATTGTAAAAAACATATTGATTAAAGTACCAATTACTACTCTCTTTACTGAAATCCAGAAAGAATGCCAAAACTGTGAATCGCCAAGAAGTTTGTTGTATGTAGTAATTGTAAAGTCAACCGGCCACAAACCTACTTTATTTGCCGCAACTGCATCACTTCCACTTAAGGAGATCGCAACCATATTTAAAAGCGGCAGCAAGCAGCTAAGCGCAAATAAAAGAACCACGAGCCAGATTGCGATCTGAGAAATAATTTTTCCTGGTTTTGCTTTCATACGAACCTCCCTTTTAGAATATGCCTGAGCCAGTTGTTTTCTGTGCCAGCTTATTTGCACTAAGAATCAGCACAAAACTGATTACTGATTTTAACAAGCCAACTGCAGTACCAATGCTGTACTGACGCTCTACCATACCAATTCGATATACATATGTATCGATGATATCACCTGTTTCATACACAATTGGATTATACAGATTAAATACCTGATCGAAGCCTGCATTTAATATATTTCCAAGATTCAGCGCTGTCATTAACACAACAGTTGGCAGAAGTGCCGGAACTGTGATATGAAGAATCTGCTTAAAGCGATTAGCACCATCAATAGATGCAGCCTCAAAAAGTCCTGGATCAATTCCTGTTAAGGCTGCCAGATATACAACAGAATTGTAACCAAATTCCTTCCAGACATCTGTTCCTACGATCACAGTACGAAACCAATTATTATCAGCAAGGAAATAAATAGGATTGCCGCCAAATGCACTGATTACTGCATTGATTGGTCCATCTAATGAAAACATATTCGTGACAACGGTTGCCAAAACAACCCATGACAAAAAATGAGGCAGATATACAACAGTCTGGAAAATCTTCTTGCAAACATTAACGCGAATCTCATTTAATAAAATTGCAAATGTAACTGGAACAAAAATATTTACAACCAGTTTTGAAAATGCAATTATGAGCGTATTCATAAAAACCTGTTTGCTATCTGGAAGACTAAAGATGAACTCGAAATTGCTCAGACCTACCCACTTGGACTTTAAAAGACCCTTTGCCGGAACATAATTTTCAAATGCCATCAGCGAACCAACTAGCGGTGCAAACACAAATATGATCAAAATAATCAAGCCTGGAAGGATCATAAGATTAAGCGTAAGCTCTTCTCTTCCCAGCCGTTTCTTTTTCTTAGTTGCTGCCTGACTCATGAGGTTCCTCCTTTTTTTTAAGAAAGCCGGAGCCAAACATCATTTTGACTCCGGCCGATAACTACTTTTTAACTTATTTCTGGATTGCTTCGTTTACTTCCTCTGTGATCAATTCACCGCCAGCTTTGTTCCAATCTGATACAAACTTATCAAATGCATCGATGCTCTCCTCACCAACAATGATTTTCAAAACTGTCTGCATCTCAATCTTCTCTAATGATGCCCAGCGGATTGCCATAGATTCGGTAGTTTCATAAAATGCCGGTGTTACAAAGTCTGCCGGATTTTCGATCATACGGGACATGGATACGATTCTGGACATATACTGAGAATAATCTGCTGAATCTGCCTTCTTGCCTTCTTTTTCAGCTGCCAGATAGTTCTGTGCAGACTGATAGTAGCTTAATTCATCTGATGTTAAAGTATCTACCTTTGACTCATCATCCATTGCAGCAAGTACGTGCTCTGTCATCAGCTGTGCATTATTGCCCGGCTGAACCTCACAGTAAAGCGGCCAGTTAAAGTATGCAAGCGGCTGATTCTCACGAATTTCTAAAGATGCATCGCTTGTATCCTGCTTGGAGTACTCTGCATTTACATTAACAATCTTCATTGCGATTTCCGGATGCTCATAGCCCTTTCTAACTGCAACAAAGCCTGCATAAGACTGTGTATTGATTGCCTGAATTTTTCCATCCTCTCCTACTGGTGCTGATACATTGATCCACTCAGCATCATCAGTTGCGTAGCTTGATGTAAGTGCTGTATTAAATGGTGCCCACCACGGTCCGATAAACGCACCGCACTTTCCGCTAGAGATCAGTGCTACAATGTCATCGTTTGTTCTTGTTGTGAACTGCTGATCAATTAAACCTTCTGTATACCAACTATTTAACAGTGTCAGCGCATCCTTCATTTCTTCCTGAACTGAACCATATACGGCAGTTCCATCCTCTGCGGTAATCCAGATGCTTGGATATGCACCAAATGCGGTGAAAATATTGTCAATTCCAAATGTATTATTAGGATAGCCGCCATATACGTCAGAACGCATTGCAAGACCAATGGTATCAGCCTCTCCATCTCCATCTGGATCATCATTGACAAATGCACGAAGCATATCAGCAACTTCATCCATTGTGGAAGGCTCTTCAAGGCCAAGCTTATCAAGCCAATCCTTTCTCACCCACAGAAAATCCTGTCCATCACTCAACTGTGTCTTTGGAATTGCCATGATCTTTCCATCAAATGTCACGGTATTTAACGGATTATTGTCGCCATAGCTCTCATAAGATTCCTTTACAGTATCACAAGCTGAGTTATTATATACATCGGTCAGATCCTCTATCATGTCGTTTTCAACAAGCTCTACCAGTGTTGAATAATCTGGAACATGAATGATATCCGGCAGACTCTGGCTTGCAATTGCAAGAGCCAGCTTCTGATTATAATCATCGCCCATCGTTGCTTCAAAATCATTTTCATTCTGAATATTTAACAGTTCCTTCAAGTAGCGGGTGTATGCATTATTCTCTGGTGTATCATTTTCATATGGTGTTCCTGCAAGCACATCAGCACCCTGATTTGTAAGTGAATATCCTGTGGTGTAAGTAACCAATTCATCATACTTTCCATATGGATCATTTGCTGCCTCATCGGCAAAAGCAAATCCACAAACAGATGTGGTGGTCAGTGCAGCTGTCAGCATCATTGCAAAACTCTTTTTCATTATAAATAACTCCTCCATTTTTTCTATCATTTCTTAAGCATTGCGCATTGCTTTGTTGTAAAAAATATATCAAAAAAACAGACAACGGTATATATAAAAAATACGGAAAACATATCAGAAAAACGGACAGTCATGTTTTTATTGTGAATAATTCAGATATATTTGACAAATCTGATGACATTCTATTATACTATAGGCACAAATCACGGTAAATGCATTAAAAACAGAATACATAAAAGGGGGAACAATATTATGTACCGTATGCTGATTGTCGATGATGAGAAAAATGAGCGCGACTGCATTCTGTATCTTCTTAAAAACTGCGGCTTTGAGTTAGAGATTAAAGAAGCTGATGATGGCGTAGAGGCACTGCAGATTCTAAAGATCTGGCCAGCCCATATTTTATTTACCGATGTTCAAATGCCGCGCATGGACGGACTTGAACTGATACGTGAGGCTCTTAATCTATATCCTGATATTCGTCCAATTATTTTCAGCGGCTATGCAGATTTTGCCTATGCCAAAACTGCCATATCACTTGGTGTGGAAAATTATATTTTAAAGCCTGTTGTGCCAGAAGAGTTTACTAAGACGCTTTCCTCATTGATTGGTCAGCTCGATGAGGAGCAGGCAAACATGCACATGCAGGAAAACCAAAAGCTGTTTCTTCTTCAATATTCTTTACAGCTTGCGATCTTTGGAAATTTTGATAAAACAAAAGCAGAGCCTTTTATATTGGAACAATTTTCTGCTTTTCGCTATATGGTGATGTTTACTTTTAAAAATGATTTTTTAATGCATCAATCTGATGCCTTTTTCGATGATCTGCGAAGTTTTCTTACACCTGAAGCAGTATCAGTCAATATTTCGCCTGAGCAAGCTGTTTTATTTGTTCGCAATCCGATTCTTGATGCCAGACATTTCTGCACACGTATTCTTAATCACATTAAGAGTACTTTTCTTGTTGACTGCTGCATTGCAGTTACAAAGCCATTATCTGAATATGATTCCTTCAAGCAGGCATTTTCTGCTCTTGAGCAGCAAATGGAACAGCGTTTTTTTCTGCCAGATACCCTTATTTTTCTTCCAGACACTACACAAACACAGCGTTTGGAAAATTCAGAGGATGATTCTGAGTTGCTTCCTCTGATAAAAAATGCCATTGCCGCTCGAAGCCGTACACTTTTGGAAGAATATCTTAGTCATCTGTTCGACAAATATAAGCTTGCTGTCAACCAGTCTCAAATTTACGTCAAATTTCTTTTTTCTAATGTGCTGACCATCCTTTATCCAGCCATTCCAGATGATGCACTTTGTAATTTTTCACCGCTTGAGGCCATGATTGCCAATCTATATCTTCAGCCTGATATTTCTGAGATTATTCGTATCGTAAAAGAAGTATCTAAACCTGTTTTGGATTCATTTTCTGCCGGAACGGATACAATGCGAAAAGAAGTAGCTTGCGCTATCTCGTACATTGCCAATCATTACAGCGAAGATCTTTCTGCAGAAGTGCTTGCCTCTGCTGTCTACCTGACACCAGATTATTTAAGCCGGCTCTTTAAAAAGGCCACTGGAAAAAGCATCTCTCAGTATATTCGTCAGTACCGCATGGAAAAAGCAAAGGATGCCTTGCTTCACACCAGAAAAAAGGTGATTGACATTGGCATTGAGTCTGGATACCCTAATTATTCATATTTTTGTCAGAGCTTTCGCGAATACTTTGGAAGCTCACCTGAAAAATACAGACAGGAGCATACTCTATGATTCAGAAAATTAAACAGTGCTTTAACAATATCAAATACCGCAGCAAGCTCATACTTCTTTGCATTCTTGTAAGCTTTCTTCCTCTGTCTGTCATGGGATTTTTCTGCTATAATCAAACCATTAATTTACTTCGTACACGCGAGTTGGACTCACTAGAATCTTCTATATTATCTGTGTCAAACTCACTTGACTCAAAGGTGAATACTTACCAAAATCTGCTTGCATATTTAGCAAACTCCAATGTGCTTGCAGAATTTTCTTCTTACAATGAGGCAAACGCATATGACCAGTATGAATATTTAAATTATACAATGGATGTTTTCCTAAATACCACATACCTGCAGCACCCAGAAATTTCTCAGATCACAATCTACAATGCAGATGGAGATATGACACACGGCAAACAGCTTCGTCCAATCAGCGATTTGGAAAATGAATCCTGGTATTTTCCTGAAGCAATTTCATATCAGCCTGCCTGGTATAAAAAGAAAGATGGAACACTTTGCGTTATCCAATACTTATGTGATCCTTATATTACATATATACGCTCCTACTCAAAAAACTGCATTGCTATCCAATTAGATCCAAATCTTTTATTTGGCGAACTTGATCAGACTGCTGATGACTTCCATATCCAGGTTGATTCACCAAGACAGACACTTTTTTCCTATAAGTCTGCATCCCTCTTGGAAAATTCTGCAGAGCTTCGCAGCTGGGTTACACGAACAAGTCCTGTAAATGCCTGCGGTTGGACTGTAACACTTGAACGTCCTGAAAAAATTGTTTTTGCCTCCGTGCGTAAGATGGGACGTGTCATTATGGCTATTTTATTTATCTGTGTTGTCATTATATTCTCGATCACTCAGCTATTCACCAGCTTTTTTGAGCAGAAAATCAGTGCTCTCCACTATTATCTGCAGCGCATTAAGGAAGGTCATCTTGATTATCATATTCATGATGACAGTACGGATGAACTCGGTGATCTGACCAATAATCTTCAAGCTATGATCGACGAAATTAACCGCCTAATTCGCGAAGATTATCAAACAAAGATCGAGCTAAAGGAAACACAATTTAAGGCGCTTCAGGCACAGATTAATCCTCATTTTCTGTACAACTGCTTATCTCTTATTAACAACAAGGCGCTTATGAACAACCAGCCTGAGATCAGCCAGATGTCTCAGCTTCTCTCTGTCTTTTATCGCACGACATTAAATAAAGGAAAGAGCGAAACTCTTCTGCAAAATGAGATAAAAAATGTAACCTCATATATTGATATTCAGCGCCTGCTTCACGACAATATCTTTGACGTGATGTACCAGATTGACCCGAATCTTCCTGAAATCGAAGTTCCCAATCTGCTTTTGCAGCCACTTGTCGAAAACTCAATTATCCACGGTATCCTTCCAAACAAGACAAAACGTGGTCAATTATTTGTCACTGTCACAAATGTAATGGGTCAGATTTATTTTACGATCATGGATAATGGTGTAGGTATTCCACAAGAAAAACTTTCTACCCTTTTGACGACTGACTCCTCCGGTTATGGATTAAAAAATGTTCACGATCGGCTAATTCTTGCATATGGCGAAGACTCTGGACTGACTATTAACAGCATACCGGGACAAAGCACTATGATCACATTTAAGGTTCCGGTATAATAAGGGGGCTAGAAGCCAGTGGGACAGGTACACTGGCTTTTTTACCGTCCCGCTGGCTTACAAATTAATATATTATGGCAATGGGATTATATACTGCGATCCCAATTATAAATTACATAATAGTGCGTTTCTCCTGTTCCATAACCCGATATAGCTCAAGTTCAAAATCCTGACGATTTTTTTTCAAGATTGTTTGTAGTGTGAGACCGACACAAAAGAGCTGCAAAGCGGCAATTAGCAAATAGCCGCTTACGATAAGGGTTGGAAAACGCGGAACAAGTCCTGTTAAAAAGTATGTCTTTAACACGGGAACCATTAAAATGCATCCAATGATTGAAAGGAAGCAGCTAATTGCCCCGAAGAAGGCAAGAGGACGATACACATGGTACAAATTTAGAATCGTTTTTAAAATACGAAAACCGTCGAAGTAAGTATTTAATTTTGACTCACTGCCAGTAGGGCGATCTTTATAATCAATTGCCAGATTTTCGATTTGCAGGTGTTTGTCAATCGCGTGAATGCTCATCTCTGTTTCAATTTCAAATTTTTGAGACAGCACAGGGAAGGTCTTGACAAAACGATAGCTGAAAGCGCGATATCCAGTCATGATATCCTTTATATTACTATGAAAAAGTCGGTTAATTGTACTTCGCACAAAAATATTTCCTGCATTGTGGAAAAGCCGCTTATTTTCCTGAAAATAGGTAGAGGACAGGCGATCTCCAATTACCATATCTATGTGCTGACTTAATACCATATCAGCCATTTGTAAACCTGCCTGTGCTGGGTATGTATCATCACCATCCGTTAAAATATAGCAATGTGCGTCAATTTCTTGAAACATGCGTCGGACAACATTTCCTTTTCCTTGCTGAGGCTCATGGCGGACAATTGCTCCTGCCTGTGCTGCAAGCAAAGCGGTATTGTCACTGGAATTATTATCGTATACATAGATTTTGGCATCAGGAAGAGCCATCTTAAAATCAGTTACTACTTTTTGTATGGTCATGCTTTCGTTGTAGCATGGAATTAGTACAGCAATTTTATCCATTTAAATCGTATGCCTTTCTGTTTTATTTTGTTTTTTAGGACAATTATTTTGCGATTTTCTGCTTTGCCTCTTGAATATTTATGTATTCTTCTATTCCATTTTTGTTAAATTAATATTCTTAAAAGCAATCAGTGTTTGCACGACAGCGATAATTGCAAGAACAGAGAATACCTGAGCCAATGGATATGCACCACAAAGATACATATAAGCAATCGAAGAACAAGAGCGAAGCTCATTGTAGGCAACTCCAGCATATAAACATAGAAGTCCACCTGCAATGCCAGATAACATAAGAAGAATGGATGCATTTTGCTTTTGTTTTTTGATAAAAAACAAAAGCAATAAAATCAGAGAACAAATTTTTCCAATCGAAGCGAGTGGCATTGAAATAATTCGGAAAATTCCAGCCAGCGAGTTAAAAAAACTGTAGGAAAAATTTGAATCAATATATGCCAATGAATCAGAATATATATACGAATCAATACTTGAGACTGCTCTCACTGCATGCCTTCCGGTAATCCACTCAAAACGGGCAATTCCGTCACTGCCGTCATCAACTGCGATGCGATCTAGCAGGAAAAGTTCATTTTCAGAGGAAACATAAGCATCTGCTTGGGCAATAGTACTTAATAAGCTGCTCAGCATTCCAGGCTGCCATGGCGGCATCAAAGCAGATGGCATAGTGGCTTTTTGTCTTAACTTTCCATTTTTAAAAGCTATTTCAATTTCATTATAAATCGCTTGATAAAATCTATCTGCTGTTCGCCCATCTTTATAATATCCTTCAAGTTGAACTGCATCACGCAATGCCCAGAAAAACCAGCCATTTTCTACATTCCCGCATTTCTTATTTTCTTCGATGCGTCCTGATTGAGCCGCATATAAATCCATCACCGCATCCAGAGAATCTTGTATTGAAGCAAGTGTCGGACTGATTTCATACACTTTTTCGATTTTTTCTCTACCGATAGACGTGTAAGGTGTAGGTTCTTCCATATCAATAGCATATAATGCTTTCATTACTTTAGGAAAAGCACCGTGGGTTAATTCGTTGTCAGTCCAACTGTTGTACACAACTCCATTTATCAGCGTAATCGGAAGACGACACGCAGGTAATGCGAGAAATGGAAGAAGTAAAATGATGATGTATTGAACTCTTTTTTTGCATGTGACATTATGAAAAAATCCATGAATAATTGCTTTCAAAAAGATGACAACAGCCGATACTATAAGAAATGGAACAACCCATATGGTATCTTCTCTGCTGAACCAAAGGCTTATAAATCCACAGGTTGTCACAATAGCCCATTTCATTGAAAATTTTTTACCATATTGATATCGCAAATAAAAGCCTAATTGTCCACCGAAAACAAGAAGAACCTGAGCAGGTGTGATGCTGTTTCGGTAAACTCGCTGAATAACTTCAGAGGATGCCATAATCGGATTAAAAAGCATTAGCAGGTAAAAAGGATAAATCGTCCATTGAAAACAAATCACTGGTCGAATGGCTCTCAAAAATAGGTAGCATGAAAGTGCATAGAAAATCTGTACACATGAAATAAAATCAATGTGAAAAAACTTTCCTACCGCAAGAAAAAAAGGGAAAAAGCAACCCTTAGCTAATGTATAATGGTTGTAACCACCAAGCCAGTTTAGACGTAACAGCTTTTCAGCGATATGAACCATTAGTTGATCATCGGCAAATGCAGTTGTAATAGCATAAATAGTGACATCTTTCATTAAAATTAGTTTGATAATAAGAAAAAAAATTGCAAATAGTAAAAATTGCTTATCTTTTGAGTGTGATATTTTGATTCGAATCATTGTATGAGTTCCTCCACAAGTCTGCGAATCGTATCGAAATCATCTGAATTCAATAATCGGTATAATTTTGGGGCTTCAGTTTGTGCACCATTTGAATAATAAAAGTACTGTGATGTAAAGGCACAAATGATACCATTGTCAAATTCAATCAGATACGATCCAGTTAAGCTTTCGTAGTTTGCAAGATCCTCGTCAGATGCTTCTTGAAGCGAAAGTGCTTCAATTGCAGAACAAAGCCGATCTTTCATAGCAGAATCGCTTATTGAAAATGTATTGCCTGCATACCCATAGGTGATGGATGTAAAATCGCGATTTATATAAATTTGATGCGCTGTGGTTTCTAAATGCATCTCAGTAGTAATTTCTGACTCTGGCTCAAACTTTGTTTCCAGCAAGGACTCCGATTCTGATTGTGTTTCCACCAATGTAGGGCGTAAAGGATGATTGTCCAGATGATTGTTCATATTTTTATGTACTATAGACCAAATAAGAGAAATGGACAGAATAAAGGCAGCAGCGGCAATACATACGGCAGTACAGAGATATTTTTTTCTGCGTTCTTTTTGAAAAAAATGTTTCATTTTCACTGTTTCATAATCACTCATAGCTTCTGTAATCCAGCGATCATCAACATAGGATAACGCGCGCATGATCAATTCATTCATAGTAAATTCCTTCCTTTTTAAGATATTTTTTCAATAATTCCCGTGTCCGGTAAAGTTGTGTTTTGATGTTGCTTTCTGGTATGCCGTATTGATTAGAAAGCTCTCGAATCGACAATCCTAACCAGTAGCGTTTCATGAAAAGAATTCGCCTAGGAGCAGAAAGTGATTCTAAAAATACAGATAACGCTTGTCCAAGCTCCCATTCTTCGATTCCACTTTTAAGTTTTGTATCAGGAATAGTTTCGCTCATTTCTGAGGTTAATTCAACAATACAGCTGTGTCGCTTTTTAGCTTTTTGCCATTCAATACGATCAAAGGCATCACACCTACAGATACGCATTAAATAGGCAAGAAAATTAGTGGGGCGAGTGGGTGGAACGGTGTTCCAGGTCTCAAAATAAGTATCATTTTTGCATTCTTCGGCATCCTCATGACAATTTAAAATTCTCATGGCAAGCTTTGACAAATGATTTCCATATTTATTATCTGTTTCAAAAATGGCGGATTCTTTTCGATCAAAAAACAGATCAATAATATCCTCGTCATTCATAATAAAAAATCCTTTCTAAACTAAATTGATTTATTTACTTATTAGTTGTGCCTCTATTATATATGTCGGGAAAATGATATGAAAGGTTTCAAAAAAATGGAAACTGATATAAAGAAGCCAGTGGGACAGGTACAATGGCTACTTTACCGTCCCGCTGGCTTCTTCATTTTTTATTTTTGAAAACTCACTTTATTGCAAGCAGCTCTTTTTTTACTTTAACACAAACATTCTCGCCCTTATTTGCTGATAACTTATATAATAACTGCTGCTTTTTGCCTTCCTCTGGGATTGACATGAAAGAAATCTCAGCTCCATCACATCCCCATACATCTGCCAGAATTGTTACTTCATTATCGCTGATTCTAATTTCTTTGATTTCACCAGCATCAATCTGGATCTTCAAACGCTGCGGCACATGATAGAAACGCATACCCAGTCCATCATGTAAAGAGATTACTTCCTCGCTGCCTTCTTTTGAAACAGTACATCCAAGTCCTATTCTTCCTAATACAGAATGATCCATCACAATTGAGCAGGCAGTTCTAAGTGCACCGAAAAAGCCTATACCAGCCTCACCTGACAAAGATACACAACCGTTTACATATGGCATCCACATTTTCTTTTTATCTGCCTCGGTGAAAACTCGTGCATCAGTATCATCAATCCACTTACCCATGGTGATCCATCCTGTCGCACCATGATTTTCATGCTCTGCATTCCAATAACCGCCTGAATTGTAGATCAGCCAGCCTGACAAAAAAGCTCCATAATATGACAAGATCCAGTCTTCTTTCACATGACCTTCATCAAGTGCATAGTCAATCAGCGGATATGCACCTAATTGAGTCATGTAGCTAGTATTCCATTCTGTATCGCCTCCGCCTCTGACATCCGTGTTATACAGATACCAGACCGGCTGCTTTCCTCTGTTCGCAAATGATGCCTTCGCTGCTGCTGCCATTACATGCTCACTGTGGATGCGTTTTCCATAGCCATAAACGGCTTCAAATGCAGTTGAATCATACACCATCTCAGAACCAAATGGGAAATTCTCAGACGCAAAGAAATGTGCTTTTTTATCAAATATGGCATTCATCTCGGCTGCTTCCTGAATAAAGCCTTCGCTTTCCAAATCCTGTGCAAGATAAAGCGGCAAGGTCATCTCGCCCATATTTCCATACTCACTCGCACCGACACCATCAGGGAACATCCAATAATTAAACATAGCTTTCGTGTACTCATATGCCATCTTTAAATACTGTGTTGATTCACGCAGATACGACAGCTGATTTTTTTTCTGAATCAAATACATATCGCGCATGATGTTGATAATATGAACATAGTTAAACGCACGCCAAACATCATCTGCACCTCTGCCAGCCCATGGCTCAAACATAACATACCACGGAACCATACGATGAACACGCCATCCTGGCTGCTCTGTAAGTCTCTTAATAATAAAATCCTCCACAAAGGAATTTAATACTCTAAGCTCTTTTTCTTGTGGACGATAGACATTTTTTTCTGCAAGAAAAAGTCCGCTTGCAAGACCTGGATCATCACTTCCGCCTGTCCACCAATCTTCAAAATATGGATTAAAGGTGCTGTTAATTCTTCTTTTATTTGTCATATCCCACATTAACAGTGCATGATAACAAGGATCATTCTCATCTGTCTCAAAATGATTCTCTGCAACAAACGCTGCATGCTCATCAATCATAGTCTGCACAGCCTCTGTCACAAAGAAGCAATAATGAGCTGTCTTATCTGCGCTATTAACACTAACCTTACGTCTTCCATATCCGCCAAAACGAACTGTGCTGACCTTCCATCCATTTTTAATCGTTGTCTCTAAAATCTCATCTGCCGGATCATCAAGACTTACAATGGCCTCTGCCGGCTTTGTCATAATCATAAAATTCGTGGTGATTGGTCCTACAATACCTGGCACAGCACAAAGTGCAATCTGTTCTTTTTCTTCAAGCACATTTGGGATCTGTTCCACATCCTTAAGAAAGGTAAATCCAATTTGAAATACCTTTTTTTCAGATGGTGCTAAAACAAACGTATTTGACGGAACATCTATTACTGGAATTTGTGTTACAAGTTTTGCGCGAACTAATCCCTCATAGCCATATCCATCTCCAAACTGTGAACCAAAAAGCTTATCTTCCTGCTCTTTTTCCAAATTTAGAAGCTGCGTATTGCCAAGAGGCAGCATCAACAGTACTGGAGTGTTTCCGCTTGACTTTTCCCAGTAAAGATAAGAAGAACTTCCTGTTATACATGTGTGACGCAGCACGCAATGCTCATATTTAAAATCATTGTCATTTCTAAAATATTGATCCATCAGCAGCGGAAGATTTAATTCCAAAACCTCAATATCCTTCGCACCACTATTTTCCAGACATATTGTCCACTCGAGCATGTCCTCTTTCATTTCAAATGTCTGAGTAAGAGACAAACCATTCTCTGTATTGACCGCACGAATTTTATTTTCATCTATTGTATATGAAGCTGCTTCCTTTTTGAAAATGTGCTCCAACAGCTGTTTTTGTCCATCCACAGCTACAACACCATCTATAGTACCAAGCCACTTTGAGTTTTCCACATCATACTGCGGAAATTCCTCTGGTGTGATAACAAAGTCTGCAAAATAGTCATCTAGCGGCGACTTTACAGACACAAAACCGCCTCGCGCAGTATCATATGTCATTTGCATATTTGAATTTTCTAATATGATTTTTTCCATTTTCGTTCCTTTCTAGGTGAACTGCTCTTTCTTCAAATGTTCAAAACTACCACAATATCAGCCCTTTACAGAACCAACCATAACACCCTTTGTGAAGAATTTCTGTACAAACGGATACGCTACAACAACTGGAATTGTTGTCAGAACCATTGCTGCAAGTTCAACCGTCTTTGACGTTGTCTCACCGCTTCCCATTGAAGAGTTTACAAGTGCTGAAACTGACTGGTTTGACTGCATAACTGTTGCTGCTAACTGCTCAACTGCCTGACTGGACTTAATCAGCTTTAATGTATAATTTGCTAATGTCTGTAATGAACTGCTCTGTGTATAAAACAGCGTTGTTCCATAATCATTCCATACACCACATGCTGTAAAAACACCAAGTGCAGCAAGCACTGGCTTTGACAATGGCAGCACAATAGAGAAGAAAATTTTAAATTCACTTGCACCGTCAATTTTTGCCGATTCAAAAAGAGATTCTGGAATAGCTTTAAAGTTTGCATTGTAAATAATTACATTATAAAATCCGCCAAACAGAGCCGGGATAATATATACCCAATATGTATTATAGAGCTTCAACCAGTTTACAAGAATGAAGGTAGCGATTGTACCGCCACTAAAATACATACTGATAAAACCAAGTCCCGCAAAAAACTTTCTTCCATATAAATATGGTCTTGAAAAACCATATGCAAACATGGCTGTGATCAGTGTAGAGCCAATCGTTACAATAATCGTTCTGGAACCCGTGATCCACAGTGCATTAATAATCTCCGCATCACCTAATACTAATTTCCAGCTAGCAAGCGTAAATTTCTCCGGCAGGAAAAATGAATAGCCCTTTACCAATGCATCACCGCTGTTTAATGAGTTAATCAATGCATACCACATCGGATAAACTGTAACTAACATAACAATGCACATGCCGATTGTATTAAAAATATTAAAAATGCCTTTTTCATACGGTTTAACGCTTTTATTTGTCTTCTTTGCCCGAATTGCTTTCACTTTAATTTCCTCCCTTCTCCAGATTAGAACAGACCAGAACCTGTCAGCTTATTAGATATTTTATTTGCACCAAGCAGTAAAATCATTGCAATGACTGATTTTACAAGATTTACTGCAGTTGCAACACCAAACTGCATCTGTCTAAGACCATATTCGTAAATATATGTATCAATAACCTGGCTTGCTGAAATATTAAGTGAGTTCTGGAAAACATAGATCTGCGTAAAGTTGTTGTTGAGCATTCCGCTTACTGCAAAAATAATCATAATCATGAGCGTTGGCTTAATGCATGGAATAGTGATATACCACATTCTCTTAAAACGGCCTGCACCATCGATCATTGCAGCTTCATACAAATCCTGACTAATTCCTGCAATTGCAGCAATATAAAGAATTGCACCCCATCCTAATTCCTTAAGAAGTGAACTGATTACAGTGATTCCCCAGAAATACTTTGGCTCTGCCATAAAACCAATTGGATCCTTTATTAAGCCAATATTCATCATAATACTGTTTACAAAACCATTATCTGTACTTAAAAGTGTCATAAACAGACCGCCAAATACAACCCAAGATAAGAAGTGCGGCATATACGTAACAGTCTGAATCAAACTCTTAAATTTCTCATTCATAACCTCATTCAGCATAAGAGCAAAGAACAATGTAACTGGAATGCTGATTAAGTTGTTTAGTAAGTTAATTCCAAGTGTATTTTTTAACATTGGAATAAAATCATAATTTTTAAATAAAATTTTAAAGTTTTTAAAATTGTTCCATGGGCTGGTGAAAATTCCTGCAACGCCGCTGACTGGACGATAATTTTCAAATGCAATCAAAAGGCCAAATAATGGCACAATTGAAAATAAAATAATTAAAACGGTGGCTGGTGCCATCATTGCGTACAGCTCTAACTGTGTTTTTCTGTCCCTTCCATATCCATAATTTTTCTTGTTTTTCTTCATTTTTTCACCTCTTAAAAAACCGGGATTCCACCGTATATGTGAAATCCCGGTTTTTGTTAAACCTTATTTACGGACTCTTCTATTTACTCATATTTCCATCAGTGCTTATCAGCATTTGCGTTAGTAAGTGTCTCTCCATACTCCTCGCAATTTGCCTTATATGCATCATCATAGATCTTATTCAGATCTTCGAGTCCTAAATTGTCAAGCTGTGCAAGCATATCTTCATACTTTGATTCAAACTCTTCATCATCCTTTGCCATTACAATTGCAGTAATCTGACCAACAAGATAATTGTCAATCTGAGACTTTGCAATACCCTCATCACTTGATGGATCTAAGGTTATAGAAGAGAAATCAATAAGTGCACTGTTAAATACAGTAGTCTGCTCCATTCTTCCTAGTGCCGTATCACTAAGCATTCCATTATAATCCTCAGTGCCTTCCTCTGGCGCTGCTACTACATGCTGTTCATAGCTTGTATTATGGAATGGCCAATATGCAGTCAAACCTGTATTAACATAATCAAAACGTCTCTCATCTCCAGCTTCTGTCCAGACAAAGTTGCCATTCTCATCGCGCACAACATCCTCGCCTTCCTTGCCGTAGATACACCAGTTCATTCCTTCCTCACTGCTCATCCAAGAAAGCCACTTTGCAAGCTTCTCTGGATATTTTGTATTCTTAGAAATGAATGTCTGAATCCAGCCTGTTCCTCCATTTGTGTTCTTCGGCAATACTGGATTTGTTCCTTCACTTGAAAGAATAGCACCTGTAGATGTCCATGTAGTACCAGACTGTGTCTTATTTGCTGCGGTATTTGCTTTGTTTCCGATAAAACAAAGTACACGGCCGCTTGCAATGTAAGATTTTACGCCTGCATTGTCGATTGTAAACTGATTTGCATCAAGATAACCATCTCTTGTCAGCGTATTTAAAAACTGCAGTGCATGTTTTGATTCTGGTGCCTGGATCCAATCCTGATAATTGCCCTCATCATCAATCGGCATTGAACCAAAGAAATATTCAAGTGTACGAAGTGTTGATTCCTGATACATATTTCCGTCAACGAGTACCGGAATGTAACTTGCACCATTGACAGTCTTGTCAGAATTCTTTACAAGATCAAATGCTGCTAATACCTGTTCCTCTGTCTGAAGGTCTTCCGGCTTTAATCCAAACTCTTCCAGTACAGTATCATTCCAGAGCAAGCCATAATTTTCACCATACTCAACGCTCCATGCATAATAATCACTGTTCGGAGGATAAATTTTTCTTGTATCTTCTGAACTCTGATGGCTGGCATATGCATACCATGCACCATCGCGATTAATCTGATTCTGCTTGATATCCTCTGGATAACCACCATTGAGCAGATGAGAATCTGGATCATATAATGATAAAAACTCATCAAGATCCCATACAAGACCAGACTCAGTAAGTTCCTTAATGGAGTTGCTGTCTGTAATAGAAATTACATCTGGCAGCTCACCGCTTACGATCATTAATGCCATCTTTGTTGCGCCATCCTCTGCCGGAATGTTCATATCAAACTGAAGTCCTGTTGCCTTCGTGATTCCTCCTGTAACAGAATCCTCATCAAGATTCCACTGTGTTGGCGGTGTCCAGAAGCTGACATCAGAAAACCATGTTGCGGTATCAATTGTCTGCTCACTCTCATCTGCCATAGCTACGCTGCTAAAGCTGCCAGCTAACATAGTAGATGCTAACATCACTGCTCCAAATCTTGCTGTGTTTGTTTTTTTCATAAAAAAATTCCTCCTACAATGTTTTTACACCGAATGATTTACATCATTTATTGTAATTGCATTATAGGAGAAATTTGACATCATTAACATGAAGTTCCTTCGCAGTTTTGGTATTATTTTCGTTTATTTGAAATTTTACCAAAAGGCGACTTAGTGTTCCAGTAAATTTTTGCGGTATTTACTTGGACTGATTCCAGTGTTTTTCTTAAATACCTTTGTAAAGTAAAAATAATCGTTATATCCTGTCTGCTCTGCAATTTGTTCAATTGACAGGCTGTCATCTGCCAACAATTCCTTCGCCTTCTGGATTCTCTTTGACGAGATATATTCAGAAAATGATAGTTGTAGATGTTCTTTTAATAGCTCGCTCAGATAACTTACACTGATTGAATATTTTTCAGCCAAACCTGTTAGCGTAATATTTTCTGTGTAATGTTCTTTGATCTCATCCATGATCTTTCGAATCGTAGATGGTGCTACTAATTCCTGCACATTTCCTGATTCTGTTGACCCATCACCAAGAATACGTTCAAGAACAGTCTGCAGCTTATCCTGATCAATTGGCTTTAAAAGATAATCATATGCACCATTTCTAATTGCAGACTGTGCATATTCAAACTCAGCATAGCCACTAATTAATACAACCTTCGTGTCCAACTCTTTTTTCCTAAGAAGCTCTAAAAGCTCCAGTCCATTATAGCCTGGCATACGAATATCAGTAAATAAAATATCCGGCTTCTTTTTCTCAATTTCTTCTAATGCCATTACGCCATTATTTGCCTCTCCTACTACCTGAAATGGCAAACCTGTTTTTTCAATTCTTTTTTTGAGTCCGACAATGACCCACATTTCATCATCTGCAATATATACGCTGTACATACGATATTCTCACCTCTCCTCTACATGATCCGGCAGAACAATCATCACTCTAGTTCCTTCTCCCGGCTTACTTTTGATCTCAAACACAATATCATCACCATAAAATAATTTCAAACGCTGATAAATGTTTGCAAGACCAATTCCTTTGCTTTCTGTGCTGTTGTTCTCCAGTGATTTTGTAAGCTGATCTACCTTCTCCTTCTCCATGCCGCATCCATTATCTGTCACAAGGAGCATAATATAGTTGTCCAGCTTTCTTCTAATAGTCACCGTAACCTCTCCATCACCCATTTTCTGCTCAAGGCCATGAAATACTGCATTCTCAACTATTGGCTGCAAAATAAGCTTAATAATCGTATTTTGCATTACATCCTCATCAACATCAATCTCCACTGAAATATGTTCCATAAAACGATATTCAATAATAGTGGCATATTCCTTGATGTATTCAACCTCCTGCTGAATCGTAACAATATTTTCTGCTTTAATTGCAAAACGAAATACATTAGACAACGCCATCGTGATTTCTGCAATCTCCTCCACATCATAATAAAGTGCCATTGAACTAATGCACTCAAATGTATTATATAAAAAATGAGGATTGATCTGATTACGATACGCAAGCAATTGCACACGTTCCTTTGCCAATTGAATCTCATACATACGCTTTTGTGAATCATGGATTTCCTGATTCATATGCTCCTTGTCATCAAGCAGCTGATTTAGGTTGTGAATAACGCGGCTGATCTCATCTTCACGATAATCTGTCAATCGCGCTGTTGGATTTTGAGCTACCTCTTTTATAAATTCATCCATTCGATGAATACGCTGAATGATTTTTTTATAGCAAAAATAAATGAATACACAAATCATCAAGCAGGCAACTGCATACGCAATTTTAACTGTTGTACCTCCGCTTCGTGTATCATTATAAAGCTCATAAACAGGAAGACGACTTACTAAAATCCAATTTGCAATTCCAGCTGAATGCGTCTGAACATAATAATTTTTATTTGTGGTACACAGCTCCTTTGTCAGAATGCTCCACTGTGTAGATTCAGATGATGCAACAATTTTTCTGTTTTGGTCTGCCAGATAAACACCAACAGACTCTGTTGCACCACTTCCCCTTACCATACTCTCCATGCCATCTGTCTTCATCAGAAAAATACTAGTTCCTATTTTCTTTCCATAAACAAAGCTGCTCAAATCATAAATTGGAAATGATGCCGTATAATAATAATTGTCACCTTCCTCTGGATAAAATAAATTTCCAAACCGACGGCTTTCATCAGATTCAACCAACAGCCTTTCGCTGCTAAGCCTTTTTCCCATGGATGCAAGCAATGTTTTATTTTTGTCAAACAGATAAATTCCAACAATATCCTCGTCAAGCAGCATTGTGTTGGAAAGCACTTCCATCAGACTATTCTGCATCATAACCCTGCCTAAACTATCCTGCTCAAAAAACTGTTCCGTTGTAGGTGAATATGCCATTACCATTGCAATATTATTTAGACTTTCCGAATAATTCTTCAATTTATTTTCCGTCTGAACTAACAGCTTTTCGTTTAATGCCAATGTATTTTCGCGAAGTTTTCTTCGAATGAGTTCATTATTAAACAAAAATATTACAGCTAGCGACAGCAGAATAATCACACCAAACACAAGCATTTGAGCAACAAGACTGTCTTTTAAGCGTTTTCTCATTCTCTGGCTGCCTCCTTCTGCTTATTGATTTTATGGTTTTCACTTTCATATTCCTCGCAATTTTGACGATATCCTTCCTGTTTTTTCTCATCAAGCTGTTCAATTCCCTTTGCTTTTAATCCATTAATAAGCAATCCATACTGCTGTTCAAATGCATTATCACTCTCTGCCAATATCACTTTTGGCAGCTGCTGTGTCTTCCACTCCTCCACAGCCTTTTCTATTTTTCCTTCTTCACTCTCCGATGAGATAAAACCTTCTGGCATTTTATATAATGATGAATCATATATAACGACATTCTCATCTCTTGCATACGCTGTGTGCGCATCGTCATCACTAAGCGCCAATTCGGTTTCATCCTTTATAGTGCTTCTCTCCCATGCAGTATTAACAAACATCCACCATATATGAAGTTTTTTTGTTTCTACCTCATCTGCTGAGATCAAACACTCATAATATCCATCTTCATTCACACGAAAATCTTTTCCCTCATAACCCATGCACCAAAGTTCCATGCCTTCCTCACTTGTCATGTAATCAATAAACTCCGCTACTTCCTTTGGATGCTCACATCGTTTAGAGATAAAGGTTGAAATCCAGCCAGTCGTTGCACGTGTGCTTACTCCAAAAACAGGACTGCTTTCGTCATTTGATAAGATTGGTCCGCTTGAAATCCACTCATCCATCATAACTCCGGTATTATTGATATTTCCAATAAAGCAAAGATACGGCTTGTTCTGTATTGCATCCTGAAGTTCTTTTATATCCATGTTAATCTGCTTAGGCTGCGCATACCCTTTGCTCATCACTGTATTAAGAAATTTCAATGCATTTTTAGTCTGTGGCTGTAGTGTAATGTCCATATATTCTTCATTTTCATCCAACCACTCTGCGCCAAACGAGCTTTGTAAAAATGGCAGCGTTGACTCCTGCCATACGCTTCCATCAATCATCAACGGATTTACTTTTTCACCATCGACTTCCATATCCTTTACCTTTTCAAATGCAGCTAGCACCTGACTCTCGGTCTTTAGATCTTCCACTTTGAGGCCTGCTTTCTCAAGCAGCTTTTTATTCCATATGATGGCATTATTGCTTCCATATTTCGTAACCGCCTCATATCGCGTTGTCGGCGGCCATTTTTCTCTGGCATCTGTTGAGTTCATGTGAGAGGGAAAAGCATACCATGCCCCATCACGCTTTATAAGCTCTGCCTTCATATCCTCTGGAAAAAATGTCAGCAAATGCGAATCAGGCTTATATGTCTGCAAAAATTCATCAAGTCGCCAGACCTTACCTGAACTGACTAGCTGACTGATCGCCGTGATGTCAACCACTGAGACCAAATCGGGAAGCTTATCATTCAACAGCAAAATCTTTAGCTGCGTATCAGCATCCTGTGTTGTTTCCATCACATTTAGAACAGAACCTGTTTTCTTTGAGATATCGCCGGTGATCGTCCCCTCTGTCGAATCCCACACTGGTGGCTCCCAAAAATTGACATCGCATAAAAGTGAAATTGAAGTATATTCCTCATTTGATGCGATTGAAGAGGTTTTATCTGCTGGCTGTTTTTGCGGGACTTTGTGACAGCCAACAACTACTGCGCAAATCACTGTCAAAAAAATTGCCGCTGTTTTTATTTGCTTGTTCATCCATATCCCCTCTTTTCTATATTAATTACGAATTTTTGTAGGAAGGACTGCTTTCACGCCTGCATTCCTTCGATTGACTTTCTACCCCTATATTAAAGAAAAATCCCCAATTATACAAGCACAAAGTTTGCATAATTGAGGATTTCTAATTTATTGATGACAACCACACAATGCTTGGGAGGGGAAATTTAATGATTGCCATTCAAAAATCAGCTTAACTCGTGCATCCACACGCGCATCTGATTTTCACCTCTGTTTGCCCATGCATAATATGGAATTGCGGTAAGCGTCTCTTTTTCTTTCGTTGGACGTTCTTCACTGTAAAGCGCATCGCTTGTATGAATTCGATAGCCATCTACCTTTAACAGCATATTTCCAGAAAGCTTTCCTTCCTTGCATAATACAGCCTCTGCCTTTACATTCTCTGGAATACGCAGGCTCTGCACATCACCATCATTATCTACACCTTCAAAACAATAAACGATTGGGCCTCGCATCAATGCTACACAGCCTTCATCATCTCGAACTTTATTATTTGCATATACCTCTCTGACTGGCATATCAAAGGTAATCTCTATAGTATCACCTTCTCTCCATATCTGATTTATATACAGATAACCTTTTCGAATTGCGGCCTCAATGCAAACCGGCTCACCATTAATGGTCACTTGCAGATGATGTTCTTTTATTTTGATATATCCCGGAATATGGATTGCCAATGTAAAATCGCTCTGCTTTGGAGAAACATGATAAACAACCTTTCCTTCCCATGGATAACGGCTTTCTACCTGAATCTTTGCCTTTTCAAGATCTGCCTCCTGACCCATAAACAGATGGGAATATATCGTATCTTTTCCCTCACTCCAAGCATAAGCAGAAAGAGATGTCATTAAACGCACAAGATTTGTCGGGCAGCATGCACACTCATACCAACCCGGACGCTCTGGAAGTACATGACGGTATCCAAATACCTTTCCAGAAATACCTGGCTGTACTTCAAGCGGATTTACGTAAAAGTAACGCTTTCCGTCAAGCTGAATACCACTGATTGTGCCATTGTACAGCTCTCGCTCCATAATATCTGCATAAGTTCCGTCTGCCTCAATATTAAGCATACGCTTTGCAAAAAATACCATAGCAATTGATGCACATGTTTCTGCATATGCCATATCATTCGGCAAATCATAATCCTCAGAAAAAGCCTCACCATCTGTGGTTGAACCAATTCCGCCTGTCAAATACATTCTCTGGTTAACAATGTTGTTCCATAAGCGCTTGCATGCCTGATAGAGCTTCTCATCGTTGTCTTCACCTGCCAGATCTGCCATTGCCGTATACATATATGTAGCACGAACTGCATGGCCAACTGCCTTGTCCTGTTCGTAAATCGGCTTATACACCTGCGCATACTTTGTATCGAGCGGATCCATTCCATACTGACCAAAGTGAATCCATCCTCTTTTTTGCTTTTCCTCATAAAAATAGTTTGGATTCTTGCCGCGCTCCTCAAGGAAGAAACGTGCCATATCCTTATATTTTTCTTTTCCAGTTACACGGTAGAGTTTCATCAGACCAATTTCAACTTCCTGATGACCCGGTATTCCGCGCTCCTTTCCTTCACCAAAGCGGCTGATAATGTGATCAGCCATTCGCTCCATCACATGAAGCAGCTTATCCTTGCCAGTTGCCTGATAATAAGCCACTGCTGCCTCCATCATATGACCTGCACAGTACAGCTCATGGCACTCCTGCAGGTTCTGCCAACGATGTTCTGGCTCCTTGATTGTAAAATAAGTATTCAAATATCCATCCGGCTGCTGTGCCTTCTCAATAATATCAATAATGTCGTCAGCACGCTTTTCAAGTGCCGCATCTGGCTTAACAGTCAATGAATATGCAACACCCTCAAGCCACTTTGCCACATCGCTGTCCTGGAAAACCATTCCATAAAATTCACCGGTGCTAAGCCCTGCTGCGATACGGAAGTTTTCGATTGCGTGGCTCTTTGCAACGCCTTCTACCTCATCATTTAATACATGCTCCTGAAATGGGATCACCACATTGATGATGCGATTCTGGATTTCAGACCAGAAATCATCTTTAATGTGAACCTGCTTTACCGTAACCTCATCTGCTGTTTTCTGCATTGTCACTGCCTCCTGCACATTTTTCATATTTTCATTTAATAGAGTTTTCTATCTGCATTTTAAAACATATATAAGAAAAATAAAATGGACTATTTTCGGCATTTTGGTAATTTTTCCACTGGAGACAGGGACAATTCTTAGCCTGCATTCACCCCGCTGCTTCTGGACCTTCTGATATTACCGTCATCTGTGCATTCTGCACTTCTCCAAACGTACAGCCCTGATATTCATACGTTTCAAAGACTCCTGTAATAATAATATCAGAACCATTTAACGGAAAATCAGCAGATGTATAGTCATCTGTCAGCACAAATCGAAGACCTACTGAGCAGCAGGCGGTTGCATCATTGACAATACATCCCAGGTATGGATCTTCTTTATCTGGATCTCCGTATATTTCAAACCTTCCTTCCATTTTTATGGTTTTTCCCGCGTATTCCTCTGGAACCATCGTCATATCAGTAATCTGCGAGTATACGATGGTGCTGCTCATCTGCGTAAGATCGTAGTCAAACTCTGTTGCTGTAGTTTGCTGTGAGGTCTGTGTCTGTGAAGTTGCTTCTTGTTGCGGTGGCACTGGCTGCGCAATTGTCCCTTCCTGTGGCGCATCTTGCGTTTGTATCTCTTCTATCTGAGATTGCTGTGTCGCCCCAGTCTCAGCCTGCGACTGCTGAGACTGCCAAATTTCATTTAAGCGCTCTGGCAGTGTCTGACTTGTATCGGGTGTACTGCAGCCCGTTAAGGAAAAAGCTGCCATCACACCAAGTATCACATATTTTCTTTTTTTCATGCCACTCTGCCTCCTGCAAGTTTTCCACTGATTCGAAATACAAAAAATACAACAATTTGAACCGCCACAATTGTGGATCCAACTGGTGTGCCTGCCAAAACAGAAACAAGAATACCAATCGCCGCACAGGTAACAGACAATACCGCAGCGCATATCGTAACACTGCGGAAATTCTTAAAAATACACATTGCCGAAACTGCTGGAAAAATGACAAGCGCTGAGATCAACAGAGAGCCGACAAGGTTCATCGCAAGCACAATCACCACTGCTATGATAATTGCCAACATTAAATTATAAAAACCAGCCTTTGTTCCGGCTGTTCTTGAAAAATCCTCATCAAATGTAATTGCAAAAATTTTATTATAAAAAAGGATAAAGATGACTACTACAATAGCGGACATTGCCGCGCAAAACCAAACCTCACCCTTTGTTAATGTTAAAATTGAAGTCGAACCAAACAATGTACTGCAAACGTCACCAGATAAATTTGCCGCTGTTGAGAAGAGATTCATAATCAAGTAGCCTATTGCAAGTGCGCCAACTGAAATCATCGCCATCATGGCATCTCCCTTGATTTTTGTGTTCTGTCCAGTTCGAAGCAGCAGCACAGCACTTACAATTGTAATTCCCATAATAAGGGGCATTTTCTCAGTCATTTTTAATACCGTTGCAATTGTCATCGCTCCAAATGCTACATGGGAAAGACCATCTCCAATGAATGAAAAGCGTCTGAGCACAAGAGTAACACCAAGAAGCGAGGAACACAGAGCGATAAGCACACCTACCACAAGCGCATAGCGCACAAATGGGTACTGCCAATAAAAACTAATTTTTCCCAAAATTGCATTCAAACCCATCACTGCCACTCACCTTCCTCTTTCTGTGCTTCCCTTTTTTGTATCATTCTTCTATATGCTTTCCTTCTGCGGTATTCCTCTAAGTATTCATCTTTCGTTCCAAAAAAGGTATGTTTTCCTACTCGCAAAATATGGCTGGCATATTTCATAGCAGCTGCAATATCATGGGAAATCATAATAATCGTAATACCATCAATTTCATTTAGCTCTTCAAGCAGCTCATACATCTGAGCTGTCGCCTTTGGATCCAGTCCAGAAACTGTTTCATCCACTAATAACATTTTCTGTGTTGCACAAAGTGCTCTGGCAAGCAGCACGCGCTGCTGCTGACCGCCTGAAAGCTCACGATAACATCTCCTTGCCAAATCAGTGATTTGCATTCGCTCCATGGCATCTTCTGCCAATTCTTTTTCCTGTGTATTATAAAAAGGTCGAAGACCGCAGCGGCCCTGGCAGCCGGAGAGAACAATTTCTCTCACGGATGCTGGGAAATCCTTCTGACTTGCCTTTTGCTGCGGAAGATATCCGATCTCATTTTGCGCCAGCCCATCTCCCACCATAATCTGGCCTTCCACGGGCTTTTGCAGTCCAAGAATGGTCTTCATAAGTGTGCTCTTGCCGGCACCGTTTTCTCCGACAATGCACAAATAATCCTGCTCATTAACTTCAAAATTTAAATCTGTTAAAACGGCCTTTGAATCATATCCAACAGAGAGATGATGACAGATAAGCTGCGCCATTTCATGTTCCTCCTTTCTTAATTCAATGCCTGTTTAAGCACGTTCAGATTCTCTTCCATAATAGAAAAGTAGTTTGCACCGTTTTGTACATCCTCTGAGGTAACAGACTGCATGGAGTTTATTGTCAAAATCTCCTGATCCTGATTCTGTGTGTTTGCCTTAATAGTCTCTGCAATCTTATGCTGCTCGCCTTCAATTGTCAGGATGCATGGAAGCTGCAGTTCATCTACCTTCTTTGCTAAGAACGAAATGGTCTCAAAGCTTGCCTCACTCTCTGCTGAGCAGCCTGCAAATGCAGCATAGTAATTAAGGCCATAATCATCTACCATGTAGCGGAACGGGAAACGATCTCCAAACAAAACTGTCTTTCTTGATGCAGTATCTACGGTATCCTGATACTGTACGTCAAGCCCTGCCAGCTCTTCGATATATGCTACCACATTTGCCTCATATGTATCCTTATTTTCTGGATCAATCTCACCAAGTGTATCTGCAATAGACTGGCAGATAATCTCTGCATTCTTTAAGGAAAGCCATACGTGTTCATCGTATTCCTTTTCCTCATGCTCTAACATATCTTCTCGTATTTCTTCGCCTGTCATCTCAGCCGGGTAATAGGTTGGCCAATTTTCCATTTCCTCAGATAATGCATCAAAACTATCGTTTCCTGCATAAATATGAAAATGTTCTGCTGCTCCAGGTGCAATGCCATGATCACTAAACTGTACATATTTTGGTGCAGCATCATCACCATCTGTCTTCTCAAAGAAATATCTCACACCACGGCTTCCAGACTCATAATCATAGATCTGATAACCCTTATACTCGTAAGTTCCCTTTGCAGCGACTCCATTCTTGGTAAATTCTATTATTCCGTTTTCACCGTCAATTGTAATTTTTTCCACATCAGTCTTATAGCCAGTCTCATAGTAAGACTTATATTCCTCAGCTGTCTTATCACCATTCTCAGCCTTGCGATCCATTACCTCGTCCAGATCGCCATTCTCAAGATACGGATAAACGGACTGCCACTCGCCGCTCCAGTCACTAAGCTCACGATCATCTACGTCCTCATCTGCAAAATGAGAATAGCCATGATTATGACCTTCCTCCGCCTGCATACCAGGCATTGCCTCTTCTGTCTTAATTGTATCCTTTAATACGTCAAGAAGATTGATTACCTTCTGATCCTTATTCTGAGATTCCTTCAGCGCATCCTCTACCCAAGCATCTGACTCACCGCCCACATACAAGAAAAGATCACACTCCGAAATCTTAATGATATCATCTGCTGTAGGCTGGTAGCTGTGAAGATCCACACCGTTGTCAAGCAGCATTGTCAAGTCTGCGCTGTCGGCCTGATCGCCTAAAATTTCCCTCACCCAATCATACTCTGGGAAAATCGTTGTCACAATGCTAAGCTTATCAGACTCCTCTGGTGCTCCTGTTGTCTCTGCAAATGCCGGTGCACACGCTCCTGCTACGGTTACTGCACTTGTCAGTGCTGCCAATGCGATATTAAATTTCTTAAAATTTCTATTTTTTCTCATAACAAAAAAACCTCCGAATTAAAATAAATAAGACGAAATAAATACTGCTGTACTCACGCTGAATCCTATATTCTATATTTCCATTTTTTTGAATACAGCACTCAGAATTGCACTCTGCTTATTGCAAAAATACAATCCTTTAAACGCAACTTTTTCTTGTCTTATTTTTTTAATCCGAAAGCTTCACCTTCAGAGAAATTAATGTATGGCAAACAGCCGGTCTGCTCTGAGCCACCGGCAATACAATACAAACTGATAACAATAAAATTGCAGCAAATACTGCACAAGCAAATGTCAGCTTTCTGACCGTCTCCTGGCATACGCTGATCTCATAACAAATCGGACAGTCCTCTCCGGTACAGTCATGATTTGTTTCTGCTGCAACAAAAAATGAAGAGATAAGCACGACAAAAATTACGACAAATACCGCAGCTAATGACAATACACTTCTTCTTTGCTTCATCGTGCTTTCCTCCTTCTCTCATAATTAAAAATTATTGCGACTACTATCTGCAATCCTTGCAGACACCATATAAAATAGTCTCAGACTTATCAATCACAAAGCCCTGTGCTTTCTCAACATGCTCCACAAGCTTATTTGTCTGTTCTGGCTCAAGATGAAACATCCTTCCACAGACACGACACATCAAATGCAGACTTGACCTGCACTCTGGCAAATCAATATACTGATAAAGCACCTCTCTTGAATTATCCCGGATACATCTTTTTACCCGGTTTTCTTTTTCCAGATCAAAAAGATTTCGATAAACTGCACTTGAACTAACTTTCTGTTCTTCCAGATCAGATGCGATCTTTTGAATCGACATCTGCTCATCTGCATGTGCTTCCAAATAAGATAATAAAATATCTCTTTGTCTGGTACTATATTTTGCCAATTATTCTGCCTCCCTCTTATGTTTGCATTTTAATTTGCATTTCATTCGCAAATTACTATATCACGCCTCTTTTTTTCCGTCAATACCTAATTTCATTTTTTCACAGCCAATTTTTATCAATCTCATCCTTAAGCTGAACAAATAAATCATAAAAAATGGCTTTTGCCTGACGAACAATCTCAAGCGCAATTTTTTCATTATAAGAGTGCGTTACATTATTTCGTTCTTGCAATGCCCTTAACCAAGCGTCTTCATTTTTAATCATTCCTGCTCTATATGCTGTTCTTAAAATAATTTTAGGTGAGCCTGTAGCGCCTTCTTCGGCCAGCCAGTGGGACAGGTACACTGGCTTTTTTACCGTCCCGCTGGCTTACAAATTAATATATTATGGCAATGGGATTAATATACTGCGATCCCAGTTATAAACTAGAGAACCAGTAGTGAAATTTGTTGAACTAGCAGAAAATGCTGTACTAAAAAACAAAACAGCTAACAATAGCCAACAGGGACGGGAATGCGGCACTACAGTGCCGCATTCCCGTCCCCAGTTGCTGCGTTTTTATTTACATTTTTTACAGTGCCTTTACTCTTGCTACTACGTTCTCTACGGTAAATCCGAAGTATGGGAACAGTTTGCTGTACGGAGCAGATGCACCAAAACGATTCATTCCGATGATGTCACCGTCAAGTCCGACATAACGATCCCATCCAAATCCAGAAAGTGCCTCTACTGCAACTCTCTTTCTTACATTCTTTGGAAGAACCTTTGCCTTATACTCCTCAGACTGCTCCTCGAAGATATCCATACATGGCATGGATACGACACGAACGTCGATTCCATCCTCTGCTAAAACCTTCTTTGCCTCTACAGCAAGAGACAGCTCGGAACCAGAAGCGATAATGATCGCATCCGGAACTGCCTTCTTGGAATCCTGTACAATATAACCACCCTTTAATGCCTCTCTTGAGGTTCCCTCGATCTGCGGCAGATTCTGTCTGGTCAGTGCCAGTGCAGTCGGTGTTCTCTTAGATGTAATTGCGCTGTACCATGCAGCTGCTGTCTCAGTTGCGTCTGCCGGACGGAACATATGGAAGTTCGGCATTGCACGCCACATTGCAAGCTGCTCGATCGGCTCATGAGTCGGTCCATCCTCGCCTACACCAATACTGTCGTGTGTAAATACGAAGGTTAACGGTACGCCCATGATTGAAGACAGACGTGCCATCGGCTTTGTATAATCAGAGAATACGAAGAAGGTAGAAACAAATGCTCTCAGTCCGCCGTGAAGCATAATACCATTTCCGATTGCTGTCATGGCAAGCTCACGAACACCAAAGTGCATGTTGCGTCCTGCATAGTTTTCTGCTGAGAAATCACCCTCATCCTTCATATATGTCTTTGTGGACGGTGAAAGGTCAGCTGCGCCACCGATTACATTTGGCATTCTATCTTTGATACGATTGATCATCTTGCCGGACAGATTTCTTGTTGCATCTGCCTTATCATCATAAGCCCAGAAATCAGCATCGTCACAAACCTTCTCTGCTAAATTCTCATCATAGTAAGTATCCCACAGCTCTTTCATTTCTGGATACTTCTCGCAGTATTCTGCAAACATCTTATTCCAAGCATCCTCTGCCGGCTGTAAGCCTTCTACGATTTCCTTATAATGATCATAAACTTCCTCTGGTACGAAGAATGGCTCTTCTGACGGCCAGCCTAAGTTTTCCTTCATTGCCTTAATATTGTCATCACCAAGCGGCTCGCCATGTGCACTTGCCTTGCCCTGCTTTGCCGGACATCCAAAACCAATCTGAGTCTTTACAGTGATAAAAGATGGTCTCTCAGTATCTGCCTTAGCAGCCTCAATTGCCTTGCCGATTTCCTCTAAGTTATTTCCATCCTCAACGGTAATGGTCTGGAAACCAAATGCTTCCATACGCTTCTGAACATTCTCTGTGAATGCAATATCTGTTGATCCCTCAATAGAGATGCGGTTGGAATCATAGAAAATGATCAGCTTAGACAGCTTTAAAGTACCTGCAAGAGAAAATGCCTCAGATGAAATACCCTCCATCATACATCCATCGCCGCCAAGTGCGTAGGTGTAATGATCTACAACCGGATATCCCTCCTTGTTAAATACAGATGCCATATGACGCTCTGCAATTGCCATACCAACTGCCATACCCATACCAGCACCAAGAGGTCCTGTCGTTGCCTCAACACCAACTGTGTGGCGATACTCCGGATGACCAGGTGTCAGAGAACCCCACTGACGAAACTGCATCAGATCTTCCTTTTTTAAATCACCATAACCAAACAGGTGAAGCAGGGAGTACAAAAGCATAGAGCCATGTCCTCCAGAAAGAATAAAGCGGTCACGATCCTTCCAATCTGGATCCTTTGGGTTGTGCTTTAAATGCTTTGCCCATAACTCATAGGCTACAGATGCACAGCCGAGCGGCAAGCCAGGATGTCCTGACTTCGCCTTCTGAATCGCATCTGCGGATAATACACGGATCGCGTTTACTGACATTGTATCAATGTTATTCATCTTCGTCTCCATTCCGCGCTTAAGCGCATTTAATTTTGTATTTATGCTCAGTTTACCAGACCATTGCGCGAAAATCAAGTTTTTCTTATGTTATCGCAGCTTAATCTGCTGAAGCTCCTCCATTGTCGCCAAATAGTAGGTCTTAAACTTGTCGCCCGGAATGACAGTATACAAATTATTTCCAAACTCTCTTGCAAAACGTATTCTTCCTGAAAATGATTGAACTTCGCAATAATCCGCATCATACATGACAACATTTCTCTGCTGAAATGCATAACCTGTATGAAGTTCATCCTGCTCTGTAACAGCATTTTCATTTCCTTCTGACGTGTAAATATGAAGCTGATAGCCTGTTTTCGCTTCATCACGTACAACAAGACCAAGGTATTCGTTATTATAGAAAATACGCTGAATTTCTCCCTCAACAGCAATATCTTTTCGAGTAATTGCAGTTCTGTTTGACACGTCAAAAAAGCTGATGCAGCAATCTCCAACTGCAAACGCTTTTGTATCACTTAAATAGACAACCTTCGGGACATATGCGCCATTTTCAGAATAATCAAAACTTGCTACTATACGATCTGCAGCTTCTTTTCCCTTTTCAAAATCGTAAAAAGAAATACTGCTTGTTCCAACACCCTCAGAAATTGAGTAGTATGATACAGCTAATTGCTGACCATTTGGCGAAACACTAATGTCAAGCGGATATCCATCAATCTGGAGCGGATTGCGAATCGAAACTGCAAGCTCCTCGCCTGTATTTCGATAATAAGAAATTAAACTCGCATCCTGATCTTCTAACTGAAGCACAGTTACACCTGTCGATGCAATCACTCCCTTTGTGATTATCTGAGATGTAGTTCCGCTTCCAGTGATTCCCGATTTATTGCAAATCGCAAAATTTTTTCCTTTTAAATCGTAAATCAAAAGATAATCACCTTTGACATTTGCCTTTGGATTGCTCATATCATATGGAGCAGACCACACCTTTGTGCCCTTTTTGTCATAATACGTAGCACCATCTTTGTTCATCACGACAATGCCGTCTCCGTATGATACGTATCCTGCTGATGACGCATTCGACACATCAGTTCTCCAGCTGACTTCATATGTTTTGTAACGCCACAGCCGTTCTGCCACAAACCACGCCAGTACAACAGCTAACACCAACACTGCGACAACAATTCCTGCGACATTGACTGTTCTTCTATGATCCTCAGCCCAGCTTACTGGTGCACTGCGAACCTTATCGTTCGTAACCATGCTCTGCCTAAGCTGCTTCTTCTTTCTTTCCCGTTGAAATTCACTGTCCCTTGCCATGTACTTTCCTTTCCACCACTGTGCTGACTTTCAAACTCCAGCTGCATCTTACATACAGCTGCACAGTGTCCAAAAAAGTATAACATATCCAAGGGTGTGTGTCAAAGTTCCTTAAAAATTTTCACGGCAAAGTCAGCTCCTGTCCAATATAAATTTTATTTATATCATCAAGTCCATTTACTTCCTTTAACTGCATAACCATCTGTGAGGAACCATAAAATTTTTTACTAATCTCAATCAATGTATCACCAGGCTGGACCGTGTATGAGGCTGGACGATTTACTGCTGCTTCTGCTGCCTCACTCGTCCCCTGTGCTGCATTTTCTTCTGTGGGCAACGTTGGTGCTGCTACCGTTAAAATTTCCTGCGTGCTGCTTTCGTTTTCTTCTGATGATGCTGCATCTGATTCTTCATTTTTTGATGCTTCGGTGCTGCTTGTGATACGATACACTGATGCTCCAAGACCATCCTTATAAAACATCATATCTCCAGAAAAAATCCCGCCATTTTGAATAGCTGCCACGTCTTTTTTTTCTGTCTCAGATGAAGAAAGGCTGCTTTCTGGTGTTTTTGCAACTGAAGCTTTTTCTTCACTGCTTTCTGGTATCTTTGTAGCTGAAACTTCAAGCGTATTCTCCGTTTCTTTTAAAGACGCTGACAATGCACCAATGTCATTTTTTGTTGCCGCAATTTGTTCACTTTCTGATTCAAAAGCAACCTGCTCGCTCTCACCGCTTTTTCTCTCCACGGATGCTCCTACTGCAAGCGCCTGCACAGAATCCTCTTTTTTATTCATCCCTCTTGAAAAAAGGACACCACCTCCTACTAAAATAATAAAAAGAATTGCCGCCCCTGCCTTTACCCATATGCCGTTTTCTGCTGTTAGCTTAGGCGTCTGATTTATGTGTTTTGACTTTTGCGGATGCTTTATATCCTGCTTTTCCTTCATAATCTTTCTAAAATTAAGCGCTGCCTGATCGCTGACATCCTCACTTTGATCCGCGTTGCGGCTCAGCATATAATTTTGCATTTCATTATTTTTCTCATAATAAACAAAATACCCCTTCAAATGGAGAATTGTATCTTCTTCCTCCATCCAAAAGCTTTCCTCATCACCCTTCTTCCAGTACATCAAACAATTTTCCCCAGAAAAAATCTGACGATGTGTTTTTTTTAATTCTTCACCATCTGGAAAATTTTCTTCTGTTCCGCTTATAAACCAGCCACATATACTACATCCTGGAAAATATTCCTGTATCACTGACAACGTATTATCCCAGACCTGCTGCGTAATCGCTGTTTTTTGCTCATTTTCTTCTTCAGTACTGCCTTGCGCATCCTCTAACTCAACTGCTCCCTTTACAAACCAGCATCTTTTGTTTTCTGTAACCATTTTGCTTCCAAGCAATATACCAGTGCGTACATGCCCTGTACAATTTAATTTACGAATAAATGTATATGCATAGTCTTCCAGATACACTCTAACCCGCTCTTCTTTTTCTGCCATCTGACGAATATTTTTTGGCAGTTTCTTTTCCTCTTCCATATAACACCTCCAGACCAGTTCCATGCAGTTTATGCACGGTATTTTCCATCTTTCTTAGCACATCGTATCACTACAACCGTGCAGAATCTGCCAAAACCGCCTGTCGAATACACATAATCTTTCGACAAGCGAATAAAGCGCTTCTTCCCCGGATAGAATGAAGCAAAGAACGTTTCAGAAAGGCGGTATCTATGAACACAGTCAACTCTCCATCCTATTTTTCGCAAACTGATTTTTCCTCGGAAGGCTTTGCCTGCCGTTTAGCCAATCTTGTTGATTTAAGCCAAAAAAAGAACGGCCACCGACCAATACTTTTCCTTTGTATTGGCAGTGACCGTGTCCCTGGGGACTGTCTTGGTCCTTTAGTAGGTTATAAATTAGAGCGTCTTTGCGATACCATGCAGCATACATTTGTTGTATGCGGATCGCTTGCTCATCCTGTACATGCTGTGAATCTGCGTCAAAAGCTTCATTATGTGAAGCATCTGGGCGACTTTCTCACAATTGCAATAGATGCCTCAATAGGTGCTAAAGAAAATCTTGGCATGCTTTGTCTTTCAAACAGTGCATTATATCCTGGCGAGGGTGTTGCAAAGTCGCTTCCCCCGGTGGGAGAAATCTCTATTACCGGGGTCACAAGCTGCGAAGACAATCCCATTCCATTTCACCGTCAAAGTGTCCCACTTTCTTTCGTGATGAATCTGGCTGATGAAATTTATCAGGGACTTTTTACTTTTTTAACAGCTTACTTCCAGACAGTGCCCTATACTGAGTCAATGCCTCTTCAAGCGACAGATCTGCATTCTCCTGACAGAAGGAATCAAACTTATTTAAACGCTGCTTGTACAGCAGATCCTTTCCAAAGACAGGCTCATATTCTTCCTTGAGCTGCTTTTCGATCTGCTCAATCTCTTCCTTCTTATCTGAAAGTTCCTGACGCTTGCTCTCAAACTCCTGCTGCAGCCCTAAAAGCTCATCCTTGTTGGCAGCTGTAATGTCTGCTGTGATCTGATGACGAATTTCGCTTTCAAAATTTTCAAGTGCTTCCTGGCGCTTTTCTACTGTATTCTGCATAACCTGCTGAATACTTGTGATTTTATCATCAAAGCTGCCCAGATTGTAGCCCGTCTCATCCTGACTTTTCTTGATGCGGTTCGTCATCAGCTGCTTGTTCTTATTATTAATGCGGATCTGCTTTCGAAGTTCCTCCACATCTTCATTTACACCTGCAAACTTCAGCATATACTTGTGAAGCAAATACAAATATACAGTAAATAATGCACCCACATATACAAAAAATGTAAATGCCAGCACAAGACGATTCGAAATTGCCAATGAGAAAAACAATGGAATAAAGAAAATCAAGCCCACACCAACTAAAATATCAATTGTCCAATCTCTGCTGTTTTTAGGGAAAAACAGCATGGAAATCGCACGCTTTTTACATACGACTGGAACTTTATTTTCTTTAAATTTAAGTTCAATCTGTGCCTCTAGCTGCTGATTCTGTTGATTTAGAGGCGCTGTCTCAACCTGAATGCGCTGTGCTATTGCATTGGCCTTTGCCTTTGCACGCTCAGTTTTACATACATCAATCTGATCTTGATACTGACTCAGCTCACGATCATACGTTGCAGCAATTTCTTCTTTTTTCTTTTTAAGTGCCGTGGTAATTCCCTCTGCCACACTCTTTTCCATGCTGCTGTATGCCTTCTCGCTTTGCTTTAACTCACCAGTCAGGCGTGTCTTATCCTTCTCTGCCTCGTCAAGATCATTTAACAACTGCTTCGCCCTATTTACTGTTTTGATTAACTCAGAATCATGAATTGCATCAAGTGTAACAGCTTGACCAAAGACGGATGATTGAGCTTCTCTGGTTGCCTCATCCTCTGGCTTTGCTTCCACTTCCATAGAAGATTCCATTGAAGGTTCCATTGAAAGTTCCATTGAACCTTCTTGTGACTCTTCTGTCGATGCGGCATCTAATTCATCCAGCTGTTTTTCTTTAAGCTCAGCCTGCTCTGATTCTTCTGGCTGTTCTTTGGTAAGCTCAGTCAGTTCTGATTCTTCTGGCTGCTCTTGTGCTTCCTCCATCAGTTCTTCTGGCTGCTCTTTTACTTCTTCTAGCTGCTCCTTTGGCTGCACAATTTCTTCCAGATTAACCGGCTCTGCTTTCATATCAGCTGATGTCTCCTTGGATGCCTCATTTGACACAGCCTGTTCTGCCTGCTGATCAAGCAGCATTTCAACTTCATTAGCTGTTTCCGGAGTATCCGGCTGCCTATAATCGTCCATTTTTACTCCTCCTAACGATGATTATCAAGAACCATTCCCATTTTCGCACTTGCGTTTGAGAATTGTTTTTGTTATACTGACCACAAAACAAAGTCAGTTTTCAATCAATTTACAGTTCCTATAGTTTACTATATACTATTTTTCACTATAGCACAAGTTTTTTCTTTTTAGGAGGTTTTTATGTTTCGCATGTGGGGTAAAGTCTTCGCAGACAACCATCTTCTCAAGGATTTTGTTGTTGAAAATCCATCACTTGATATGACCCGCACCAAAAAGGTGTTCGCAGCACTCGAAAACATCGCTCATGAATTTGATCTGGCTGTCCCAATCTGGCTTCCATCAAACATTTCTGATTTTAAGCGTCACGCAAAAACACGCTTCACTCAGGACAGTTTTATTGAAGCAATCGATTTTGACTATCTTGAAATTCAGATCATTGAAGAAGATTAATTCTTTGCTAAATAATTTCAGGATAACCTAGACAGCCAGTTTATGTTAGCCTTATGACAAATATTGACTTATAATATCATTGATCAGCTGCTCTTCCTTTGGGGAGAGCTTTCTTGTCTGCTGCTTATGTACTTGTCGATCCCCGGATTCCCCCCGGGCCGCTGCAATCTGCGCTAGGCTCTCTTTTAACTCCTCTAACTGCTTTTGATGATCCTTTTCATGTTCTTCCTTTCTGACAAGCTCTGGGCGGTTCACCCGCTTTTCATTCTCCGCTGACACATTATTTTCTTTCTGTGCACCATCCTTTTTCTGCATAAAAAGATCATCCCTCATTGCTCCTCGTGCTCTGGCTGCTGCACTGCTTCTAGCAGCCTCGCGTTCTGGCTGCACAAGCTCGTCTGGCTGCTCCTCACTGATGCCATCTGGCATATCTCTTGCACTTCGCACAACAAGCACATTTTCAAAATAGTGGACAAGTGCTGTTTCAAGAAGATCTTTGTTGGAACTATTTCCCATCAAACCAGAAAGCACAATCATCCCAGCTGCCATCAAACTTCCTCCAGCCAGATACAATACACAATTTTGAACACTTCCTTTATTCAAATAAAGAATCAACGAGGATACGGCACCTATTAGAAATGCTGCTGCCGCACAGTAAATACTGCAATTTTCCCAACTCGTCAGACGTGTTCCTGCTATACGATACTGCTGCTGCATTTTACTTACAAATGCTTCTGTATTTTTTATTCCGCAATTCATCCTATAAATGCTCTCGTACTTTGTCTTCATCTGCTGCAGCTGCTTGTCCTTTGCCGCTGCCAGATTATCAGATTGTCGAATCAAACTTTTGTAACAACGGTTTGCTGCAAATCTGCTGATAACTCCAATCACACAAACTGCCGCCATAACATACAGGATCATTCCCTGTTCTAGGTAATTTAACATACCATCGCCCCTTTCCGCCGAAATTTTCAGATTCATTTTCCGGTCTCCTAATTCATACACTAGCATAGAATTGCAAGCTTGTTAAGACAGAATCCATCGCACTTTTTTTACCTCACTCACACTTTTTTTCCATATATCTGATACTTTTTTCTTTTCCTTTTATTTTTTGATGTTATCTATTTTTTGTGAATGGACATCAACCCGCGTTTATGCTATACTGTCTGCAAAGACGCTGCTAGCTTTTGCTTCATGCGTTAAAAAACATTTTTGAAATATAAAGGAGGCTTTTTTATGACAAGTTACACTCCAAAGGGCGTATGTTCCCGTCAAATTAATATCGAGGTTAATGGTGATACTATCGAGTCCGTTCAGTTCGTTGGCGGCTGCAATGGCAATACTCAGGGTATCTCATCTCTTGTTAAGGGTATGAAGGTTGATGAAGTAATCGCCCGTCTCGAAGGAATCAACTGCAACGGCCGTGGAACTTCATGTCCGGATCAGCTCGCAAAGGCATTAAAGTCTATTAAGGGTGAATAAAATGAAAAAAATATTATTGACTGGCGGCGGTACCGCCGGTCATGTTACACCAAATATCGCTCTTTTGCCAGACCTTAAAGCAGAAGGCTATGACATTCATTACATAGGCTCCTATGAGGGAATGGAAAAGAAATTGATTACAGCACAGGGCATTCACTATGACGGAATTGCCACTGGAAAATTTCGCCGCTATCTAAGCGCAAAAAATCTCACTGACCCATTTCGTGTTATCAAAGGTTTTCAGCAGGCTAAAAAGCTGATCCGTGACTACAAGCCGGATGTTGTCTTCTCCAAAGGTGGTTTTGTTGCCGTTCCTGTTGTGCTTGCAGCTGGTCACTATCATATTCCTGTTATCATTCACGAATCAGATATGACACCAGGCCTTGCAAACAAAATCTGTATGAGAACTGCTAAAAAAATCTGCTGCAACTTTCCTGAAACAGTTAAGCTTCTTCCGGCTGATAAGGCTGTTCTTACCGGAACACCAATTCGCCGTGAACTGTTAAATGGCTCAAGGGATGCCGGCTTTGCTTTTACAGGACTTAGTGACGACAAGCCGATCCTTTTGATGATGGGAGGAAGTACTGGTTCACGTGCAGTTAATGCCGGTCTTAGAAGTGCTCTTCCTCAGCTTCTTAAGGAGTTTCATGTCATTCATCTGTGCGGCAAGGGAAATCTTGACAGTACACTTGCTCAGCCAGGCTACATTCAGTATGAATATATTTCTGATGAGCTTAAAGACCTGTTTGCAATCTCTGATATTGTGCTTTCACGTGCAGGTGCTAATGCCATTTGTGAGCTTTTAGCACTCAAGAAGCCAAACATTCTTGTTCCTCTTCCAGCAGCCGTAAGCCGTGGTGATCAGATTCTGAACGCAAACTCCTTTAAAAAGCAAGGTTTTTCCTATGTACTTGAAGAAGAAAAGTTAAATGCTGATACACTGATGGCAGCTGTTCACGAAGTTTACAACAATCGTGATTCTTACAAAAAGGCGATGGCCACCAGCAATCAAAGCAATGGCGTAGATATTGTAATCAAGCTAATTAAAGAATTATCGTAAAAAAAAGGCAGAACTCCAATTGTGGAATCTGCCTTTTTTCTTGAAATCATGTCTTCTTTATGTTTATAAAAAGCTGCTTTTCATGATGCGTAAAACCTTCAATAATAAAAGTTTCTTTTTAATCTTTAAGCGCTTCTCTTAATTTTGCTCCCTGCTTTTCGAGTTCCTCTCTCTTTGCTGGCTTCGGATCCCATGAGACCATGTCTTCTCCGCCTGCATATCTTGGAATCACATGCATATGGAAATGCATAACAGTCTGTCCTGCTGCCTCACCATTATTCTGAACTAAGTTAAAGCCCTCACATCCAAGACCTTTCTTCATTGCCTTTCCAAGCTTTGCAGCAACTTTAAGAACATTTGCGGCATATTCATCGCTGATCTCTGTTACATCCTTAAAGTGCGCCTTTGGAAGGATTAATGTATGTCCTGCAGATGCCGGACCTAAATCAAGAATTGCGCGAAACTGCTCATCCTCATAAACAGTCTCTGATGGAATCTCACCTGCTGCTATTTTACAAAAAATACAATTATCATCTAACATAATTAAAACCTCTCTTTCGGCAAATATTGATGCCATTTTCTTTTGTACCCAGTATACTCATTTTTTTGATAAATTACAAGAGCACAAAATGTCGTTACATTTTTCTTGAGACAATCTATAAAAAATGATATATCTAACAGGTAACAATTCAAAGCTGTAATGGAGGTGCTTATGAACGATCAAACCTATTTTCTTGCCAATGCCGCCCATGAACTTCAAACTCTGCTTTCTTTGCTGTGCAGCAGTATTCAGGCTATTGAAGCTGCGCATCCTGAAGTTAGATGCTATCGTTATTGGCCAGAGCTCTCCTCTGACTGCCGCTTAATGAATAAGCTTCTTCGTGATCTGACAGATTACAGCATGTCTGACCAACTGACGAAACAGCGCAGTGATCTGTGCAATTTACTGCGGCGGGCTTATTTATCATGTCTTCCTTTAACCGAGGGAACGAACAAAACACTTACATATACAAGCCGCGTCTCATGCGCCTACATGCCTCTCGACTCCCCAAAAATGATGGAAGCACTTTTAAATCTGATTGTCAATGCACTTGATGCCATATCTGACAATGGAAGCGTTCAAATTATTCTGACAAAGTCAAACGAACAATTTGTCGTATCTATAATAGATGATGGCTGCGGAATTGCACCCAAACAACTACTTACTATTTTTCATCCTTTTACTACCACAAAGCCAGACGGTACTGGGCTTGGCCTTCCAGTTGCCAAACGTATTATTGAAGGACATGGCGGCCATATACGCGTAAGTTCTGCTCCAAATCAGGGTGCCACCTTTACCTTCCTTCTGCCCTGTTCTTTTTCATCTGACAGAAAATAATAATGCCGCATACAAAGCCTATTATAGCGCCCACTATATGTGCGCAATTGTTGACACCACTTTCGGCAAATCCATGATACAAAGTGAAAAACATCATGAAAATAAGCTGCCGAAGCGTAATTTCTTCAAAATGACCTTTTGACAATAAAACAATACATAGTAAAAGACCTGCGATTCCAAAAATTGCACCAGATGCACCAGCTGTCGCTACAAGCAAATCCCCCTGATGCACATACCACCAGACAGACGCAGCATTTGCTCCAATACCACTGATTAAATATACACCAAGAAAACGCCATTTTCCAAGACAGCGCTCTGCCAATGCACCAAGATACAAAAGAACAAGCATATTGTTAAATAAATGATCCCATCCAAAGTGAAGAAAAACGCTTGTAACAAAACGCCACCACTCTGGCTTTTGAACAAACCCACCAATTTGCAGCACCATCATATTCATCAATGCCGATTCTTTTCCTCCAATCTCACCGACTGCAACGATGCATTGAATCAAAATATTAAGAATCACCAACATCAACGTAACCTCTGGTATTCTGTTAATTGCTATTCGTTTTCCATTAAAACGATCTGAAAAACGTTCCTTTCTAATCAGGGTAGCATAAAGATCACAAAATTCAGACGGCTGTCCGTCAAAAATCACTGGCTGTCCAGCGTCATCTATAAACCACCTTGGGTAAAAGCCTGTTACAAGCTGCTTTGAAATTGAAAAATCATCTGACAGCACAAGTGCAAGAAATTGACACTCCAGCTGTTTTTGCTCTCTAACCTTCTGTGCTGCATAATCAACTACCCTATCAATTCTCCACGGATCGGCTGCCAGCTTATTTGGATCATCGAACAGACAAACTGCATACAGCTTCGTATCCTCTTTGATCCATACACCACAAGGAAAATTTGCTGCAGCAATATTCGTATACCCACCACGCTTCAGCTTTTTTTCCACAAATTCGCGCATCAATTTTTGATCCACCCTTATCACCTCGTTGTACTTAACAAAAGTTACAATTCACAAGACACATATTTGAATGAACTGTAACTAGCAAAATTCTGTCAGTCAACTTTATCATTAGAAATAAGATTTGTCAATGTTTTGGCTTTAATATCCAATATGCCATAAATGCTGCTGCCACTGCCGCCACGACTATGAAAATCCCGGCAGCTGCAAGCAGATTTTTATTGATGAGATCTAACAAAAGCAAACGCTTCCCTGCTGTAAAAAACACATATCCCAAAATAACCATAATTAATAATATGCCAATAACTGTAACTGACGATTTTTTTTGCTTGCATTTTGTTTTTTCCCTCTTAGGTGAATCTGACATTTGCTGCACATTTTTATATTGTTTTTCCTGCTGTATTTTCTGTTGTTTTTCCTGTTCACTTGCACCAGAATCAGTCTGTTTGGAATCGCTCTGTTTACATTCTTGGTCTGTTATTTGCTTATCAATTTGAGAACTTATCTGCACAGAAGATACTTTAGAATCACAAGAATCATTTGTGGCATTCTCTAACCGATCTTTTATGCACCCAACAATTACACTGATTGATAAATTTTCCCGAAGGCTTTCCTGAAAGAGTCCATATGCCAGTTCTAAGCTTCTTCTATCATCATAATCAATATGATCAATCAAAAATCGACATAATACATTTACAGACTGATGCAACGGCATATGCTGATATGGATAATAGCAAAATCGAATACGTTCTAAGCTTTTCGACACATATATATACTGAGGTTCAAGTAATATTCCTTCTCCGTCTAGCAAATAACGCCCTACCTCTGAAACTGCACTGCAAAACTGCAATAGAAGTGACACCATCTCATCATAGGTGATCTTTCTGGCATCAAGAAATTCCGGTAAGTTTTCTAATGATGTAATCTCATAGCTAAGCGTACTTTTTCCATTCATCTGCTGAACATGTACAGGTAAAAATCCATTGATCCTATTGTTAATCAGCATTGACAACCTATAATCTGATCTGGCTTCCTCGTCTGTCTCTATCATCATATACTGATAATCAAGCCTTCGGCTGTATGATACTTCCATTTGTGCCATTATATCACCCCCTGTAATGAATTTTTATTGCTTTTCGTAAAATGTTCAATCTTCAGCTGATATTTCTTTAGAATCTGACGCTGTTTCTTTATCCCGCTTGATTCCTCTTACCAGTCTGATAAACTCCTCCTGCTTTGATTCATGTACCTGCACTTGTCCTGTAATTTCTGTTGGTGTTCCCCATAAACGCATCAGTGCAAAAAAAGGAAGACGTATTGGTGCCTTATATGTAATCTTAACCATTCCAGGTCCTGCCTTCACCAAAAATGATGGCATATCACAGGCAAATAATTCACCTTCTATATGCGTATTTGCATATTCACAAATTATATCCTTGTTTGCCGTATTCTGCGAGATCCGCCATAAAAGCCCTTTTTCCTGAAGTTCTTCCCAAGAAAAAGCTCCATCTTTCATACTACTGTTTTCTGCCACCAAAAGCATCGCTTTTTGCGCTGTATGCCACGATACTTCCTCTAACACTGCTTTATCATGAGTGAAAAAACCATAATAAATACACATAAAAACAGCCATGAGGACTGTCATCATAATCAAGCTGGCCTCCACAGTAAAGCTTGCTTTTTCCCGAAATAAAAGCTTCTTTTTGATCAGAATAACAATCTTTTTCTTTTCCTGCTTCACAAAAACACCTCTTTCTCGTAAAGCTAACATTCGCAGTCCGGTTTTACTACTTGTTTATAAACGCAGTATATATCAGACAATTGATGCAAATTGAGACAAGCAGCCAAGGAACAAATGGTATTTCTTTTTGGTAAACATGTGTTATAAAAACTCTTTGCATCAACTGTGCACACAGACAAAGAATACTGCCTACAAATAAAATTTCCAGCCCTATTTCCACCCCACAGCCCGCTCCAAGCAAAAATATGCAAAGTACATCACCCATTCCAATGCCTTTACTAAAACGCGCCAAAAGCCACACTATCATCCCTGGAAATAAGCAAAACACTAAATCAAGGATTTCGCATCCACAAAAGAAATTCCAAATCATTGCAATAACTGTACATCCAATCAGCCAGCACACAGATACATTATGAAATAACAAATCAGTTGCCGCTGGAAGCAAAAAGCATAAAATAATAAAAATCCACCTTGCCTGCGTCATGATTTTCCTCCATCATCCTGTTTGGCACAGCGGCTGCAGCAGTGACGATCTGAAACCTCTGAAAGCTTTACTGACTTTACATTTCTTCTTAGCGCCGCACAATTTGGATCTGTGTGAAAACGATTTCCACTTGATGTAATATACACCCAAAAACCACTTCCGCCTTTTTCGCATCTGTCACATGCATAATACTTGCTGCCATCATCACTGCGGTAATTGACTACCTCATTATGACGGATCTGTTTCACAGAAAGCTTCAAATATGAACAGTCCAAACTTGTATGGTACACACTTCCTGTTTCCGTAATATACACAATTTGGTCTTCCTTAGTCTCATCTTCTATCTTATCGCCATCTTGCGATGGTGCTTTATTTCCGCTCCATACACGCTGACACTCCCGCTGTGTAAATAAAAGTGAACCGAAATTTCCCGGAAGAAACGGAACTCTCACGCGATATGTTACGGTAAGATCTAAATTTCCATCATCATCTGGAAAACGAGAGCCAAGTACGGTCAGTCCATCACTTCCTCCTATAATCCATGAACGATCTAAAATTTCTCTTCCCACTGAATACAGAAGCTTTTGTTTTAAATAAACTGCTGTAATTCCACCTTGAACTATCAGCGTGATCACATCCTCTGCTTCTTCACCGCCTACATCTTCTGCCTCATTTGGCTCTTCAAGCAAATAATAATATCCAGCAGCACTTGTAACTGAATCCTTCATTCCCTGCTGAATCCGCGTCTGTATCTGTATAACCTCAAAAAAAGACATAAGCGCCATAATAACACTAAGAAAAATAGGCAGCACTATACTGGCTTCAACAGTCAGCGAACCGTTACATTGCTGGCAGCCGACTGAAAAACAAAATGATCGATACCTGGATTTTTTTTTGAATGCTTTTCTATGATCAACTGCCAGCCTCATGGTACACCACCTTTCTTTTTTTAATTTTAATCTAATACATACGGCTTTGTTCGCACGAAATCTCATATCCAGACCCAGCAAAACAATAAAAAATCGGTGCCGCCTTCATACTTGCCTTAACCTGTACAGCTCCCAAACAATCCGCCATCGAAAAATCAGGATTTTTTTCTCTCATTCTAAGCTGAATGACATCCATTGTATGGTAGCGTCTATCACTTCGACCTTGCGCATACAAAAGAAGGCGTAAGTATTCATCATATGACAGTCCATTATTCTCTTTTGCTGTTAAAAACAAATCTCCATCCAAAAAATCTGCGATCTGTGAAAACTCCAATGTCCAGCTTTCTGAGTTTTTAATAATAGGAATATTGCCTCCGCTTAGCAATGTTCTTACATCAACTATAGCCTCAGCAAATGACCAACCTACAATCATTGTAAACTGCGTCAGCTTAATGGCAGGATATACGCCAGTCCAACCAACAAGAGTAGCTGCCGCTGTCTCTGCCTGAGATGATAAGACAGGATCCTTCCATGCAGAAAATAAATTCAGTCCCTCTCTCATTAAAAGAAGTGAATTTACTGTTGATTTTAAATTTTCCTTATCACTTGTTTTGCCATTTAGTATATATTCTAGCTCATATGCCATTTTATTTGTCTCGCCTGTACTTGTAAAACTGCGGCAATGCTCTAAAAGATATTCTGTAAACAAAAAACTTTCTTCCATTTCACTAATCGCAGAGTGATACCATGTAAAATTTACAGTTCTCCACTTTGATGGAAGATCCTCTGCCTCAATAACATATCCTGATGCAGCCTGATCAAACGGCAGTACAAAATTCAGCCAACCATCTTCCTTGAGCTTTTCTAATTTTTCAAGCCAGCTTTCTTCTATCGCTTCCTCATACTTCTTCTTTTCTTCATTCGTTTTTTCTAAAAACTGCTCATCAAAACTTTCTTGTTCCAGTTCCTGCTGCTCTTTTGCCATTGTCTTCGCATCATCACCCATTTCCAGCTCTTCAAGCTGCTCTTGTACTTTTTCAACCGCAATTCCAAGTGTGCGGTATTTCATAAATTCCAGTACGCTTCTGGCAAATAATTCTCCTTCATTTTCAATGACCGAAACCGTATTTTCAATCTCTGCAGTGCTGCTTGTTCCTCTATATAGATTCCCAGATAAAAGCAAATGGTCTTGTTTTGGATTTGCGTTCATCGTCAAATATTTACTTACAACCTCCTCTATATCTTGATTATTACTTAATTCATTTTCATTTAAAAGCATTAAATCAAATTCATTAAGTAATTCACGATCATACATAGAAAATAATGAATCCATTGCAGAGTCTGTAGCACAGACTAGGCGCTGACGAAGTCCAAATATCCTCGCATGCTCTGTCATCATCATAATAAATCCAATAAATAGTACAAGCAGCAGCGATAAAAATACAGTTATACTGGCTTTCTCATGTAACCTTTTCATCATCCATACAATTCACTTACTGTACTATTTACATGACTAAAAATTCCAGTTACGATAGCGGTAAGCTGTTCTCTAAAAATTACAACAATTGCCAAAAGCACTACAAGAACTAAGATCACCTCAACAGTAGTAACTCCCTTTGTATTATTTCTAAATCTTCTAATTTTCTTCACTGCGCCATCAGTGATACGACAAAAAACCGTATGTTTTTTAATTCCTTCCATCGAAATATACCTCCTTCCGTAATTCTTTATTTTTAATCACTACATACTCATAAATGCAGGTATCATTACTATAGCCATTACTAATCCAAGCAAAAGAAACATCGGAAACAACATTTTGGTTTCCATACGCTCACCATCCTGTATTGCCTGGTTTTTTCTCTGTTCTAACGCCTGTGTCAGTTCTTGATCAAGCTGCTGCTCTAATCCCGATATTCCTTGACGCAAATTCTGTTCAAGGCTGCTTCCTAACTTCAAATAGCAGTGTGCTCTGCACCTCCTTCCAAATGCACCATATGCGGCTGCTTCATTTACACCTGCCTCTATCTGATTTCGGGTAACAAGCATTTCTTCAAACAGATAACGTTGATATCCCTTGCATTTATGCTGTGTTTCTTCATATTCTGCAGTCAAACGATTCCATGCCGTGCGTACATTTAATCCACACTGAATCATCAATCCTAACTCAAACACAAAATTAGGATAATCAGCTATCAGCTGTTTATTTCGATTCTCAAATGCTTCTTTCCTTTTTTGCCTTGCAATTTCATATAAAACAAACGGCAATATTAAAAATAGCGCTGGCATCAGGCGGATCGGCTGTGTTTGCACTGTTTTATAGGTTAACTTCTTTCCTTCTATATTTTCAGGAAGCGTCACTATAGACTTTGTTTTCGTATTATTATTTTCATCCTTTAACTGTTTTGTCAAAAGCATCATATAATACTGCGCATCCTTCTTTGGCATCATCAGTCTCACATCAAGCGTGTAATACTGTTCATACATAGAATAAGATAGCTTTACCTGAAGCTGAGCAGTAACACCTTCTGGAGGGATATCTTGTATTTGAATCACGCCAAAATCATCCAAAAGTTCTGGAGTTAAGCTTTTCCACGCCACACGTATTCCATAAATTGTGGAAGAAACGAGAGAAAGATTAGTCTGAACATTTTCAAGTGATTCATTTTCTCCTAAAATCTGTTCTTTTACTGAATCAAATGCATCATCAAACACAGCCATCATACCTTGTGTCTCTGGTTCTTTTCCATCTACACTTACGTGAATGGTCTGATCTCCCTCTTCTAAACCTTCCACTGTCAAACTATAGTCTTTTGTCTGTCCAAACTCCGGACGCTCTAGCTCTGTTTTTTGTATTTGTGTATCTGGAAGAAATGAAACAGCAATTCCAAGCACACTCGCAAAAAATAAACATATCCAGAAATTTACCATCTGCCTTGCGCCTTGAAGCTGCAGCTTTTTCTTTGCATCCTCTCTTACATATAAGGCTTTTGCCCACTCTCTTTCTTCTTCATTTTGAGCTGGCTGCTTCTTTGATAGCAAATCATAAATCCACAGTCCCATTGGAAATAAAAACCGTAACCATTCTTTTTTGTTTCCCTCACTCAGAATGTTGTCAATTGTTTCCTTTTTATAATTTCGTTTCCATACAGCAATTACTACTAATCCCACCATCAGACAACTAAAAAACAACGCCATGCAGCACACCTCCCTATTATTGCCTTTCAGCAACTTCATTCTTTCTTGTTTTAGTTACAGCATCCTTAATTACAGACTATTCTAGTCTCGTTATCCTCTCAGAAAGAAGATATGCCGTTATATAAATAAAAAGGCACACTGTCATAATCATCTTTCCTGTCATCGTCTTATACATTACACTAAGCAGCTGTGGTGATGTAACAGATAAATATAAAAGGATTCCAACTGGCATCAAATTCATAATCTTTTGTTCTAGCTTTTTCCCTGCAAGCATTGTCTCGATCTGAGACTGCGTCTGCACTTTCAATACAAGCTGACTAGCGATTTTCTGCAAAATAAATGGCATTGATGCACCACTTCTTTTAGCAAGCGCAAAAGCTTTTGCAAATTCTTTTACTTCTTCTATCTCACATGCATCTGCAAACGACAGCCATACCTGCTCAGCAGGTTCTCCCAAACTCATTTTTGTAAGCATTGTCTGCATAACCCGAACCATATAAGCAGTTTCTCCTTCCATCATAGATAGCTGCTCAGAAGCCTCCTGCATTGCATTTTCTGCTGAATGGCCAGTCCTAAATGCACCAGATAACAATTGAATTAATTCTTGAAATTCGCGTCTGATACGCTGTATTTGCTTTTCATGCAGTGATTTTCTAATCCATCGAAAGAAAAAATAAAGAAACGGTAGCATTGAAATAAATCCTATCAAAAAATCATGATAAAAAATATAAGTAAGCCCTAACCAGCCTGCTGCTCCCACAGCTCCATACAAAAGCTTCTCCTTAAAGCCTAATACCTCAGGAAGACAATACAATTCCTGCGCCCTTAAGTTTTTCGCAGTTTTTAAGTGAATGAACCGCCTCGAGTTTTCCTGTGATCTTTCCATCCACAACCCCCGTTTCCTGAAATTGATACAGTACAGACAGTGTTACATTTCCTTTTTCGTCAAGACCAGTAACTTCCTGAATAGAAAGTACCTTTCGGGAACGATCTCGTAAACGCCCCAAATGAATTACAATATCAATTGCCGAGGCAATTTGTCCCCTTATTGCTGCAAGCGGAAGCTCCACTCCCATCAAAACCATTGTCTCAAGACGTGTCATCATATCCTGTGCACTATTGGCATGACCCGTTGAAAGTGAACCATCATGACCAGTATTCATCGCTTGAAGCATATCTAGCGCAGCCGCATCTCGTACCTCTCCGACAACAATACGATCAGGACGAATACGCAGACTATTTCTAATCAAGTCCCGAATTGTCACTTCATATTTTCCTTCCTGGCTTGCATTTCTTGACTCTAATCGAACCAGATTTTGGATATGATATAAACGAAGCTCTGCGGAATCTTCTATCGTGACAACACGCTCCTGATCAGGAATATACTCCGCAAGTGCTCCCAAAAATGTAGTCTTTCCTGAACCGGTTCCTCCTGATATAAATATATTGTAGCGTGCTCGCACCAGATTCGCTAAGAATTGCGCTACATCCTCTGACAATGCACCCCATTTTATTAGTTGGTGCATATCAGGAGGATGCTTTGCAAATCGCCTGATCGTAAGAATCGGACCATTGAGCGCGATTGGAGGAAGAATAATATTTACTCGTGATCCATCCTCAAGGCGAGCATCTGCCATTGGATTTGCCTCATTTACCCGGCGATTTACTTTCGCTACAATTTGCTGAATTACATCCTCTAATTTTTCCTGCGATGAAAATGCCTTAGGAAAACGAACTAACTCACCTTGCTTTTCCACATAAATCTGATCATAACCATTGACCATGATCTCTGTCACTTCCGGGTCATCTAATGCCTCACTTAATACATCCAGCCTTCGAAATGAATCATACAATGCTTGTCTTAGCTGCGTCAAAACCCGCACTGAAAATTGTTTTCTGTACTGCGGCATCATCAAAACCTCATCAATGCTTGCATACAATTCATCATCTGTCAGCTCTCTTGTCATATCAAGCTGCTCCACTACTTGGGTACGCAACAATCCAAAAAGATTTTGCCGTTGTTTTTCATCATCTTCATTACTGTTTCTTTGACCTTTCAGCGAAAACAGCTCCTCATCGCATTTTTTCATTTTATTTACCACTCGCTCTTTATTAAATTGCGCACATAATCTCCTGCTTCTCCCCACAGAGCGTATTCTAACCGTTCCTTCATTGTTCCATTTTGCGCACACTGAGGCAGCGTTACAATCTGCATACGCTGCAAAAGCTCATCACTGCCATTTTTCTCAAGCCAAAGCTCAAAACGTCTTTGCTGATCTTTTGCCAAACGTTCTGAAAGCACTGGCACATACAGCTGAGAACACATCGAAAACATTGAATCTGCAAGCCACAGCTTTGATCCAATATCTAAAACAATCGCTGCGTATTCTGTCTCCTGCGCAATTTTTAAAATCAACTGGCTCCATTCTTCTGGCTGTATTGCACATAGATCCTCTGGACAATTCATTCCGGTAAGCACATCAACTCCATGCCAATGTGATACAAGTACTGGCAATTTTTCCTTTAATTTTTGTCTTTGCCAGTAAAAATAGGCATCTGATAGCGTTCCTTTTTCACCTTGCTCCTCTGATATATTCTCTTCCTCATCCCAAAACGGCAATTCATCAAAACCGATATATAAGACTGACCGCTTGCGCGCCAGTAACTCCCCAAGCAAAAGAGAAAATGTTGTCTTTCCACATCTTCCTACTGGAGAATACACACCGTATATAGGACACGATTCCTGCATTACTGGATTGTCCCGTTTGTCATGATCACTCATACGCTGCATCAATTGATTTAATAATTGATCCGTAGGCTGATATTTATAAATATGGTTTTCCTTATGATCACGTGCCTGCTCTTTATGTTCAGTTAAATATAAAACATCCTGCGTTTTCACAGACATCTCTCCATACGATTCCAAACTGCTTTCTTCAGAAAGAAGGAGAAGCTGCGGTGTATGCCCCTGCAGATAATCTGACAGCTTATCTGCCTGCGAAAATACCTGCAATTCAAATGGCATATTTTCCTTGCGGTTCACATATTCTGCAAGATTTTTTCCATACGCCTCTTCCTGCTCATACATTGCCACTACCTTTTTCATATGCACACTTTCTCCTTTCTTTTTCACTGGTATTTTTACCACTAAAATTTCATTCATAATAAATTAAAATTTACTGATGAGCACATTTTAACAGATTGATAGTTAAAGTCAATGTTTTTTCTATTTATTTAATAATAAGCATCAGTATTGTATGTATAATACATATTGTGTGAGTTTATATTTTTACTTTTACACAAAAAAAGCCTTACCCACCCCAACATTTTAGAGTAGAAAGGCTTTTTAATTTTACATTATTTTTAATTATATTCTCGAAAAATCGCATCCGATGCAATTTTATATTCTCTCACAGAGTTAGACTTTTTAATCTGTTTCAATAGCTTAGGCGATGCCTGGATACCATTTCCCAGATAAACCCATAACTCTTTCATCTTAAATAAAACATTGCGATCTCCTGACATCTCCTCACAATATCCGTCTAAAATCGCATCATGAAATTTCTTCAATCGCTCAGATGACAGCGTTTTCTCCACGTTCCTTTTTTCGCTAACGCCTTCTTCCATTTCATGATTAATCTCTTCTGCAAGAGCAGGATTCATAAGTAAGCCACGACCTAGCATAACACCTTTTGTCTGTATCCCAAGACCACCCTTTATTTCATTCCACTTATCCACAAAATGAATATCTCCATTATAAAAAATTGGGGATAAACTATGCTCTTTTGCATACTGATAAGCATCCATATGAGGATAACCTTTATAAAAATCCTGTAACAAACGAGGATGAATAATCAAATGATCAATTGGGAAATGGTTAAACAGTGTTAATAACTGTGGCCACTCCTCCTCTGATGAAATGCCAATCCTTGTTTTTACAGAAATCTTCATTCTCGTTTTTGAATATATCTGATCCAAAAATTTGCTCAACTCTTCTGGATATGCTAAAAAACCTGCCCCACGTCCTTTTGCAGTTACTGTCCCTGACGGACATCCTAAATTGAGATTCACCTCTCGATATCCATATTCATACAATTGCTTTTCAATTTCCAAGAAGTCATCAGCACGATTGGTCAGAATTTGCGGAATTACATGCATTCCCTCATTATGTTCTGGCAACACATCATGGCGTTCACGACTTCCTAATTTCTTATTTGAAATAAATGGCGTATAGTAAGTATCAAGCGGTGCAAAATATGCATGATGCGCCCTACGATAGACATAACCTGTCAATCCTTCCATAGGTGCCATTGAAATCTGATACTTCATGAAATTTATCTCCTTCTTACTTTTATTTAGGTTCACGGGACGCCCATTCACAAAACCCACACTCCGTGCTCTCGCTGCTTCGCAGCTTCGTTTTGTTCTTTGAAGTGGACTGGTAAACAAAAAAGCTATCACTTTTCAGTGATAGCTAAGCAAATAGCGGAAGGGAGATTTGAACTCTCGACACCACGGGTATGAACCGTGTGCTCTAGCCAGCTGAGCTATTCCGCCATATTATAAAGGCATTTCTGTACCTTCAAAACTGCACACAAACTTTTCATCCAAACCTATTACCATTTCCTACCC
>ERZ825159.123-NODE-123-length-106208-cov-16.430520_pt1 | contig 106208 bp, 99 predicted proteins | sample MGYA00519932_ERZ825159 | MGnify/ENA primary metagenome ERZ825159 (study PRJEB31778, sample SAMEA3449191) | human gut metagenome | biome: human gut; feature: human-associated habitat; material: faeces | place: United Kingdom | collected 2010/2012 ... | reverse complement strand
GTAAATACCCGTGACTGGACTTTCACCAGTAAGATTAGTGCCATGCTCGGCACACTAGAAGAAAAGCGGTCTGCCTTCCGGCAAACCGCTTTCTCTTTTTCAACTATTCAGAACCCGCCAATTGAAATCCGCGCATACACTTAATGGCTCCAATATCTTCCATTGCGTTTACCATGCGGTAAACGGTTGCAACGCCGATTTTTGGATCTACCTTTGATGCCTTGAAATAGATTTCCTTACAGCAGGAACAATCTTCCTCAAGGATAATATCCAGCAGCATCAGCCGCTGCTTGGTAATCCTACAGCCTGATTCCTTCAGTTTTTGAATAATCATTTCTCTCTGCATCATTTGGCATCTCTTCTTTTTCTATTTTGCTGACACAGTTTTCTTTGCGTCAAAGTTTAATGTGTTACTCTCCTTATAAGGACGGAACAGCAGATAAATAAATCCGATGATCAGTAAGAATGCTACAACGGTACCAACACCGAATGTACCAACTGTGATCAGTGTACCGATCTGGTAGATACACAGGGAAACAATGTAAGCTAAGATACACTGATATCCGATCGCAAACCAGAACCACTTCACGTTGTTCATCTCACGCTTGATCGCACCCATAGCTGCGAAACATGGTGCACATAACAGGTTGAACACCAGGAAACCATAAGCGGCAACCGGAGTCATAACCAAAGACAGTGACTTCCAGATTTCGGAACCATCTTCTGCAACTTCTGCAAAACCGAATAACTGTCCGAACGTAGCTACAACGTTCTCTTTTGCGATCAGACCGGATACAGCAGCAACTGCCATCTTCCAGCCGTTACCAGCCTTGGTCCAGCCAAGTGGTGCGAAGATCCATGCGATTGCAGAACCAACTTTTGCAAGAACACATTCTGCCTGGGCAGCCTCAAGAGCAGCACCCTCTAATCCGTCGAAATCAAGCATTCCAAAGGTTCCGTTGCTCCATCCGAAGTTCATTAAGAACCATAAAACAATTGTTGATAACAGGATAATTGTACCTGCTTTCTTGATGAAAGACCATCCACGCTCCCACATGCTGCGGAGTACGTTTCCAACGGTTGGCCAGTGATATGCAGGAAGCTCCATAACGAATGGTGCAGGATCTCCTGCGAACATCTTTGTTTTCTTTAAGATAATACCGGAACAGATAATTGCTGCAACACCTACAAAGTAAGCACTCCATGCAACCCATCCGGAATTATGGAAGAATGCACCTGCGATCAAAGCAATAATCGGAAGCTTTGCTCCACAAGGTACGAATGTTGTTGTCATGATTGTCATCTTACGGTCACGGTCGTTCTCGATCGTACGGGAAGCCATAACACCAGGAACACCGCATCCACTACCAATCAGCATTGGGATGAATGATTTTCCGGATAATCCGAATTTACGGAAAATACGGTCCATGATAAATGCGATACGTGACATATATCCACAGGACTCAAGGAATGCCAGAAAAATGAACAGTACCAGCATCTGCGGTACGAATCCAAGTACGGCACCCACACCGGAGATGATACCATCTACGACAAGTCCTGTCAGCCAGCCGGCACAGTGAATATTCTCAAGTAAGGTTCTTGCTCCCGGAACAATCCACTCGCCAAACAATGTATCATTTGTCCAATCGGTAAGGAATCCACCAACTGTTGTGATAGATACATAATATACGATAAACATAACCAATGCAAAAATCGGAAGTGCAAAAAAACGGTTCGTAACAAAACGGTCAATCTTATCCGAAGTGGAAAGTTTCTCACCCTTCTTTGCTTTTGTAAGACACTCTCCAATGATGGAAGAAATGTATACATAACGCTCATTGGTAATGATTGACTCGGTATCATCATCAAAATGATCCTCAAGTTCCTTGATCTCTGCAGATACATCTGGCATCAGACTTAAGAGTTCAGAAATCTTATCGTCTTTTTCCAGAAGTTTGATTGCGAAAAACCGCTTCTGTTCCTGTGGAATATCCGAGCTGATCTTATCCTCTACCTTTGCAATGATATCCTCAACCTCTGATGAGAACGCATGTGCAGGTGTGACTTTCTTCTTCTGCTGTGCGAGAGCAACGGCCTTTTCTGCTGCCTTTGTAATTCCTGTTCCTTTCAGAGCGGAAATCTCAACAACTTCGCAGCCCAGTTTCTGGCTCAGCTTATCGATATGTATCACATCACCATTCTTGGCAACGATATCCATCATGTTTACTGCCATGATTACCGGAATACCAAGTTCCATGATCTGTGTAGAAAGATATAAGTTACGCTCAATATTTGTACCGTCCACAATATTGATGATTGCATCCGGTCTGTCTGCAACAAGATAATTTCTTGCAACCACTTCCTCCAATGTGTATGGGGAAAGAGAATAAATACCCGGAAGATCCATGATGGTAACATCTTTATGACCCTTCAGACGTCCTTCCTTTTTTTCTACTGTTACACCCGGCCAGTTACCAACAAACTGATTGGAACCGGTCAATGCATTGAACAATGTCGTTTTTCCGCAGTTTGGGTTTCCTGCCAATGCAATTTTCACTGCCATAATTCTCCTCTTTTCTGTGCTGGCGCACTTTTGTTTTATCAGCCTTGCTAAAATTTGAAATCACTAGTTTCTATAAGTATCTGCTAGTTTTTGTAAGTCGTTACTAACCTTATGGTAAAAAAAATTACTCTACCTGGATCATTTCAGCATCTGCTTTACGCAGGGACAGTTCATACCCTCTGACCGTAACTTCCACCGGATCTCCGAGTGGGGCTACTTTACGGACATAAATCTCTACGCCCTTGGTAATTCCCATGTCCATGATACGACGTTTTACAGGTCCTTCGCCTGTCAGTTTTGTAGCTTTGACAGTCTCGCCAACTTTTGCATCTTTTAATGTCTTCATCGCTGCTCCCTTTCTAAATCATTATTTTATTTGCCATATCCTTACCGATAGCAACACGCGCTTCTTTCACATTCACGATCATGTTTCCATCCGTTTCAGATATCACAGCCACTTTTCCCCCGACAACAAAACCAAGATTCTCAAGATGGCGTCTTGTTTCTTCTTTTCCACCGATCTTTTTGATCTCATTCTCTTCTCCTGCTTTGCACATTGTTAAAGGCATCATAAAAACATCCTCCTGCTTTCCGCCGCGTGCAAGCGACTTTATTGAGAATCATTTCCATCTCTTACGTCAGTTAGTATATGCTAACGAGCATAAGTTGTCAATAACAAAATAATATTTTTTCAGCTTATCCGACATTTTTCTCCCTAAAATACTCAGGTGCCAGCACACAAAATTTTTCTGTTATTAAGCGTTTGCAAGCGCTTTTCCAAGTGCCTTGCACTGTTCCATTGCATCTGCATCCGGAGCTTCCTGACAGATGACACCTTCTCCTCCTACGATCGTTGCGCCGGCTCCGCTCATACGTGCTTCCCAGTCACGCATCCACTGGCCGTCACCCCATCCGTAAGAACCAAACAGTCCAATCTTCTTTCCGGAAGCAAATCCTTCCACGTCTGCAACAAACGGCTCCATCTCACTCTCTTCGAGTACTTCTGCTCCCATGGCAGGACATCCTAATGCAAATACACCCTCTCCCTTTAACTCATCAATGTTCATATCACTGACAAATACAGCTTCCGCCTCTTTGCCTGCCTCTTTGATTCCTTCCACGACGGCATTTGCCATGCTTTCTGTGTTTCCACCCTGTGTCCAAAATACAACTGAAATCTTACTCATTTTAAATTCTCCTTTTCTTTTTATAATGTTATGATGCATATTGACAGTCACAATCAACCAGCTGCCAGATTTCCGTATTGCTGCAAATCGCAATAATCTCTTCAATGCGCATTCCATATGACAAAAGCTGGATCAGTTTTTCTCTGGAATGTTCATATTTCTGAAACAGCCGGATTTTTTCATGTGGTCTGTCGTATACTTTCCAGTACCCCGAATACAAATAGTTTTTCCCCTGATTGCGGATGAATCCTTTTACATCCTCTGGCGGATATCCAAGCAACAGTCCCATCTCATGCGGAAAAACTTTCTTTTCCCTCAGATACTGCTGGTAATGTGCACGAAACACCGGCAATACCTGTTTTAAGTTTGTGTCAGTATAGCCAATCTCATGCAACAATGCCTGCACGCTTTCTTTGGAAAAAAATGCTTCCAGACGATCCGGATGATACAAAAACACTGTAATCCTGCCTGCGTGAATCCCTAACGGATAAACTGACAGTTCACTGTCTTTGAACACTTCTTTCATCCGTGGATATTCCATGGTTCCGATATTCAGCAGATTTGATTCTTTTAATCCGGTTATCAGCGGTGCACACTGAAATGCAATTTGAAATTCGATTTCATCGCCACGCAGTTTCCGTATGATCTCCCATGTTTCGCTGCTCAAGTCCGTCACTCCTCCCTAATGTTAGTTATATCTAACTTAAGAAAAGAATACACGAAAAAACAGGCTCTCGTCAAGAGCCTGTTTTGATATTTTTTATCAATTATATTTTCTGTTGCGTATACCGTACCAATGCCTCCCGATAAATCGCCCCCAGACGGCTTGGCAGAACTTTTTTATGGGTCACCATGCCAATATGCATATTTCCCTGCGCCTGCAGCGGAACCGAGACAATATTCTCTCCGTTTAATTCCTCGTCAATCACCCCGCTGCAGACCGTATAACCATTCAGACCAATCAGCAGATTAAACAGGGTTGCCCGGTCTCTGACACGGATATTCTTCGGCCGGTCCACAGTACTGAATATCTCCTCGGAGAAATAAAAAGAATTGTGTTCCCCCTGTTCAAAAGAAAGATACGGATACGGCTCCAGTTCTTCGATTGTCACAGACTTTTTGCCCGCAAGCGGATTTTTCGTGCTCACAAAAATATGCGGTTTTGCCACAAAAAGCTCGGTAAACACAAGGTCATGTTCCTTGAGCAGTTTCTCAAGTACGGTACGGTTAAAATCGTTCAGATAAAGAATTCCGATCTCGCTTTTCATCTGCGCGACGTCCTCTATGATTTCATACGTCTGGGTTTCCCGCAGACAAAAATCATACTTTTCGCTTCCATACTGCTCGATCAGTTCCACAAATGCATTGACTGCAAACGAATAATGCTGGGTGGAAACACAAAACTCCTGTTTCCGCCCGGCTTTTTTCTTATAAGTTTCCTCCAGCAGTGCCGCCTGCTCCAGAACCTGTCTGGCATATCCTAAAAATGTCTCACCCTCTTTGGATATGACAATTCCGCGGTTTGTCCGTTCAAAGATGGTAATCTCCATCTCTTTTTCCAGTTCCCTGACTGCTTTGGTCAGACTCGGCTGTGAAATAAATAATTTTTTTGCCGCGTCACTGATTGTCCCGGTCTGAGCAACGGTCGTAACATATTTCAACTGCTGTAAGGTCATAAAACATCCTCCTATAAGATGTCGATATACTCTCCGTTTAATGCTTTATTCATGCTGCGGACAGCACAGAATTTACCGCACATGGAACAGGTATCCTCCTGTTCCGGTGCCCGGTCCGCACGGATGGCTTTGGCAGTCTCCGGATCCATGGCACATGCCCACTGTGCTTCCCAGTCCAGTACTCTTCTTGCATCTGCCATTTTATTGTCCATCTCCATGGCTCCCGGTACATGCTTTGCGATATCTGCTGCGTGCGCTGCAATCTTTGATGCCATAATTCCCTGCTTTACATCATCCACATTCGGAAGTGCCAGATGCTCAGCTGGTGTCACATAGCAGAGGAATGCCGCACCGTTGGCAGCAGCGATCGCACCACCGATGGCAGAAGTGATATGATCATATCCCGGCGCAATATCGGTCACCAGAGGTCCCAGTACATAAAACGGTGCACCCATGCAGATGGTCTGCTGGATCTTCATATTTGCAGCAATCTGATCCATCGGCATATGTCCCGGCCCTTCCACCATAACCTGGACATCCTTTTCCCAGGCACGTTTTGTCAGTTCTCCCAGACGGACAAGTTCTTCAATCTGACAGACATCCGAAGCATCTGCAAGACATCCCGGACGACAGGCATCTCCCAGTGAGATTGTCACATCATATTCCCGGCAGATGTCAAGAATTTCATCATAATATTCATAAAACGGATTTTCTTCCCCGGTCATTGTCATCCACGCAAATACCAAAGAACCGCCACGGGATACAATGTTCATCTTCCGCTTGTGGTTTTTGATCTGATCGATGGTTTTTCTGGTAATGCCACAGTGCAGAGTAACAAAATCCACACCATCCTCTGCATGCAGACGTACAACATCAATAAAATCTTTTGCCGTGAGTGTTGCCAGGTCTCTCTGATAGTGTATCACAGAATCGTATACCGGTACAGTTCCAATCATCGCCGGACATTCCGAAGTCAATTTTCTCCGGAATCCTGTAGTATCTCCATGGGAAGACAGATCCATGATTGCGTCCGCTCCCATATCCACCGCTGCCATAACTTTCTGCATTTCAATATCATAATCTTTCCAGTCTCTGGATACTCCGAGATTGACATTGATTTTGGTCCGGAGCATGGAGCCCACACCCTGCGGGTCCAGACATTTATGGTTTTTATTTGCGCAAATGGCAACCTTTCCGGCTGCCACCAGAGGCATCAACTCTTCCACACGCATGTGTTCCTTCTGTGCAACTTTCTTTAATTCTTCTGTTACGATTCCTTTTCTTGCAGCTTCCATCTGCGTTTTGTATTCTCTCATTGGTTTCTCCCTTCCTTGTATAAAATAAAAAAACACACGTATAATGCTTACACGTGTGTGGTAACTTTCATTTTCCCTACGTTGGCATTATCCAAATCAGGTTACAGGTCAAAGCAATACAGCTTACTCTCAGCCTTCTTTTTGAAAGCTCCCTTTTTCTTATTTTAAATATAGTTCATTATTATACAATCCATGGATGCTGTCAAGATTTTCCCTGTAAGTTCCGATAAAAATACATAAATTTGCCAGGAAGTAGATTGTCATTTTCTGTGTTTTACGCTATGATGAAATTATTAGGCAAATTTACAGGAACCTCTTATTACGGAGAATACATGTTATGAAAAAACCTGATTTAACCAAATACAAAACTACAAGCACGCTTTATCTGCTTATTCTTATCATTGCAGCTGTTGCACTGGTTTTCGGCTGGCAGTGTACCTCATACAGTCTCAGCAACCACAGCGCGGATCTGCACATCCAGATGCTCCCGTCCCGGCGTGTTAAGGTATCCAAAGCAACTACTGTTTACCGGATTTCCGATGTCCGATGGACCAAAAAGGCTTCTACCCTGATGTTTTACAGCCAGCATCAGACCGTGGTTGTGGAAGTAGACGGAAAGCTGCTTTATACGCGCAGCCTCAAAACGGACAGTATTCTGCATACAACCGGACGTAATTGTGAAATGGTCTCTGTCCCGGAAAATACACGCAGCATCCTCGTCACACTCACCAACTGCAACCTGGACAAACAGGTGTCTGATCCGGTTTTCTATCAGGGCGATGGTGTCCATATGTTTCGCCATGAACTTTTAAAAGCAGGGATCCCCATGCTCCTCGGCATTATGAACGTTGTACTTGGCATTCTGATGCTCATCTACTGGCTGTTTGTGCATCATTGGGCATATGTGAGCAAATCCATGCTGTATCTGGGAATTCTTACAACGGATCTTGGTGCATGGTTCTGCCTGGAAACAAGCTCTTCCATTCTTCTGTCACAGAACCCGGTGTTCCATTCCTATGTGACCCGCATGCTTCTTCTGCTGCTGCCCATTCCTTTTATGATGTTTGTCCGGCATTATTTAAAAGCAAGGGACCGGTATCTTTGCCGGATTTTTGTCTGGCTGGATGTGGCAGAGATTGCAGTTGTTTTATTCCTGCAGCTTATGGATATCCGTGACCTGACGCAGACACTCTGGATGACCCATGTCATGATCGGCCTTGCAGTTTTATATTTTATCTATACCATCTGCAACAAATTTTATCACCACACGACGACACATGCGCTGTGGATCTGTACCATAGGGATCATTATTCTGATCGGTACTCTTTTTTCCGACATGTACAATTATTATCAGGGGTCGCAGGACATCGAAATTGTCGGCCGCATCGCCATGCTGCTTTTTATCGTAACCCTTGCCTGCGACACCGCATTCGTATCCCTAAAGGAAATCGATACCGGCCGTCGCGCGGCTCTCTACCGTGAACTTGCGGAAAAGGATCTCCTGACCGGCTGCTACAACCGGAATGCTTACCACGAAGATACCAGCCGGTGCAAAAAACTGACAAATCTTCTGTTGTTTGCATTTGACCTGAACAACCTGAAATACTACAATGATAAATTCGGACATGACTGTGGGGATCAGTATATTACGGATGCCGTACATATTCTCCAGAAAGTTTTCTCACGTTACGGAAAACTGTACCGCATCGGCGGAGATGAATTCTGTGTTTTGATTGACGACCATAACACCTGCGACATCAGCCATCTGATCTCCTGTCTGCGAAAAGAGGAGGCCGTTTACAACGCCTCCTCCCGAAACATCCATCTGCAGATTGCCTGTGGATATGCTGTCTTTGATTCACGGACAGATGCGGATCTGGATGCCCTTCAAAAGCGGGCAGATCAGAATATGTACGAAAACAAAAAACAGTTAAAAACGTTTTCTTACCGCTGAGGCTCTGCCTGCAGCGGTATTTTTGCGACATCTTTTTTACGGAGTTTCTTTACCTCATACAACTGCTCGTCCGCAAGCGAAAGTGCATCCGCAAGACTGTGCTCATCGCCCGGCTCTAACGCACAGGCACCGATGGAAACCGTTACGTTATACGGTTTGTCACTCTGTTCATTCCGAACGGTGAATGCATCGTATAACTCCTGTAATAACAGTTCTTTTTTCTTTTCCGTCATCAGTGCACATGCATACTCATCCCCGCCGATTCTCGCAACAACCCCATCCCCTGTCTGCTCCTTTTGGACAATCTCTGCAAGAATTTCCGCGATGGTGTGCAGGGAATAATCCCCTTCCTCATGTCCGTACCGGTCATTGATGATTTTAAGATTGTTCATATCCGCATAAAGCACCAGAAATGTTTTTTCCGCTGCTCTTGCTTTTTTCAGCATAGGCTCCGCATATTCGAAAAATCCTCTCCGGTTACAGATCCCGGTCAGTGGATCTTTCTTTGAAAGTGTTTCCAGTTCCAGATTGTTTTCCTTTAAGACATACAGAGATTCCTCTAACTGTTTCTGAATATTCTCATTGTTTTTCAGAAGATTCAGCATCTTGACTGCTGCCGAAATCTGATTACTTAAAAATTCTCCATATTCCAGCACTTCATCGGTCAGATCACACACTAAAATTCCATACAGCATTTCATTGGCATACAGAGGAAGCGTTACCATCCATGCCCGGTCAGACATTCCCAGCCTGGAAAACCGGAAAATATTTTTTGCCTTTTTTTTCTGATGAATGGCGGGTATATTTTCTACATTTCCATGAAGTTCACTGGCTTTCAGCAGCAGCTGCTCCGGCATCTGAAATAATTCATGATTCAGATGAATGACCGGCTCCTCATAGATGTACAAAAATGCATTATGTATCTTTAACCATTCCATTGTTGCAAGAATTTCCCCAAAACTCTGATCGGTTCCTTTTTCAAAACAAAGCAGTTTCAAAATAAAGTTTTTCATTTCGAAATTTACCCGTTTCTGCTTTCCGAACAGTTCATCGGCCCAGTGATTCATGGACTCGTACTTTTCCAGCACATCATTGCGCGCATCCACTTCTTCCTGATTTCCCCGGCAAAACGAATTCCGGATCACCAGATCGGTCGGAAGGCGCACAGAAGAGACTTTTTCTCCCTGCATCATCCGGCATAACAGTTCACATGCTTTGCTGCCAAGTTTTGACACATCCGCACGTACCGAAGAAAGTGTCGGATAAATCTGGGAACACCACTCCGTATCATCATACCCGAAAACCGAGATATCCCTTCCCGGCATAAGCCCCCGCGCCTTCAGTTCTTCATAAAATCCGGCTGCAGTTTCATCATTGACGCAAAAAACGGCTTCCAGATCCGGATTGTCATCCAGAAGTCTGGCATAGGCGCTATGCGCATTTCCCGTCAGATCCCCTTCCACATACCGTTTTTCCTGCGGTAAGATACCGTTCTTCCAGAGTGCACTCTCAAACGTAGCTTTGCGCTCCATTGCATCGGAATTTTCCTTCGGCCCGCCTACCATTCCGATTTTTGTGTAATGCAGATCCTGCACGAGATAATCGATTCCCTGCCGGATTCCACGGTCATTGTCATAACTGACATTTACATATCCTTCCAGATCAGAGGAAACCAGAACGCATGGAATTCCATCATAGTGATGCATAAATTCAACCATACGTTCTTTCGTCGTGTAACAGCCAATACAGTTTGCCGCTACGATAATCCCGTCCAGACGGCCTTTTTGTACACTCGAAAACAGGGTATCATACTGATATTCATACATAATATCCGTGTTCTGCGCGTAATCACGGTCTAAAAATTTTCCCGGAAGCACTACCATGTTGACATCCTGCTCTTTTGCTGCCTCCCTCAGACCTTTACACAAAAAACGTGTAAAATCGTCTGTGATGCCTCCGACCATCACGCCTATGGTTTTCCTTGTTTTTGTCATATCTATCCGCCCCTTAGCTCATTTCAATTAAAGTTAGCTCATTTTCTATTCTTAATAAAATTATTTTAATATAATTTTATGTTTATATCAATTATATTTTTAGCTAATTTTAGTCGGATAAATTTGTGGAATGTGATCTAAATCTCTTCACATTCTCCGGAATCCTCGATAATCCGAAGTCCGGCTGTGCTGGTAACCGGAAGAGAAAACGCAATGGTTCCCGCTTTTGTCCCGATTCCGGCTTTTTCCATGATGGATTTCATAATCGCATTTTTCTGTTCCGTTTTCGTAACAATTAATATAATTTCTTTTTCGGAAACCAGCGATACGCCGAGAAACTGTTCTGCCCGTTTCATTCCGACACCTTTCCCGTGAAAAACCGTTCCCCCGGTGGCTCCGCCTTCTTCTGCCGCACGCATCACCTGCGTATTGTATCCGTAATTGGCAATTGCAATGATCAGCTCATGTTTTGTCTCCTTCAACGTTGTCTCCTCCCCTTTCTCGAATTCCTGTTCTCCCAGCATAAATTTCAGCTGATGTTTTCCGCCAATACTGCTAAGCGGTACCAGAAAGACAATTCCCGTCCCGGGCACATCAATTTTCAGTTCCGTCTGCAATCCCTTTTTCACGGTTTTCCAGGTGGGACGTGTGACCAGACAAAAATGAATGCCTTTCTCATCCTCCTCGAGTCCGAAGTAATCCAGTACATCGCTGGCCGCTGTTCCCATGGCAAGAGAAATATTTCCAGTATCCACGTAATTTTGCTTATAAAACTTCACAAATTTCTGCATCTGTTTTCGATTGCAGATCGTAACCATCATATAGATCTCACTCATTTGTCCGCTCCTCTTTCCTGTTTTTCTATAATTCTATAATTGCATCATCCGCATACCCGGCAAACACATCCTCTGCCTGCAGGAATGGCTGTTCTGCCATTTCTTCCTTTTTATTACTCTTAATCTTATAGATCAGCCCGAGGACCTGCAGCGTAATCAGCGGAGTCATGGCAACCATCGCTACCACGCCGAAGGCATCCTTTACCACATCGCCGCCTACTGCCGTACAAGCGCCCTGTGCCAGTGGCAGCAGAAAAGTTGCCGTCATCGGACCGGATGCCACGCCTCCAGAGTCAAACGCAATCGCGGTAAAGATTTTCGGAACAAATAACGTCAGAAACAGTGCAATGGCATAGCCCGGAATTAAAAAATACATAATCGGAATTCCGGTAAGCACCCGCAGCATGGAAAGCCCGACCGAAGCAGCCACACCAACTGAAAGGCTGATCTGCATCGCTTTTCCGGAAATATCCCCATCGGTCAGTTCTTCTACCTGTTTCATCAGGACATAGACGGCCGGCTCTGCCTTGACAATGAAATATCCGATCACCATTCCGACCGGGACTAAAATCCACGGACACGGCAGTGATGCCATAACGGTTCCAAGATAGTTTCCTGCGGGAATAAATCCGACATTGGCACCGGTCAGGAAAAGTACCAGTCCGACATACGTGTAAAGCAGTCCCACACAGATTTTAATCAATGTCTTTTTATGTAGTTGAATGGAAACAAGCTGGAAAATTCCAAAAAAGAAAACGATTGGAAGCAGGGAACCTGCAATTTCTTTGAGATAATAGGGAATTTCGGATAAAAACAGCCGGCCAAGTTCCACAGAATTGAAAGCTTCCGGCACGCCCGCTGCCACATAACTTCCCTGGGCAGGATATACCAGTCCCAGGAGCAATACCGCAAGAACAGGACCGATCGAACACAGTGCAACCAGTCCGAAACTGTCGTTTTCCGCATGCTTATCATTTCGGATTGCAGAAATACCAACACCAAGTGCCATAATAAATGGAACCGTCATCGGTCCGGTCGTCACACCTCCGGAATCAAACGCCACCGCCAGAAAATTATCCGGAACAAACCTTGCGATCACAAATATCACACCATAGAACACAACTAATAACGGGGCTAACGCTATTCCAAATAAAATACGAAGCAGTGCTACAACAAGAAATGCGCCAACCCCGGCTGCCACCGAAAGAATCAGCACCATATTCGGCACCGACGGCACCTGAGCGGCAAGCACCTGCAGATCCGGTTCTGAAATGGTAATGATGACCCCGAGAAAAAAGCCCAGAAGGAGGATCACCCATAGTTTTTTGGTTTTAAGCATGCTGCCTCCTACACGTTCCCCCATAGGAGACATTGACATTTCGGCACCCATGGAAAAAAACAGCATGCCTATAATTACAAACACCGCACCGATCATAAATTCCAGCAGAATACTGGCGGACACCGGTGCCACTGTAAAACTCAGTAACAATACAATGAACAGAATCGGCAATACTGCCTGTATGGATTCTTTTGTTTTTTCTTTTCTCTTTTCCAAACAATCCCTCCTTCTTCCTGCATATTTTCATACAATTTATATATGTATGCCATATTATCATGCACTAGAAGGAAAAACCAGCAAATTCTTCCTAAGATTTGGTTAAAATATTATTTTTTAAAACCGGCATGCGGAAAATCTGTATCAGCAGAGGAATGACCATAATAAACCATACGAGTGGTTCCGCCACGATTACACCTGTGTAGCCAAACCACGGAACGAGTGTTGCTGCAATCACGATTTTGCCGATCATTTCCAGTGAACTTGATACCAGCGGTGTAATATGGTCTCCCAGCCCCTGCATGGCATTACGGACAACACATATCACTGCCGTGACAAAATAAAACAGCGTATCAAACTTCAGATAATTGGTTGCATTCTTCAGTACTTCGGCATTTTTGCTTCCAGTTACCATGTAAACCAGCCAGTCTCCGATTGTATAACTTGCAACAATGGTAAAGCTGCACCAGATACAGGTATATAAAATTGCAAGCCCGATTCCCTTTTTTATCCGGTCAATCCGTCCTGCTCCAAGATTCTGTCCGCAGTATGTTGCCATCGTCTGTCCGAATACCGTAAACATAATCATAAACATTTCCGATATTTTGCGGGCTGCGGTATGTGCAACGATAATGTTCTGTCCCAGTTTATTGATTGCCGTCTGCAGCGTCAGGGAACCGATATTGATCAGGGAACTCATAACCCCCATGGACAGACCCGCGCTTAGCATGCTTTGGATCATCTGTGGCTGTGGCTCTTTGAAATCGTCCCCGGACAACCGGAGCAGTTCATACCGTTTTATCATATAGATCCAGCAGATCACAAACGCCAACGCCTGTGCCGAAACCGTGGCAACCGCGGCTCCCCTTACCCCCGTTTTTAAAACGACCACAAAAAAGAGATCCCCCGCAATGTTCAATATGACAGAGATTGCAAGAATCACCAAAGGCGTAATGGTATCTCCGAGTGCACGCAGTGCAGCAGCGCAGGCATCATAAAGAAATGTTGCAATCAATCCCGCAATAATGATTACAATATAAGAACCCGCCACTGTCCTTAAATTTTCCGGTACATTTAAAAAGCGTAAAATCGGCTGCAGAAAAAGCAGACCGAGAACCGTCAGTCCCGCAGCAACGGCAATTCCGAGTGTCAGTGACATGGCAAACGATTTTTTCACCCCGCGCAGATCCTTTGCTCCGAACCGCTGTGCAGTGATGATGGCAAACCCGTTGGAAAGCCCCATCAGAAAGCCGATGATCAGATTGCTCAGTGAACTTGTAGCACCGACAGCTGCAAGTGCATCTTCCCCCAGAAACGATCCGACAATCCGGGTATCCACCAGGCTGTATGTAAGCTGCAGCAGATTGGCCAGAAAAATCGGAAGCGCAAAAGCGAGTATTAATCGGGAAGGTTTTCCTTTTGTAAGATCTTTCATTTTATTACCTCGTAAAAAAATTTCTCTTTTTTCATAAAATAAACATATTTTTGTCGAAAATAATAATATCACAATTTGTAAAGGATAGATACTATGAAAACAACAGGAATCGTTTCTGGAAAAAGCCCAGAAAATCCGGTCAGGGATTTAACCCCTGTTCGCGCTGCTTCCGGAAATAGGTCATCATCTCCCTAGTAAGACTTAATCCTTCCGGATCATCCGGCACATCCCGGTAATCTACCCATTCGGCAAGTGACAGTTCCTCTTCTTCGAGCCGGATCTCACCTTCTTCTGCCAGATCGCAGAAAAATCCCATCAGAAGGTTACTGTCAAAGCCCCATGGCTGGCTTTTATAATAACGGATATTTTTCACTTTCAGCCCGACTTCTTCCATCACCTCCCGGTGGACAGTTTCTTCCGCGGTTTCCCCGATTTCCGTAAACCCGGCAATGAGCGCATACCGTTTGTATTCCCTGCCTGCATACTTTGTCATCATGATCTGATCGTTATTTGTCAGTCCGATGATGACTGCCGGCGCAATCTTCGGAAAAACCATATTGTTACAGACCGGACACTGCAACATGCGCTCCGTGCGGCTGTGTACAAGCGGATGTGCGCATCTGCCGCAGAATTGATTATCCCGGTACCACACATACAGATGCCATGCCGTTGTTGCGGCAAATACACGCTCCTTCGGTTTCATGGACCGGACCGCAAACAGTTTATGATACATAAATCCCGGAATTTCCACATCTTCATAAAGCTCTGTCAGATAAAAAGATATGTCATCCACGGAAAACAGATATACCAGTCCGGGCACTTTTTTGTGATGTGTCTTACAGTATTCCACCCACACGTGATACTTAAGAAATGTGATCTCCCCCTCGTTTTTCAGATAAACCGTCCGATCACGAAATGCCAGTATCCTGCTGTCTGCATCCGGTTCTTTCATTTGAAATGCATTGTCTAATTTCATTGGATAAATGTCCTGTATCATGATTGCTTCTCTCTTTTCCTGTTTATCATTGTTTTGTCCGCATCTGACTCCGGTAAGGTCAGATCAACCGCATCAATTATCGCATAAAGCCTCTTAAATATCAAATTTTCTTGACGAAAATCCGGGATACGGCTATACTATATGTTTATCTATCTACACACAACAGGGGGATTTTATATGCAGATACAATTATCTGAACATTTCACTTACAAAAAATTATTGCGGTTCGTCCTTCCTTCCATCGTCATGATGATCTTTACTTCCATCTACGGTGTAGTGGACGGGCTCTTTGTTTCCAATTATGTCGGAAAGACTGCTTTTGCCGCTGTCAATCTGATCATGCCGTTTCTCATGGCAATCTCCGCTCTAGGCTTCATGATCGGTACCGGAGGCAGTGCGATCGTTGCAAAGACATTAGGCGAAGGCAAAAAGAAACAGGCAAACGAATATTTTTCCATGCTGGTATACCTCACGCTGATCGGAGGCATTGTCCTCTCCGCGCTCGGCATCCTCTTTTCCCCGCTGATTGCACGCGGGCTTGGTGCCGACGGTGCGCTGTTGACAAACTGTGTGCTTTATGCCCGCATTACGCTGCTCTCCATGCCGGCCTTTATGCTCCAGAACGTATTCCAGAGTTTCTTTGTCACCGCAGAAAAACCAAAACTTGGTCTTGGTGTCATCGTCATCGCGGGTGTCACCAATATGGTTCTGGACTTTTTACTGGTAGGCGTTTTCCAGATCGGTCTGGCCGGTGCGGCATTCGCAACAGTCACCAGTGAATGCATCGGTGGTCTGTTTCCGATCCTTTATTTTGCACGCAAAAATTCCAGCCTTCTTAAACTCGGGCGCACACACTTTAACGGAAAAATTTTTCTGTGCGCCTGCGGAAACGGTTCGTCCGAACTAATGACCAACCTTTCCAGTTCCATTGTCAACTCCCTGTACAATATTCAGCTTATGAATCTTGCCGGAGAAAACGGTGTGGCTGCGTTTGGAACGATCATGTATGTAAACTTTATTTTTATTGCCATTTTTCTGGGATATTCCATCGGAAGTGCACCGCTTGTCAGCTATCACTACGGAGCGGGCAACCATGACGAATTAAAAAATCTGTTCGGAAAAAGTCTGCGGCTCATCGGAATCTGGGGACTCATGCTGTTTATTCTGGCGCAGCTGATCGCCAGACCTCTGGCCGCCATCTTTGTCGGATATGATGCGGATCTGTTTTCCATGACCCAAAACGGTTTCCGTATTTACTGCATTGCCTATCTGATCAATGGATTTAATATTTACGGTTCTTCGTTTTTTACGGCATTAAACAACGGACTGATATCTGCTGCAATCTCTTTTCTGCGGACACTGGTGTTCCAGCTGGCTGCCGTACTCCTTCTGCCACTGCTTCTCGGCATCAACGGAATCTGGAGTGCCGTGGCAGTAGCAGAACTTCTCACGTTAGGGCTCACGGTAACCTTCTTTGTCAGAAACCGCAAAAAATATCATTATGCCTGATCCTTTTTTTCGCGAAGTCTGATTACCAGTTCGTATACCTCCGGCCTGCGCTCCCGCAGATGTTCATCCAGCAGATGTCTGCGTTCCCGGAAACGTTCTGCCAGTTCCGGATGTTCCTGTGCAATCCGGTCATGTACTTCCTGCCGGTGTTCTTCCAGCCTTTTTGCCAGTGTCTCCTCATCTTTCCCGGAAATATTGACAATTTCCTTTAAATGTTCTTCCAGATGCTCCAGCCATTCATCCTCATCCAGCGCCTCCATATGGGACCAGCGTCCGTGAATCAGCTCCTCCACATCCTTATCCGATGTCAGATGCGCAATCTGGCGGGCAATCTGTTTTTCCATTTCCTGTTCTGCCTCCGAACCAAATGCCCAGACAAATTCCTGCACCCGGTTATCTGCCCGCTTCCGGGAGGCGCTTTTTTCAACATTATCCACACCGCCCTCCAGCGGATACGGACGACGTATCCCCATATCCTTAAGTGCAATATGGATGGTTCTGCGCACGCAGCCTTCCTCCACCATATACCCGAGTCCGAGTCTGCGCAGCTGTTCGTTCACCTCCGCAATATGTTCCGTCATATAAAACCGGATACCTTTTTCTTTCAGGGAGCCATAAAGCCGCTCCAGACAGTCTGCCGCCGTAATATCAATACTCCCGATGCCTCCCGCATCTAAAATCACCGCACGGGTATCCTCGCGGATGGCATCCTCAATATCTTTCTGCAATACCGAAACATTGGCAAAACACAGATTACTGCTGAACCGGTAAATGACCACATGCTCCACGGCATGGACGGAACTGCTCTCTTTCAGGTCCCGGAAATGACTGTGTCCGGTCTGTATGCCAAGAAAACACCGCGCCGGTTTTGCCGTACGGATAATCATCTCGGTAAAGGAAAGCATGATGCCGATCAAAACACCATTGATGGTTCCAAGCAGCAGCACTCCAAAAAATGCACCAAAAAAGATCAGACATTCCGTGCGGCTGACTTTCCACAAACGGACTGCAAGTTCAAATTCCGTGGCTCCAAGCAATGCGGAGATCACAATCGCGGTAAGCACCGGAACCGGAAGAAATCCGATAAATCCTGTTCCGCACAAAAGCAGAATCATCATGGAAATTCCCGCCACAATTCCTGTCAGCTGGGTTTTCCCCTGATACTGTTCTCCCATTGCGGTCCTTGATACGGACCCGTTGATCGGACAGCATCCGGTCAGAGCTGCTGCAAAATTTCCAAGGGAAAATGCCAGCAATTCCTGATTGTCGTTGATCCGGTAGCGGTTTTTCTGGGCAAAATTATTTTCTGCCAGAAGAGTCTCTGCCATAATCACTACTGCCACCGACAGACTGATCGTTATGGCATCTTTAAGCGGCACTGCAGACAGATCCACCGCCTTCCACCGCGGAAGTCCCGTCTGCACAGCACTTAATGTCTGTATGCCCCACTCCCTGACCGGAAGAAACTTTGTCATAAGTGCTCCAACCGCCATCAGTACGACCGCCATCGGAAATTTTGGTATCAGTTTCTTTGCCGCCAGCAGAATTACCAGTGCAATCACACCCATTATAAGGGACGGAACATGGATCTGTCCAAGTGTATTTCCGATATGTCCGGCCAGCTCCAAAAGTTCTCCGGTGCCCGCAGTCCCGCCAAACAGTTTCGGTACCTGCATGAGAATAATCGTCGTGCAGATTCCGGTAATAAAACCGCCCATCACCGGTGCAGATATGTAATTCACGAGTTTTCCCGCTTTCATCAGATAAAATGCCAGAAGCCACACGGCCACAAACAGAGTCAGGACCGGCACAACTTTAAGTGCTGCTTCTGAACCGCTTTCTATGTGCAGATCAATCAGCGCTCCTCCGATCAGTGCCGCCGGAGCTGCATCCACACCAAAAATGAACTGTGGTGAAGTCGAAAACAGTGCAAACAACAGGATCGGAAACACCGATCCATACAGACCGTATACCGCCGGAAGACCGGCAATCTGCGCATATCCCATGGAAATCGGGATGGAAACGGCCATAATGATAATTCCGGCACAAATATCTTTCGGCAGGTTTTTCTTCTCATAATGCTGCAGTGTCTGTGCAATTGTTACTCTCATATTTCCCCTACTTTCTTGCAATGCGGTGCAGCTGCGGCCGCAGCGTAATCTCTGGCACAACCATGCCCTCCCGCTGGTCAAGCACATAGGCAACCGCCTTTGCCACTTCATCCGGCAGCAGATAACTTTCCGGCTCCTCCCCACAGGTAAAATCCGCATCCCGGTACAGATTGGTATCTGTCATGTCCGGATGAATCGTTGTCACCTTGACACCGTACTTGCGTGCTTCCTCAAACAGACTCTTTCCGAAGCTGGACAGTCCCGCCTTGGTTGCCGCATAGGCACAGCCATGCGGACTGCTCTGCTTGGCCGTCACGGACGAGATATTGATGATATATCCATGATTTTTCTTCAGCACCCGAAGCAGCCGGTTCGTCAGAAGCAGGGGAATCTCTAGGTTTGTACGGACTAGGGCCTGTATCTTTTTGGGAGTCAGTTCCTCATGCAGACCATAATGTCCGACTCCTGCCGCATTGACAAGTACCTCAATGTCTGCCGTTTTTGTGATCTCTTTCACCGCATCGCATAATTTCTGTTCTTCTAATAAATCGCCTTCTACCGGATGAAATGCCGCGGTCTGCTCTACAAATTCCCTTGTCTGTTCTTTTGCAAAATCCCGTCCAAATCCGTAGACTTCATACCCTTTCTCACAGAGTACCCGGCTGATTGCCAGTCCGATTCCGGAACTGGCACCGGTTACAATCGCTGCCTTACTCATGATATATGTTCTCCTTGTCCATTCTCTGTGTTAATTCCGTGATCATAAAACTTTCCATTTTCTTTAATAATTCCGGTGGATACTGATATACCCCGTTGCAATTGACATAAGGATACTGTACCGCTGGTGCAAAAGGTTCTACCCGCCGGAGTTTTTTCATATATTCCTGTGAAATCCGGAACGTTCCCACACTTACATCAACCAGTTTCTCCCAGCCGTCATGCAACATACGGTCACCAAAAATACGGTCAATCTGACTTAGCAATTGCAGATAATCGGTCTTCCAGGACGGCAGATACAGCATCGGATCAAAGCACAGGCGCACCGGAAATCCTTTTTTAAGTCCCTCCGCGGCACAGACTATGCGTGCAAACGCCGAAGGTGTTTCTTTCTCAAACGCATCTATCATCTTCTGCGGAGACAGGGTAAACGCATAGATCACATTGGACAGACAGGGCAGATCCCACATCGCATGGCCGGCACATTTTGTCCGGATTTCCAGCTTTAAGTTTTCATGTTTTGCAGCATATGCACTCCAGAGTCTGACATATCCTGTCACAGCCTCCATGGCAAGCAGATCCGCATCATAAGAAATGCACACATACATATTCTGTGTCTTCAGAATATGGTCAAGTTCTTCCAGGTAATCTTCGATATTCACAAAAAGCACCATGTGACCGGACGGATACATGCCTTTCAGATAACAGTAGCTGCAATCATAGATGCAGTTCATCATTGTGGAACAGTAATAAAAATTGGTATTGCCAAAATCCTGACAGACCGGTGCTCCTTCATAAAAAAAATGATCGGTTTTTTCTGCCAGAATGAGAGCCTGTGCCTGATGCTGCCGGACACAGTCCTGTCCATGCCGGTTAAATACATCCTTGTAATGTTCAATCTCCACAATCTGTGCCTGTGGAAACCGCAAAAGGATCTGTTCCGTACGCGGATGATTGCGGATGCGGCGTTCCACATAAATATGGGAAAACCGTGTATTATAACACACGTGCTCTAAGTTCTTCAAGAATCCTCTTTCCTTCCCGTTTGTCTTTTGCCGGCAGCCGGCCTGCCTGTTCATATTCCCGGTACCATCCGGACATGGTTTGCTTCCCGGATGCTTCTTTTGCTTCGCAGAGTGAATGATACAAAATCATTTGCCGGATCTGCGCTTTCATGGTTTCAGAACCATGCAATGCCTCCTGCCACAGCTTTGCCTGTTCTTCTACCTGGCTTCTAAATGCTTCCTGCATACTCTCCTGCCTGCTGTTTTTTTCCTGCATTGTCAGAAGCTGCCGGATAAATGTTAAAACCTCTTCTGCTGCCCGGTCCATGATCTGTGAAAAATGTTCTCCACTCCCGGCACTCTGCGGCTCCTGTGTTGTTCCATGATCGGTTACTACCTTGAGAAACAGCATCTGGTGCGGTGCATAGTAATAGTTTCCTGCCTGATATATTGCAGCAGCCTCCATATCCACCAGGATCTCTTTTCTTCTGTCCCCCGCCCCGGCATCTTTATCCAAAAACTGTTGGAAAGATTCCCGGTCCTGTACCGCGGGAAAACTGTATAGTTCTGCTTCCTCAAACGGATGCCGGTATAAAATATCGGGATAAAATGTACGTCCGTCTACCGTTTGCGTCAGTTTGTTACAAAGCGAAACAGTGCCGACAGGAATATTTTTCCTGCCGGCACAGCTCCCATAATTGATCAGAAAATCCCCGCTATCCGGTTCTTTTCTGGTCGAACACTCTGCCACCGCCGTGGCCGCCGCAATGGCGGATGCCCCGGTAATGACAATCTGTATTTGATTGTTTTCATCCGAAAATACCTGAAAATGATTCTGTGTCATATCTTTTTTCAAAGAAAGCGCCCGGATCAGTTCCTTTGCCTCCGGATAAAGAGCTGTAAATATTGTGATCAAATAGCCTTTCCTTCACTTTCTAAAATGTGTCTTGCCACATAAACACCACTGGCAGATGCATGGGACAGTGAATGGGTCACACCACTGCCATCTCCGATGATATAAAGTCCCGGATACCGGCTCTGCAGATTCTCATCCAGCTCTACTTCCATATTATAGAATTTTACTTCCACACCATACAGCAGGGTATCGTCGTTTGCGGTACCCGGTGCAATCTTATCGAGCGCATAGATCATCTCAATGATACCATCTAAGATTCGCTTCGGAAGAACCAGACTTAAATCTCCCGGTGTTGCGGAAAGTGTCGGTGTCACAAGCCCCTCCTCGATACGTTTCTGATTACTGCGTCGTCCGCGCACCAGATCACCAAAACGCTGTACGATCACACCACCGCCTAACATGTTCGATAACCGCGCAATGCTCTCTCCGTATCCATTGCTGTCTTTAAACGGCTCGGAAAAATGTTTGGCAACTAAAAGTGCAAAGTTCGTATTCTCTGTGCGAAGATCCGGGCTGTCATAGCTGTGTCCGTTTACCGTCACAATACCATTGGTATTTTCATTTACCACTATGCCATATGGATTCATGCAGAACGTACGGACATTATCCTCAAACTTTTCCGTACGGTAAACAATCTTGCTCTCATAAAGTTCATCGGTCAGATGGGAAAAGATCACTGCCGGAAGTTCTACCCGCACACCGATATCCACACGGTTGGATTTGGTAGGAATTTCCAGATCCTCACAGACGGTTTCCATCCACTTGCTTCCGCTCCGTCCGACTGACACAATACATTTTTTGCACGCATATTCCGCATCTTTTGTCGAAACAAGATATCCATCTTCTTTGACCTGAATCTTCTCCACCGGGGTGTCAAAGAAAAAGTCCATGTGGTCTTTCATCTCGTCATAAAGATTTTTCAGCACAACATAATTGACATCCGTGCCCAGATGGCGGACCGATGCATCCAGAAGCTTCAGTTTATTCTGCAGACACACTTTTTTTAAATCTGTGCCCGCGGTGGAGTACATTTTGGTTCCCTCTCCACCGTGAGACATATTGATGGTATCCACATATTTCATCAGTTCAAGTGCTTTCTGTCTGCCGATATATTCATATAAAGTACCGCCGAAATCATTGGTAATGTTGTATTTACCATCCGAAAAGGCTCCGGCTCCGCCAAATCCGTTCATGATTGCACAGGTCTTGCAGCCGATACAGCTCTTTACCTTTTCTCCATCAATCGGACAATGTCTCTGTTCCAAAGAACGTCCTGCATCAAACACTGCAATCTTTAAATTTTCATCCTGCTTCATGAGCTCATAGGCAGAAAAAATCCCCCCCGGTCCTGCTCCAATAATAATTACATCATACATTCGACGCCACCTCCGGCTTTTTATTTTTTCTCGCGGCTCTCATTGCGGTACTGCAACGGAGTCATATCAAAGCATTTTTTAAAGGTACGGTTAAAATGCTCAACACTCGGATATCCGACAACATCCGCAATATTTTCAACCGTCATATTACCGTTTTTCAGCAGAGTCTTGGCACGTTTCATACGAATATGGGCTACGTGCTCTCCAAATGTCTTACCTGATTTATCCTTGATATATTTGGAGATATAAGGCTCTGACAGATGGAACTGCGCTGCCATGCTCTCAAGTGTTACATCCTGATAATTGTTCTGGATAAAATTAAGCATGGCGGTCAGGCGTTCATCCTGTGCCCCATCGTTTTGTGCAATCTGCGGTAATTTATTTACAGCAACCGTCAGCGCATGGATGGACGCTTTGATGATATCCTCATCCATACCGACACCCCAGTAACTCTTTCCTTCACAGGTAATGCCCACATAGGCGATTGCCTTAGAAGAAGATCCATGGGACAATGCATGTTCTTCATAGGTAGAAAGTTCGTAGCTGATACCGAAGAACTGCTTGATTGTGTTGCTCACGGCGTCCAGACGACCGTTTCCGTTTGCATCGACGATGGTCTTCTTTCCGCCAAAGTTAATTTCTGTCTCTGCCATAATACCATCATTCTGCTTGAAATGGCAAGAATCGATTGTAAAGTACGGCATTTTGTTCATATAGTTTTCTTCAAAGATCTCGTATACCCACTGTGGAGAAAGTTCCTTGTGTTCTTCATCCGATACCTGTTTCACTGCATATCCGACTTCTTCTTTCATTGCCTGCGGCAGAGAAATGGAGAAATTCTGCTTTAAGATATAACTGATTCCTCCCTTTCCGGACTGGCTGTTAATACGGATAACATCGGCATCGTAAGTTCTTCCCACATCCATCGGATCGATCGGCAGATACGGAACCGTCCATGTCTTTAATTTCTTTTCTTCTCTCCAGGCCATTCCCTTTGCAATCGCATCCTGATGGGAACCGGAGAACGCAGAAAAGACAAGATCTCCGGCATACGGAGAACGCTCATGGACATGCATTCTCGTCAGACGCTCATACGTCTCACGGATGCGTGGCATATCTGCAAAGTCCAGTTTCGGGTCAATGCCATAAGAAAACATGTTCATGGCAAGCGTAATGATATCGACATTTCCGGTACGCTCTCCGTTTCCAAACAGCGTGCCTTCGATACGGTCTGCTCCTGCCAGAAGTCCCAGTTCAGCATCACTGACACCGCAGCCTCTGTCGTTGTGCGGATGAAGACTGAGTACCACATTTTCTCTGTGGTGCAGATGCTTGCTTACATATTCGATCTGTGTTGCAAAAATATGCGGCATTGCAGTCTCAACAGTTGCCGGGATATTGATAATTGCCTTGTGTGCGGCATCCGGCTCCCATACATCCAGAACGGCATTGCAGACATCGACTGCGTAATCCACTTCGGTTCCGTGGAAACTTTCCGGACTGTACTCAAAAGAGAAATCTCCCTCTGTCTCACTGGCAAGTCTCTTTAACAGTTTTGCACCATCCACAGCCAGCTGCATGATATGCTCTTTGTCTTTTTTAAACACCTGCTCCCGCTGTGCCACAGAAGTGGAATTGTACAGATGAATAACTGCATGCGGAGCCCCTTTGACTGCCTCAAATGTTTTTTTAATGATATGCTCACGCGCCTGTGTCAGTACCTGAACGGTCACATCATCCGGAATCATATCCCGCTCAATCAGCGTACGCATAAAAATAAACTCTGTTTCTGATGCTGCCGGGAATCCAACTTCAATTTCCTTAAATCCGATATCCACGAGCATCTGGAAAAACTCCAGCTTCTCGTCAAGGCTCATCGGCTCGATCAGTGCCTGGTTACCGTCACGCAGGTCCACGGAACACCAGATTGGTGCTTTCTCTATGTAATCTTTTTTGGCCCAGTCGTATTCGCAGACTGGAGGAAGAAAATACTGTCTTTCATACTTGTCAAAATTTTTCATGATGTTTCCTCTTTTCCAACATTAAATATTATCAATTTCAATGAGTAATTTTAACACATAATCTCTCATTTGGAAATGATTAAATTTAAGCAATTTTATTGATGTTTTTTATTTTGTCAATTGATTTTGCAGCCGGTGTACCACAGATGCCTCCGCCTCAGACGCATGCATCACCTGTTCTGCGACCTGTCTGGCAACCGGAGTTACCTCATTTTCTTCTTCCCACTCCTGCAGACCGGCATCCGGGATCTCCTGTTTTTTCTGCAGTACATACCGGTTCAGGTTATTGCAGTACTGCATCAGATTCCGGAATCCACGCACACGGGTCAGAAGATTTTTACCGTATGCCTGCTGCTCTAAGCCTGCTATGGCAATCACTTCCATACACAGATGAAGTTCTCCGGTGATATCCGATGCTTCCATCAGAAGATCCGGCCGTTCTTTTTTTGCCTGCAAAAAATATGCCTTTGCTCCATCCACATCTGCCCGGTCAAAATATTCCGCCAGCCGGCACCGGACTTCTGCAATCTCTGCTTTTTCTCCCAGCATGCCTACCATACACGCATACACCCGCAGCCTGTTGTGCCTGATCCAGACATACTGTAAAAACTCCGAAATGAATCCGAAAATTCTCCGGTGATAAGAATCCTCTTCTTCCACTTTCACGCGCCGCTCCACTTCAAATAAAATAGAAAACAGCCATTCCATATAAACATCATAAACTTCTTTTTTTGCAATCAGCATATTTCCGAAATAGGTGTGCTTTTGCTGCACCAGCTGCTGAAAATCCGCCGCATAATCCGGATAAATCTCCTGTATCACACGGGCTGTTTCGTCCAGATATAAAATCTTGTGGTGAGAAGCAAATCCCTCATAATAAGAAAAATTCAGCTGCAGTTCTTTCGTTGTGATCACATCATACTGCTGCAGCAGAGATAGAATCTGTGCCTCTGTAAACAATTTTCCCTGCTCATTCAGAAGATACCGGCGGTAATGGCAGGTACCAACTACCTTTGCATGGGAGTTTTTCCATACCCAGTACATTCCCGTCAGTTCACTGTAATAACAGTTTTTTTCGGAAATGTGATCTCCGGTATTATCTCCCACACAAAAAGACAGCGGGGACGATTTCTCATCCCTGCTGTATGACGAAGCCGCCGCTCGTCCCACATGAAGTGGAATATACAACGGGTCCGGTGGCGGCGTAAATGCCTTATGCGTCATCACATAGATGGCAGTCTGTTGATTTTTATCTTCTGCGCCGGTCTCCATATTTTTCATGATACATTTTCTTTTCTTCATACATTGCCTCATCTGCCTGATTCAGATATACATCCATATTATATTCACTGTCCCACGGGGCAAGAATCACACCGATACTGACCTCTAAAGATTCCCGGATCGGAGAGGTTTCCTCCCCACATACCACGGCAATGCTCTGCCGGATGGATTCCGCGGTGATCCCGGACTCTTCTCTCGTCAGCAGTAAAAATTCATCACCGCCAAACCGAAATGGCAGACTGTCTTCCGCGGTAAGCCTTCCAAGCGCTTCCCCCGTCTTTCGGATGACCCAGTCACCGGCTTTATGTCCATACGTATCGTTGATGTATTTTAAGCGGTTGATGTCGCAGAATATAAACTTTGTATTGACATGATACTCACAATTTTTCTCATAAAACTTCTGTCCCAGATCTTCCATTCCAAAACGGTTATAAATTCCCGTCAGCTGATCGATCCGGTACAACTTCTGCAGTTTCAGATTTACTTCCTGATACTGCTTCCGCTGGATATAATTTTCCAGTGCATAACAGATATTGCGGAAAAAGGTTTCCAGAATTCCTGTCCTAAACATCTCATCCACACCAGCCACCATACAGTATCCCATCCGGTGCAGCTGATAATGCAGTGGCATAAACACCTGTACCCCGCCTTCTTCTGTCCGGTTCTTTTCATTGCACCAGTTAAGTACTTCTCTCTTACAGCTTCGATAACTTTTGGCTTCCTGGGAAAACAGATCATCCGTCAAAAAGATCTGCCCTCTTCCTGCCCCGACCAGATCTAAGAATCTCCCCGTCGCATCCATGATCTCTTCTAAAGAGATCCGGCTGGTTACCCATTCCTGCATGGAATCGAGTTTGGATTTTGCGTCATATTCCTGCAGATTTTTCCAGAAAATCCGGTTACGGAACGATTCCGTATCAAATGGGACATGCTTTGTGCAGCCACAGGTATTCCCGATAAAAAACCGGTAGGAAAGTTCCCTGTGTACCAGCTTTCCATCTGCCTTTTCATGCAGTTCGTGCAGAAGCCTGACAGCTTCATATGCCACCTGGTCTCTCGGCCGTTCAATGGTTGTCATCGTCGGGCTGAAACATTCCCCGTCAAAATACCGGTCAAACCCTGTGATTGGTATCTTTCCCTCGAGCGCCGTTCCTTTTATGGTCTGCAAAAAAGCTGCCGCCATCAGATCATTTGCGCTGATAACCGCCTGTGGGAGTTCCTCCCCTGCCTCATATGCTGCAATCATTTTTCTGGCATATGTTTCCCCTGAGCGGTACTCATAATTTCCATAATCCACCCATTCCGGCATAAGACAAAGCCCCAGTTCCCGAATTTTGGACTCTACCCCCTGTTGACGCATCTGCGCCTCATAGGTATCTTTCATCCCGTTAATAAAACCAAATGTCCGGATTCCATGAACCCCGGCCAGATGCCGCACGATCTGCCGCATGGCTTTGCTCTGATTGATTCCGACAAAAGAAAGCCCGGGAATCTCCTCTTCCAGAGATACACAGGGCTTTTTACTTTCTATGATCCGTTCGAGTAACCGCTGCTTGACATCTCCTTCTTTGATCGTGGTACTCGGATACAAAAATCCATCGTACGCCTCCATATCTGCCAGTTCAAAAAAATCAAACTCTGACTTATTAAAACTGTCTCCCGATCCCAGTCTTCCAAAACTTGCATACAGATGTATGGAGTCATGGAATTCTTTCTGTGAATTTTCCAGACCGTGATACATATCCCGCAGGTACTCACCGTTCCATCCTGTCGCAAATACTGCTATCTTCATAGTCGCACCCCTGTTCTTTTTCCTTCCCCATATCTGGTACTATTATACCACCAATTTCAGAGAGCGTCATCCGTTTTTCGACATTTGCCGACATATTCTTTTCCTGTTTCTGCCCGCTTTACGCCTGTTTTTTTGTTTTCCGTCTTCTTCGTCTCCGACGCAGTTTTTGTCCGTTTTCCTTTCGAAAGTTCTGGATCGTCTCCCAGATTTTTGTATAATCCCGCTCGAACAGTTCTTCCGAGAGCTGGACTGCCAGCGTTTCTTTCGGAACTGTCTCGACAATTTTATCGGCCACAAACCGCTTGCTTTTCTGCTTATATGCATGCATCGCGTTCAGTTCCTGGATATGCGCCAGTTCCGGCCGCCACAAAATCTCTATTTTACAGTTCCAGTCCATCTGTGGGTTACTCTGCGGCTCCCGCAGCATATAAAAATCAACCTGATCCCCTACCTGTTCCACCGTAATGATCCCCCACCATTCCGGGACATGTTCCTTAATATGTGCCGCATGCCGGGTTCCGACCACGACCAGATCATAGTCATAATATAAGTTGTAATCTTTCACCTGGCGATCCAGCCGTGCATAACTGTCCGCATCACTCTTGATCTCAATTCCGTAGAGGGCATCGTGTACCACCATGACCATATCCGCCCGTGACTGCCCCATCACCTGTTCCTCAAGGATTCTGTTTTTCCCGTAAATTTCTTCCAGATAAAATGCCAGAGGTTCACGGATATCTTTATCGTATAACATTATTTTTCCAGCTTTGCATCGGCTTTTGCCTGGAATTTTTCATTATATACAATAAAACGCTCATGCTCGCCCTCTCCGATCAGTCCTGCCTCATCAAAAGCTTTTACAGAAAACGTCAGTGCTCTGCCATCTACTTTCGTCAGTTCGGTTTCACAGGTAATTTTCATGCCCACCGGGGAAGCTGCCACATGTTTTACATTCATTAACGTTCCTACCGTTCCGCTTCCCTCCTCTAAATACGGCTGTACACTCTCCCATGCAGTCTTTTCCATCAATGCGATCATTGCAGGGGTTGCAAATACATCCAGGGCACCGCTTCCCATAACTTTTGCGGTGTTTTCCTCTGTTACCATAATTTCCTGTGTTCCTTTTACGCCTTCTTTTAACATATGTAATACTCCTTTTCTTATTTTGCATTAAATAAGCGATCGGGAAAGAGTTTCGCGATCACCTGTTCTGCATAAATAGTAACATGATTTAAAAGAAGTGTCTACAGTTTAGAAAGTTTTTAGAAATGCACCAACACGCTTTTTTCCGGCATTTTCGCGTTCATTGTTAGCACTCATTCAAAAAGAGTGCTGATTTTCTATTGACTTTTTACAAAACTGGTTTTATCATTTTCATTAGCGAACATTTGTGAATGAAAACAAAGGAGATGTATAACATATGGCAAATAAACACGGATCATTATCCATCGACAGCGACAACCTGTTTCCGATTATCAAGAAATGGTTATATTCAGATCATGATATCTTCTATCGTGAGCTGATTTCCAACGGTTGCGATGCGATTACCAAATTAAAGAAACTGGACATGATGGGAGAATATTCCCTTCCTGCTGATTATAAAGCAAAGATTCAGGTCATCGTAAACCCGGAAGAAAAAACCTTAACATTTATCGATAACGGTCTTGGAATGACTGCCGATGAAGTAGAAGAATATATCAACCAGATTGCATTTTCCGGTGCAACGGATTTCATCGAGAAATACAAAGATAAATCCAATGACGATCAGATTATCGGTCATTTCGGACTTGGTTTTTACTCCGCATTTATGGTTGCAGATGAAGTAACGATTGATACCCTTTCTTATAAAGAAGGTGCAACCGCTGTTCACTGGTCCTGCGATGGCGGTACCGAATTTGATATGAAAGACGGCGACAAAACAACCGTTGGTACAGAAATCACACTTTTCTTAAATGAGGATTGTCTGGAATTTGCCAACGAATACCGTGCAAGAGAAGTCATTGAAAAATACTGTTCTTTCATGCCAACCGAGATCTATCTTTCCAAGGCCAATGCCCCGGAAGAATATGAAACGATCGACAAGGAAGATGTAAAAGATACCGATAAAGTGATTGAAGAAATCCACGAAGAGGCCAAGACTGAGGAAAAAGAAAACGACAAGGGCGAAAAAGAAATCGTAGAAGTTTCTCCGGCCAAGGACAAGGTAAAGATTGTAAAACGTCCGGTACCACTCAACGATACCAATCCTCTCTGGGCCAAAAATCCAAGTGAATGTACCGATGAGGATTACAAGGAATTTTACCGCAAGGTATTTATGGATTACAAAGAGCCTCTGTTCTGGATACATCTGAATATGGATTATCCGTTCAATTTAAAAGGTATCCTCTATTTCCCGAAGATCAATACCGAGTATGATTCCATTGAAGGAACCATCAAACTTTACAACAATCAGGTATTTATCGCAGATAATATCAAAGAAGTCATTCCGGAATTCTTAATGCTCTTAAAAGGCGTTATCGACTGTCCGGATCTGCCTCTGAACGTATCACGTTCTGCGCTGCAGAATGACGGTTTTGTCAAGAAAATTTCCGAGTACATTACCAAGAAAGTGGCTGACAAGCTCATCGGCATGTGCAAGACAGAGAAAGAAAACTACGAAAAATACTGGGATGATATCAGCCCGTTTATCAAATACGGCTGCTTAAAAGATACCAAGTTCTGTGACAAGATGAATGATTATATCCTCTTTAAGGATATCAATGACAAGTATCAGACACTTCCGGAACTTCTCGTTCCTGTTGAGGACGAAAAGAAAGACGACGAAAAGACGACCGAAGATGCAAAGACGGAAGAATCCAAGTCAGACGATGCAAAAGAGGAAGAAAAAGAGCCGGAACGCAGCACGATCTACTATGTAACAGACAAGGCTCAGCAGGGACAATACATCAAGATGTTCAAGGAACAGGGCATGAATGCCGTAATCCTCGATCACAACATCGATACTTCCTTCATCACACAGTTAGAGCAGCGCAACGAGCACTATCAGTTCAAGCGTATTGATGCAGATGTCACAGATGCCTTAAAATCCGATGATGCAGCAGATCTGACCGAGGAAACCAATACCCTTTCCGATCTGTTCAAAAAGACACTGAACAACGATAAGCTTACGGTAAAAGTAGAAAGCTTAAAGGATGCGGATGTTGCCTCTATCCTCACACTCTCCGAACAGGGCAGACGTATGCAGGATATGATGAAGATGTACGCAGCCGGCGGTATGGGCGGTATGGACCCGAATATGTTTGCAGCAGACCAGACTCTGACTTTAAATGCAAACAACGCTCTGGTAAAATATCTGTTCGAACACAAAGATTCCGAACATTCCGGCATGTTTGCAGAACAGCTCTATGATCTGGCCATGCTTTCCAACCAGCCATTGTCCGCAGAGGCTATGACAAAGTTCGTAAAGCGAAGCAACGATATCATGTTACTGTTAACCAAATAAAAAATGGTATGAAAAACTCCGAAGCTGTATGCTTCGGAGTTTTTTACTTCTATAATATTAAAAATTACGAAAAATGTCTGCGGCTCCCTCTCAGATAACCCGCATGCACCAGAATTGCCACGGTCGTACCGATTAAAATTCCCACCATTACATCGGTCGGAAAATGAACAAAGTGATACAGTCTGGAAAACGCAATCAGGGATGCTAAAATCACTGCCGGAATTCCAAGCTTTTTATCATTACATAAAAGTGCGATGGATGCAGCAAATCCGTTCATGGAATGCCCGGACGGAAAGGAATAATCCTTTGGGCTTTTTATGAGCAGGGCAATCTGTGTATCCAGCCAGCAGGGTCTTTGTCTTGCGATCAGATTTTTCAGGATCAGATTTCCAATGATAAACGTAATTGCCATGGATATCACCATCTGGATTCCAATTTTGCGGTATTTCTTCGGAATACAAAGCGCAAGGCCAAGTACAATCCAGAAAATACCGGCATTTCCTATCGTGGAGAGTCCCGTCATAATATGGTCAAGAACTGGCTGATGAATCTTCTGCAGTGCATATAAAATATCAAATTCCCATTTCATGTCGTCTCTGTATTTTCTCCTGTTGTAAAATATTTCTCATATGTGCTGAAAAAAGAATCCGTCCCGATGCCGGACACATCTTTTAACGTCACATCGTCCCACAGATTATCATTTAAGCAAAACGTGGAATTCTTCACAAACGTCTGGTACTCGTTTTCAAATCGTTCTTTTTTTTTCTTTACACGGATTTTTTCCTTGTTTTCCTCCGTCAGATCTTTTTCGAATTTGTTCAGACAGCGGATGATATAATACCCGTCATCTGCCGCAATCACATCGGAACACGCTCCGTCATCGAGATTAAACACGATCTCCTCCATCGCATCCGGATAAGTTCCACGTGCAATGGTGCGCTCAAACTCCCTCGACTGATTGTATGCACTTGCAACCGAAGCAAAATCATCTCCCGCTGCAAGATTTTCCTGCACCGCACGCAGTGCTTCTTTTTCTTTTACATAGATCTGTTGTACCCGGACCACTCTCGCTTCATCATCACTGATCTCCTCATCGGTTCCCTGTGTCAGCGCATGATACAGCTTTTCTGCCAGTGCATACTCTTCATATGCTGTACGGATCTCTCTCTCATACAGACCGATGAACGTTTTTTCTTTCTCCGTAAGTGACTGGTAATATTCTTTTGCCGCACGTGCTGCCTGTTTCTTTTCCTGCTCACTCAGATGCATGTCCTGATTTTCTGCCAGAATATCCATACATGCAATATGTGTCAGTTCCTGAATCGTCACATCCTTGACATACTGTTCTAAATCCGCATCATAGGATTCCCACAGATCCGTTCCGTACGCTTTGCCATACAGGTTGCGGTAATTGCACAAATACAGTTTTGCATATCTAATATCATATTTATGATCATTGATCCGCACAATGGCATTATGGTTTCTCAGCTGCCCTGACGACAGGCGAATCTGTGTATTTCCAACCTTACAGCCTCCGAGTGACGGTACCGTAAGCGCTGCCATAAGAAAAATTCCCGCCAGTTTCCATCTCTTTTTTTTCATACCGTTTTATCCTTCTACGACAAGAAAACGACCATCAGGAATAGCAAAAACCTCACTTGCCTCTAACAGTTCTTCCTCACTCATTCCGGCGACATCCATCCCCGCGTCATCAAAATAATCCCGCACTTCTTTTATATTTTTACAGACAACCGCCATGCAGTCCTCCAGAAACTCTTCTGCTTCCTCCGGACTTTCCGCTACCGCCTCCGGGAAAAGTTGTGTCTGGTGTTCCAGAAAATAATGTAAAATCTCCTCATCGTATTCGTTCATACCTTTTTCCTCCCTGTGAATCACTTTCTATTATTATAACGAAGGAATTTCTCTGTGACAATCCCTTAATTCCACTCCATGACTCCCAGTTTTTTCAGTTCCTGATATAACCGCCCCACCGGAAGTCCCACCACATTGTTATAATCACCATGGATTTCCTTCACAAAAGCAGCTGCCTGTCCCTGAATTCCATAGCTTCCCGCCTTATCCATCGGCTCTCCGCTGGCAATATAGCGCCGGATTTCCGCGTCATCCAAAGGATACATGCAGACATCTGTTTTCTCATAAAATGAAGTTTCCCCGGTTCTGCCGTTTTTATCAATAAAAACAAGCGTTACTCCCGTGTATACGCTGTGGGTATGTCCGGACAGCATCGAAAGCATATGGGCTGCATCCGCTTCATCCCGCGGTTTCCCGAGAATATTTCCATCACAGGCAACCACCGTATCGGCCCCGATCACCAGAATGTCCTGCGGCGTAACCAGCTCCGGATGGATTTCATTGTAGGAAAGAATTCCTGCGGCCACTTCTTCCGCTTTCTGACGGGAAAGTTCTAACACTGCCCCATCCACAGAACCAGCAGTAATGACTTCTTCTCCCTTCGCCGGACAAATTTCAAATTCCAGTCCGATCTGTTCGAGCAGCTCTTTTCTCCGCGGTGACGCAGAGGCAAGTACAATTCGACTCATAATGTGACAACCTCCTTCAGGTGAAACGAATAGATGAGTTTTTCTTCCGCCACCATTTTTTTTGTATCCGTAGAAAATACACGGCTTAATGCATCTGCATACAGCTGAAGCTGTGTCTGATAGCGCATCAAAAGTTCCTGCGCCTGTTTTACCCGGTCCGTTTTGTAATCCAGCAAAATAATTTTATCATTTTCCATCCAGAAAACATCTATGATTCCCTGTACCAGCACCGTCCCGCCGGATGCCTCCATCTGATGCTGCATCACAAACGGTCTCTCCCGGTACAGATCCCCACGCACAGCTGCTGCTGCCATCCGGGGAGCAATCGGACTTTCCACAAACGCTTCGATCATTTCCGGAATAACAAGCGCATACCATTCCCCCGGCAGTTGTCCGTTTGCAAGCATCCGGTCCAGTTCCTGTTTCACAAATGCAGAAACTGCTCCCGCATCAGAGGTATCTATATCTGCAATCGCAGCAAAATCCAGACATTCCATCACCCGGTGCACCGCGGTTCCCCGCATAGCACCCTGATTTACGTTTTCAGCTGCCGGATACTCTCTGTCCTCTTCTCTTGCAAAGTCCGGAACATACACTTCACGGTCTTCCTGCAGAAAATCCGGCACCACGGCTTCTCCCTCGGACCTGTCATACTGTAAGACAAGCGATGCATGCTTCAGTTCCGAAACCGAATATTTACTTTTTTTGCCGGCCTCACTCTGATATGGGTAACGATAGGAAAACCACTGGTCATACTGCTGAAGCAGTTCCGGTTTCGCATGATCGATATGCTGCAGAAGTTCCTCATAATTTTCCCTGCTGTCTGCCGCCTGTTCCACCTCTTCCCATACAATTTTTTCCGGTGGAACCACATCGAGCGTATATTTCTGCGGATAAGAAAGCATGGCCGGAAGAATCCAGTCCAGGTAACTGGCTGCCCGGACCCTCTGCCGGTAACTGACCGGCTTCCCCGGAAGTACATTTCCGGTATATCCGGAAAACGTTTTTTTGGCATCTTTGATCATTCCGGTCAAAACCAGTTTTTCTTTTGCCCTCGTCAGTGCTACATACAATATGCGCAGTTCCTCTCCGAGATTTTCCCTGCGGATCCGGTCCGCAATCTCTGACCGGAACACACTGTTTTTTTTCACTCTTGGCTGACCTGAAATCTCACAGATTCCAAGGCCTAAATCCGGATGTACCACCAGCCGGTCGCTGGCATCCATCTGATTCATTTTTCTTCCCAGACCGGACACAAAAACGACCGGAAACTCCAGTCCCTTACTCTTATGAATGGTCATCACGCGGACAACATTGGCATTTTCTCCTGTGGTATCTGCCTCCCCGAAATCCACTTCATATTTCTGAAGCTTATCGATATAACGCAGAAAATGAAACAATCCCCGGTAGCTTGTTTTCTCGTAATCAACCGCTTTTTCCACCAGCATTGCAAGATTTGCCGCACGGCGCTCCCCCGCTGGCAATGCCGCCGCATAATTTCCATATCCGCTAAGCTGCAGAATCTTCTGGATCAGTTCATGGATCGGCAGATCCTGTTTTCCCCGCAGTTTACGATACATCCGGTAAAAGTCATAAAGTGCGCCCTCCGTGGCATCCTGCATGGCATGCATTGCAGCTTCCGCAAACGAACACTCCGGATTTTCCACACGAATCTGTGCCATCTCTTCCTCATCCAGTCCCACCAGGGGAGACCGAAGAACCGCCGCCATCGGAATATCCTGATAGGGATTATCCAGAATCCGCAGCATTGCCAGCACCGTCTGTACTTCCGATGCCGAAAAATATCCGGTCGAAGACTCCACATATGCCGGTATCCCCGCTCCCTGCAGAACCTGCACAAAATCCGTTCCGTAGTCTTTTAAACTTCGAAGCAGAATGACAATATCGGAATAACGCAGCGGCCGAAGCTGTCCACTCTCCTTATCCGTCACCTGCATGTGCTGCTTCATATCCGCAATACGCGTGGCAATCATATGCGCTTCCATCTGTCCTTTTGTCAGATTCTTTGTCTCTGAAAGCAATTCGTCTTTTTCATCCAAAAGCAAAAGCTCCGGTTTAAATCCTTTAGCATTCTCATCATAATTTTTTGCCCCGTAATACAATGCCGCATCCCGGTCATACGCAACCCGTCCCAGATCCGGACTCATAATTTTGTAGAAGATATCATTACAGAAATCAAGCACCTGTGCACGGCTTCGAAAATTCATATGCAGATCAATTCTCTGCTGCAGACTCTCTTCCGTTGAAAAAGATGCATATTTATCCATAAAAAGTTCGGGGCGTGCAAGCCGGAACCGATAGATGCTCTGCTTGACATCTCCCACCATAAACAGATTATGCCCGCCTTCCGGCTCCATGGAAATCGCACGCATGATCTCTTCCTGTACCTGGTTGCTGTCCTGATACTCATCAATCATGATTTCTGCAAAATGTCTGCGGAATTCTTCTGCGGTATGCCGTGGCTGCTTTGTTTTTTCGTCCACGAGAATCCGCAGAGCAAAATGCTCAATATCGGCAAAGTCAACAATTCTCTTCTTTCGTTTTGCCGTTTCCATTGCCTGTGTATATTCAAGTGCCAGCCTTACCAGCTCTTCGAGAAACGGACACAAGCGTTTCTGCTGCAAAAGCAGTGTCTCCAGATCCATCGCAAAATATTTTTTCTGCAGCGTTTCCACTTCTTTTTTCACATCCGACCGGATCTCCATGACCGTTTCCTTTTTTTGGACATCCCCGGAGAATTTGCGGATCGGTGACAATTTTCCAAAGACCAGACCATTTAAAAATGTCTGTACCTGCAGATATCCCTGCAGATTTTCTGCCTGCTGCAGCTGCGTCAGATCCGCTTCCAGTGTCTTTGCATATGCCTGCGGTCCATCCGGCTCATTACACAACTGCAATGCCTGTGTCATCTGTGTGCACATGTCACACAACAAAAGCCTGGCATGTTCCGCAATGTCCTCAAGCATCTCTGTCTGCACCAGTTCCTGTGCATGTTCCACCTGATACGGTTCGGTGAGTTTTTTCATCCACGCCTGCGGCCACGGACTGCTCAAAGACATCCTGTAAATCTTTGCCACCATCTCCCGCACCCCGTGGTCGTTTCTTTTTCCGGCATAGGCATCGATCAGTGAAAGAAACGTCTTTTCCTGCCGCGCATAGTTATCTTCAAACACCTGCTCCAGCACGTCCTGCTCCAGCAGCTGGATCTCTCCTTCATCTGCAATCCTGAAATTCGGGTCCAGACTGATCTCTTCAAAATGATTCCGTACCACAAAAAGGCAGAAACTGTCAATCGTTGTGATCATGGCATTGTGAATCAGTGACGACTGTCTGCGCAAATGCGTGTTTTGGGGATCTTTTTCACATTCTGCCTCAATGGCAGCCCCGATACGCTCCCGCATCTCCGCCGCCGTTGCCTTCGTAAATGTCACAACCAAAAGCCGGTCGATATCAACCGGATTCTGCGGATCAAGAATTCTTTGGATAATACGTGCCACAAGCACCGCTGTTTTTCCCGATCCCGCTGCCGCCGAGACGAGAATATCCCGGTTTCTGAAATCAATGACGTTCTGCTGTTCCTTCGTCCATTTCATCTGATCGCTCCTCCTTTCCCCTGTTTCTGGCAAGCTCTGTCTGCATCTGGTCAAGCACTTCTTCTTTTTTCATGGATGCAAACTGCCGGTATTCATATCCCGGAATTTTTGCATCCATCCCGCACACCGATGCATATGGACAATAGGTACAGCTGGTTTCTATATCACTCCGATAAGGATTCACCGCAATATTTCCCGCATAGATGGCCTCTCCACACTGCCGGATCTCGTGCTCTACATAGCGGGTAATCACCGCAAACTCTTCCGTCGATGCCACTTTTGAACGCGCTGTGGAAATTTCACCGTTTTTCTTGATTTCCACGGGGATCATCTGCGATTTTCCCTCAAAATTCTGATCCATGGCACGATAGATTTCCTCTCCGGAATTCACCAGTCCATCCGGACGCAGTGCGAAAAGCAGCGCCTGCTCGGCCTCTTCGTCTGACAATGGAGTATCCGATTCGAGTACCGGATCATCAATGTGATAATAGAGAATTCCCCCGGGAAGGATTTCTTTTTTCGGATGCTGTCCCCGCAGCATTTCCATCGCCGCATCCATATAAACCACCAGCTGCAGCTGCAGTCCGCGGTACACACGGATCAGATCGAACTTTGTATTTCCGGATTTATAGTCCATTACTTTAATCGAAATTTTATTTTCATCTTCAAAGGTATCCAGACGGTCAATCCGTCCTTCCAACCGCATGGTCACATCATGCGATAACCGGTACTCGAGACTTTCCTTTCCCTCCAGTTCGTCAAATGTCACCTCAAATTTGTCCGGTACAAACTGCCCCGCACGCACCTGTCTGGTCAATGCCCAGACCGTCTGGTCAAAAATAGCAAGCATCCGTTTTCTCTGATAGGCATTTTCTGCCGTATCGCAGACCGCCATACCCGGATACCCGGCAATTGCCTCCTGCATGGCATTCTCTGCCATCTGCCGGCGCACGGCATCCGGCACCACAAACCAGTCATATTCCGATTGTTCCAGCTTCCGGCTGTAGCGTTCTAAGGCCGTATGATAGATATTTCCCATATCCACACTCTCAAAGGTGCTGGTCTCACGCTCCGTAAGTTTTAAACCGTATTGCAGAAAATGTGCATATGCACAGGCAGCAAACCGTTCCAGCCGCGTAATACTTCCGTACGGATGTCTTCCGTACAGTGCAAGTGCAACCGCCCGGCTGATTGGCTCTCCCTCATACCGTGTATACGGCGCATGCAGAAGTTTACGGATCTTCTCCTGCTTTTGCATATCATTCTCCTGCAGGAACCAGCGGGCAAGCGCATACCAGGCTTCTTCGTGCGGTCCGAAGACGAGATAATCTTCGGCAGCCTCTTTGGTATAAAAATCTGTATGCGCCTCCATATGCTCCGGTTCCTGCAATTTCAGTGTCGGAAACAGTTTCCTCAAAACTCCGGTCAGATAAGAAGGACGGATGGCTTTTCCCTCACTGTCAACCTTTGCATAACTGACATATAATTTTTCTGAAGGTTTGGTAAGATTGCGGTACAGATAAAAGCGCTGAATAAATGCCTGCTCCCTTGCCCCCGGTGCTAACTCCACTTTTTCTGCCAGAAGTTCTCTTTCGTATTCGGAAATAATTCCTCCGGCATTTGCCGCTTTCGGAATAATACCGTCGTTCACACCGATAAAAAATAAAATCCTGATATGATTTAATCGTGTACGTTCGATATCTCCTATCGTAACACTGTCATAGCCCGGTGGAATCACAGCCACGTCTGCAGCGGAAAGTCCTGCCTCCAGCACTTCGGTAAAATCCCGGATCTGCAATGGCTCCTCCCCCAGTAATAGATTATATTTTTCCAGAAGTTGCATCACGATTGTATAAATCTGTGCATATTCCCGGGATCTGGTTTCCTCTCCCTGCGCCAGAAGCTGCTGTTCCCTGTTCCATAACTGATGCTGGGTGTCCAGCTGTGTCAGCAGCTGATACAATGCCCGGATGCCATCCGAAACACGGGCATCTTTTCGGGCAAATACTGCTGCAAACGGCTCAAGATACCCATATATTTTTTCCCGGAGTTTTTCGAGCTGTTCCAGATCGTAAAGCGTTTTCTGCCGTGGCATATGCCCCCATCGTCTGCTCCACGCCGCTTTGCCGCGGATACCGGTTGCAACCAGATAACTGTCCAGCCGGTCCAGATCGTCCTCCGCAATATCACAGAATCCACACCGCAAAAAGCGCATGACTGCCTCATAACTAAAATTCGTATCCACAATTTCAAGCGCGGCACGAATACATTCAATGAACGGATGAAATAACACTTCTTTGGTCGTATCCATAAAATATGGAATCTCATATTTCGTAAAAACCGGATCCATATAACTCTGATAAGCTTCCACTGCGCCCGTCACCACTGCAATTTCCCGATAGCGGTATCCCTGTCTGATCAGCGCATTGATCTGCCTGGCCACAAGAACCAGTTCTTCCTGTGGATTTTTTACTGCGGCAAGATGGATTTCTTCTACCGGCTTGGTATATTTTGCCGGACGGGGACGAAACAGATTCTGTTCCATAAATGCCAGTGCCGGAGCCAGCTTAAAACGCTTGTGTGCACTGTCTGTCATTACCACCGGTTCCATCACCTGCACATGAAGTTCTTCTGCCATCTTCATCAAAGACAGAATCGTTTTTTTGGACAGTGCAAATAATTCTTCATTTCCACTGCAATGATAAAAATCTTCTGCAGCATCGATTGTAAGCGTAATGTAAATATGCTCTGTCACCTGCAGCAATTCCCGCATGAGATCATTCTGTATCGGTGTAAAACCGGTAAACTCATCAAATACCAGCACCGCATCCCGCAAAGTTTCCGACTGCGGCACAAGATTTTTCAGAACATTTAATATCTCTTCCGCCGTCACAAAACTATCTTTCATAAAATCACAAAAAGCGCGATACATGGTTGCCACGTCGCGCAGTTTTGCAGAAAGTACCGGTGAGATTGTTTTGTCCTCCGTCAGATCCACCAGCTGTTCCGGTGAAATCCGGTACTGCACCAGCTCTGAGATCATTGATTTTACTTCCCCGATATATCCCATCCGGTTCATATTTGCCCGAAGAACGGTAAGCGTCTCCTCCTGTTCCTGTGCAAGCCTGCGCAGCACCAGGTTTTTTCCGGTTTCTTCCAGAACCTGTATGTCCTGCATCCCCATATCATCAAACACACGGTATGCCAGACGCTTAAAACTTAACACATCAATGTTCATAATTGCATGATTCGGTGCAAGTTCCACCAGTTTCTGCTGGGTCTGCATCGTAAACTGCTCCGGTACAATCACCAGATAATTTTTCTTCGGATGTTCCCCTGCCTGCCGCACCAGACGCTCATAGATGTATTCTGTTTTCCCGCTCCCCGAACTTCCCAGTACAAATTGTAAAGCCATAAACCCCTCTTTTTCTCCCTTAATAAATATGTGAAAAGATCAGCGATACCACAACCGTCATCAGACCGGAGACTGCAATTGACAGACTGCTCATTGCCCCTTCAATCTCTCCCATCTCCATTGCCTTTGATGTTCCCATGGCATGCGAAGCAGATCCGATTCCAACGCCTTTTGCCACCGGATCGCTAATGTGAAACAGTTTACAGATATTCTCGGCAAACATATTTCCAATCACCCCTGTGACAATGATAACTGCAACCGTAATGGTTACAATTCCGCCCAGTTCTTCGGACAATCCCATACCGATCGCCGTTGTGATGGACTTTGGAAGCAGTGTGACATACTGTTTGTGTGATAATTTAAAAATCAGTGACAATACCAACACACACAGCGCAGAGGTCATGGCACCCGCAAAAATTCCTGCAAGAATCGCCTTCCAGTTTTTCTTAAGAGGCTCAATCTGCTCATACAAAGGTACCGCCAGCGCAACCGTTGCCGGTGTCAGGAAATACGAAAGGTATTTCGCCCCACTTTCGTATGTGTCATAATCCACATGAAAAATCAGTAGAAAAATAATGATCAGTGCCATGGAAATCAACAGTGGATTAAAAATAGCGATCTTTAATTTTTTCTTGATCAATACCCCGATCTCATAGGTAATAATACTGATAAATACTCCGAAAAATACAGAGTTCTGTAAAAAGTTATTCATTCTTGTCCTCTTTCTTTCCATGATGCATCATCTGCTGTGTAACCTGTCCTGACACGCCCATAACCAGTACGGTAGAAACGAGCAGCAGAACAATGACCGGAAGCAGAATCGGCCGCAGTTCTCCCCAGCTGTCAATCAGCCCGACACCCGCCGGAATAAACATCAGCGGCATAATCTCAATCAGAAACCGCGCGGCTTCATGCACCTGCGGCAATTTGACCAGTCCCGTCATCAATGCAATAAATAAAAGCACCAGACCATAAATACTTGCCGGCATCTGAATCGGAATCACCGCGTGCAGGACTTCCCCGATAAACGAGAAAATAAGAATCATCAATAGTTGTCTTAAATACTTCATTTTTTAACTCCTTCTTTCGCTTTTCCCATTTTAGCACCTTTCAGGATTTTTAGGGCAAAAATAAGGATTGTATTAATAAAATACAATCCCCATTCTTAAATCCTTCTCCCTATTTTTCCTGTGCGGTGCAATCCTTTACATACTGCATAATGATATCTGCCGTACCTTCAATTCCAAAACGCGTATCATTAATGCAAAGATCATAATTTGCAGCGTACCCCCAGTCCTCCCCGGTATAATACGTGTGATACTGCTTCCGCCGGCCTTCCGTCTTCTCAATGATGGCCTCCGCCTCATGCCTTTTCACCTTATGCTTCTCCATCAGGTGATGAATCCGGGATTCCCTGTCACCACTTAAAAACACCCGTACCACATCGTTTTCCTTCTGGTACGCATAATTTCCAGCTCTGCCGATCAGAATACACGATGTCTCCCCAATCAGTTCATCCAGAACTTTCCTCGGTGTCCGGTGCACAACACTGTCTTCCCCATCATCTTCCGCAATGACTGCCAGAAGCGTTCCTGCCGGATTCTCACCGAAATAATCCGGATAATGCTCCAGAATTCCCTTTTTCTTTGCGAGTTCTGTTAATGTCTTTTTATTGTAAAGTGGAACATTCAGTCTGTCTGCCAGAACCTGTCCGACTTCATCTCCGTAACAGCCGCACTCTCTTGCAATTGTAATCTTCATGCCATAATCCCCTTCTTTCCTGTTACCGCAATGTTAGCACAATTTTATCCAGAATTCCAGTCAAATGTGCAATTGTAATCCCATAATTTGTCATCGGAATGTTCTGTGCCTTTGCGCGGTCGATTCTTGATACTACATATCTGCGGTTAAACATACACGCGCCACACTGAATGATCAGGTCATACCCTTCCAGATCCTGTGGAAAATCCGTGCCACTCACATGATCAATCCTTAGCCGTTCTCCAAATCGTTTCCGCAGCATACGCGGAATTTTTACCCTGCCGATATCCTCGCTCAAAGGGGCATGCGTACAGCATTCCGCTATCAGCACATGAGAGTTTTCGTTCATTGCATCGATCTGTCTGGCACCTTCCATATAGTACGGCAGATCCCCTTTGTATGCGGCAAACAGCACAGAAAAAGATGTCAGCATACTTTCCGCCGGTTTATTCTGGTATACATAATCAAACACCTGGGAATCGGTAATAATCAGCTTTGGTGCCTGCTGCAGCATGTTGAGTGCCGGAAGCAGTTTGTCCGTGGTCACACTCATAACCATACACTTTTTATCCAATAATTCCCGCAGCGTCTGCACCTGTGGCAGAATCAGACGTCCTTTCGGTGCCTGAATATCCTGTGGCATAACAAGAAGCACAAGATCTTCCTCCGTGACCAGATCCCCCGTAATCAAACGGTTTCCAAAATTCTCCGGCACTCTGCGGCTCATTGCCTCCCGAACATTTTCCATACCGGCTCCGGTCAATGCACTGACTACCAGTGCATCTTCCTTTGTTTTTTCTTTCAGATAGTTTTTCAGAGGTGCTGCATCCGCCACGTCCGCCTTGTTAATGATCAGAAGAACCGGAATTTTACGCTCCTTAAACCAGGTGTACCATTTCAGTTCTTCCTCATAGGATTCGCCGCAAACCGGACATGCAGAAAAAACAATAATTGCCAGATCAGCTTTTTGGGCTGCAAGCCGCGTCCGTTCCACGCGCTGTTCTCCCAGCGTACTTTCATCATCGAATCCCGCCGTGTCCATAATCGTGCACGGTCCCATCGGATAAATTTCCATTGCCTTGTATACCGGATCGGTTGTCGTTCCCGCCACATCTGCGACGATGGAAACCTCCTGCCCGGTAAAAGCATTGATAAATGAAGATTTTCCGCTGTTTGTTTTTCCAAATACACCGATATGCAGACGATTTGCAGACGGTGTTTCATTCCATGTTGCACCCATATGCGTTCTCCTTCTTGTGCGTTTTGCTGAATCAGTGATAATCTCCACGGTTTACGACCACTTTGTATCCGACACTTTCCATGCGGCGCGCCATACAGTGCCGGCACTCTGCCGCCTCATCTCCCGTACAGATTTTATTATCATATAATTTATATTTTTCCCGCACTGCTACCGGGGAAAGATTCGGCATCACAACATTTGCCCCTGCCTGAATTCCTTTTTCCCTGCCCAGCGGATGAATGGTTCCCAGTGCAGTTGTTGATGGCAGCAGCACATGCGGCTGCAACAGCCGGATAATGGATAAAAGCCGAAGCGTATCTTCCATTGTTCCTGCCTTTTTTTCGCCAAACGGGGTATCCTTCTGGGGAATAAACGGACCGATGCCTACCATATGCGGCTGCAATTTCCGGATAAACTGCAGATCTTCATACAGCGTATCCACCGTCTGCTCCGGCGAACCGACCATAAATCCACATCCCACCTGATAACCGATTTCTTTTAAATCCCACAGACAGTCCATGCGGTGTTTCCAGAACATTTCTGCCGGATGCAGTTTTCCATAATGCGCCTCGTCCGCGGTCTCATGACGCAGCAGATACCGGTCCGCACCGGCATCAAAAAATGCCTGGTAGCTGTCGTGCTCTTTCTCCCCGATGGAAAGCGTCACCGCACAATCGGGATACTGTGCCTTGATCTGCCGTATCAGGGCACAGATTTTATCGTCCGTAAAATATGGATCTTCCCCGCCCTGCAGCACAAAGGTCCGAAATCCCAGTTCATACCCATTTGCACAACAGGAAAGAATTTCTTCCTCCGTCAGGCGATAGCGTTCTGCCTTGCGATTGCTCTTTCGAATGCCACAGTAAATACAGTCATTCTTACAGTAATTGGTAAATTCAATCAATCCACGGATAAACACCTGCTTTCCGTAAATGGCATCTGCTGTCTTACGTGCCCGCTCGTGAAGAAATGCAATGTCCCCGGTATCCGTTGTCTCCAGCAGCAGAGCCAGCTGATCACGGGTTATATTCTGTCTGTTTTCAATTTCCGTTATGATCTGCTTTAACATTTGCATACACCGTTCTGGCACTTGCGCCATCCAATCTTTGAATTTTTATTTTGTGGATTCTTTAAGTACTACTTCATACGACAACAGTGTCCGATCCGGTACCGTCTCCCCTTCAATCTGCGCCAGCAGATTCTTACAGGCTTCCATTCCGAGTTCTCTCGCATTGAAAGACAACGAAGTAATCGATGGTATATTGTTCTCGAGCACGGAACTGTTGTAAAACGATGCCACACGGATATCCTGCGGCACTTTTATGTGTTCCTGCCGCAGCTTGCGAAGTACCTGTATGCAGATGGCATCATCCATGCAGACAATACAATCCGCCCCTTTTTCCAGCACTTCTTCCACTGCACGATCCATAAAGGCACGGCTCTCCAAATTCCGGTAAACAAGCGTTTCTTCCACTTCTCTTCCCGCTTCCTGATATGCCTGCTGGTATCCTTTATACCGGTTCTGGTTGACTACGAAAGATTCACTTCCTCCGAGCAGAGCGATATGCTTCATCTGGCGCATCAGTAAAATAGATGTCAGTTCGCGGCAGGCGCTCTGCTGGTCATTGTCCACCTGTTTAACTTTACGGTATGCGGTACTACCGGTTGTAACAAACGGAATCTTTTTCTCTAAAAGCAGTTCAATCTGCGGGTCTTTTAAAAAGGTCCGCAGCAGCACAATCCCGTCCACCTTGCGGTTTCTCACGATGCGCTCGAGACTGGTAATATCATTTTCCTGACAGATACACAACAGAATGTCGTACTCATTCATTCCTGCAATTTCCTGAATTCCTGTAATGACTTCCTGAAAAAACGGAAGATCTACCAGTGCATAATCCTCCGGCATAACCACGCAGAGATTGAATGTTTTTGACTGTGCAAGTCCTCTTGCAATTACATTCGGTTTATAATCATGCTCCTCTATATAAGCCAAGACTTTTTGCCTTGTTGCCTCACCGATTCTTCCCTTTCCGGATATTGCCCGGCTGACTGTCGTTTTGGAAACGCCAAGTGCTTCCGCAACATCCGAAATGGTGATTACATTTCCCTTTTTCATATTCTTCTCCTAACTGCACACCTATGCATCCATTGCATGTTAAACGGTTGCGCTGTTACATTTTGCAGTTTTTTATCAATTTTGTCAAGTATCCCCTATTCCTTTGAATTTTTCTGCAATTTTTGTAATTTTTCTTCTGCTTTCTTTAATTTATCATAATTTGTGACATACACCTTATCATTGGCAGTCAGTTTCTCATACGCATTTCTTGCCTTTTGCACCGCTTCTTTGGAATCCTTTGTAATGGTTCCGAGTGCGTCAATCAGTTTTACGACCTTTTTTGCTTCTTCCTTATCTGTTGCATCGGTACTTTCCGTTCCAGGAAGTTCATACACCAGCACCGGATAATTCTTCTTAACATTTTCAAATACTACCTTTGCGACTTCCGGCGGAAGATTGATGCAGCCATGTGATCCTGCATATTTATAAATACTTCCTCCGAACTTGCTGCGCCAGTAGGCATCATGCATACCGACATTTCCCGCAAAAGGCATCCAGTATGTAACCGGCGTCTCATAGTTTTCTCCGCGCAAAGTTGCATTTTTCTCGGTATATGTCACGCCATATGCACCGGTCGGTGTCGCATTATTTTTCGATACATTTCCCGATACAAAATCCGAATCAATCACCAGTTTTCCATCTTTATATAAGAACATATGCTGTGCCATCAGATTGATCTCAACGTAAGAATCGCCATAATCATTTTTTCCATGGGAATTGGCTGTCATGGAATAATTCAGTTCTCTTTCCACTGCTTTCCCGGCTTTGATCTCACTCGTAATCTGGGCGATTTCCTTTTCCGTATCAATCTTCCATCCATAATGGCTCTCCGGAATCGTAACCGTCTTTCCGTAAGAAGTCTTTAACGTTTTGGCACTGTAACAGGTATTATATTTTTTTGCAAGATCACTGACGTATGCTTTTACACACTCCTGGTCCAGTACCGGTTTTAACTTTTTATTTAACCGGAACCAGTCACCAAATACGGAAGCATCGAGTACCTCTTTGGAATCTCCCACGGTAAATGTAATCTTTGTCTTTGCATACCCATTCATTTTCTTTACGGCTTTTACCAGATTCTCATCATCATCTAAAACCGTCGGATCTTCATAAACGCCGGCTTTTTCCAGAGAGAGGTTCTCTTTTAATCCTTCCACCGCCTCCTGCACTGCCTGATACATTTTCTCTGCATCAATGGTCGTTCCCATGACGCACCCAACCACGGTAAATCCTTCCGTCTTATCATAAGAAGAAACCGAAGCATTCTCCGGTGCCGTCTGATTGTCTGCATCCATACAGTCCAATGCATCGATCTGTGTCTGCAGCTTATCTTTGTCATAGTCGACAAGTGTTGTATTTTTCAATGTCTGTTTCTGGAAAATTTTTACCGGCCATGCAAACATATTCTGTGCGTGTACCAGCTCTGTTATTTCGTCTCCCCACTGTGGTTCCAGCGAAATATCCTGTCCGGAAATTTTTTCTGTATGCTTGTCTCTTGTTGCTATCTTTAACTGGTAGGAATGGATTTCTTCCGTAATCTCATCCATCACTTTCTGCGCGGTATACCCTCCCGCTTTTCTTCCATTTAATGTCGTTTTCGGGAAAAAGTGATTGTGGAAATAAACGGCCAGTCCCAGATACAAAAGAACGACCAGTCCTGCCACCATCCATATCAGTTTTCTTCTCTGTTTTCTTTTCATTCGTGCTTTTTTCAAAATTCTTATCCTCCGTCACTATTGTATTATACAAAAGCACAAGAGGTTGTCAATGTGCCAAATTTTTAAAGTTTTATGAACATTGCGGGTTTTATATTGTCGTGCTTTTTTCCCCGTGCTATAATCAGTTTCAGAACAAAAGAAAAAAGATCTGCACACAGATATAAAAGGAGTATTTATGTTGCCGGAAACCCAAAGTAAGCGGACGTTTGTGTTCCGAAAATATTATGAAAAATATAAACATTTATGGATTTTGTTATATTTTTTCGTGTACATGGCATGGTTTAACTATGTAGAAAAAACCGTCACGACACATTTTCATGTCATCCATGTACCGATTGATGATTATATTCCGTTTTGTGAATACTTTGTCATCCCTTATCTGCTCTGGTTTCCTTTTGTCGGATGGGGCATCGCCTATATGGCATTACATAATAAAACAGATTACTATAAATTGTGTGCGTTTTTGTTTACCGGAATGACAATCTTTTTAATCATCTCCACGGTATACCCGAACGGTCAGTATCTGCGTCCGACCTATTTCACACACCACAATCTGTGCACCATGCTCTGTGAACGCCTATATACCGGTGATACTCCGACGAATCTGTTTCCGAGTATCCATGTATATAATTCGCTCGGCATTTATCTTGCGGTGACACACAATAAAAAGCTGCGCAAAAACAAGCTGGTCTGTCTCCTGACACTGATTCTGACGGTCAGCATCATTCTGGCAACGATGTTTATCAAACAGCATTCTTTCTTTGATGTATGTTGTGCATTTGTTCTTGCCGCAGTCATGTACCATGTGGTTTACCGCCACAACTGGGCGCGTGCTAAAGCTGCCGCCACCTCATCCAAAACCGATAACAATTTTTCTGTGGAATAATAAAAGAGCTGGCCTCTCTGGTCAGCTCCTTTTCTTTTTCCTTTTATTTTTTGCGTTCTGCCGCATGCCGGTACACGGTTTCCATGGATTGAAGAAGTTCATCAAAATTTTTCTTCTGACTCTCCATTTCTTCTGTAAAATCCTCCATCTGCATCCGGTTGCGTTCCTCGGATTTGGCAATTTCCTCATCTGCATTGCGAAGCACAACAATCTGGTTTTCCATCTCTTTGAAATTTGGACATGGTTTTAAACGATTCCATTCCTGTGCCTGACGCGCAGCCTCCTGACAGGATTTCATCAGTTTGGTCATTGCAACATTGTTTTCTTTCAGCAATGTAACCATCCGGTGTACCTGCTCTTCCAGCTCTGCAATTCTCTCATCCGAATCTGCCAGCCTCTTATGTGCCTGATCAATCAGCTCATCATACGTTCCCGCAGATACACGGATCGTTTCTGCAGCCGTAACAAACTGTTTTCCTCCCTCTCCCATACGCCCGGCTTCAATCGCCGCATTGAGGGCAAGCACTCCCATCTGCTTTCCGCAATCCTGCATCTTTTCCAGTTCCTCTCGGGTCTTTTCATTTTCCGCCTTGAGTGCAACCGGAAATTCGTTCAGGAATTTGGATGGCGTGGTGAAATGTTTGTTTTCCTCCACCAGCTGTGCCATCTCCTGTTCGATCTGTGCAAAATTCTGCAGCATCTGCTCTCTTTTTTCCGATGACTGTACTTCCTGCTCCTGATATGACGCCAGCTGTCCGGTCAGCTCCTGCTCCTTTTCTCCGTTGTCTGCCGCCATTTGTGATGCTTCTTTTATATTTTCCTGTATCTGGGTGATTCCGGCTCCCAGCTGCTGATATGTATTTCTGATTTCCCTTGCGGTTGCATCAAACATATCTTTTCCGTCCTTCATATGGGCAAAAAAGCCTTCATCCAGCTGTGCCAGGTTTCTCATCCGTACCAGTGTTTCCTGTTTTTGTTTCTTTTTTCCGAACATTACTTGCCCTCCATTGCATTTATTTTACAATTTCTTTCCCGTTTTTTCAATGGAATCAGCGATAATATTTCATCTCCAGCTGCAGATTTTCATTTTCCTGATAAAAATCAATCTTTGCTGTATACACCATAGAAAATAAAATCCGGTTTTTTCTGCCATGCAGCGCATTCTCCACCTCTTCCTGACCAAACTTTTCGGTAAAATATGCAAACAACGTCTCCACATCCCCAAAGAAAATAACCGGAACCGGCTGTCCGTATTCCGAAAGAACACTCATCCGAAGAACATTCCGGTTCTTTCCTATCACCCACATGCGGCTGATGGACAGATTCCGGTCTGCAAACAGTGGAGATGGATTGTCTTTTCCAAACGGCTCCAAAAGTGCAAACTGATGGACCAGTTCCGTACTCGCATATCCCACCGGCATGGCCATGTCAATGTGAATATCCGGGCAGACTTCCTCCACCGTAAGCGGACAGTTTTCATTGATTTTTCTGCGGAATTTTTCCACATTTTCTTCCGGAAGGGATAACCCTGCCGCCATCGGATGTCCGCCAAATTTTGTAAACAGTTCCGCACATCCACACATATTTTCATACATGGAATAATTTTCCGTCGATCTTCCGCTGCCTTTGACTCCCTCTTCTCCCCGCGTCAGCACAAATACCGGCCGGTTATACATTTCCCGGATTCTTCCGGCAATCAGTCCTGCAATGCTTTCGTGGACATCCGGCAGAAACAGAACAAGTACCGGATCATTCTCATATCCACCTTCCTCACAGAGTTTCTTTGCCATTTCCACGCCCTGCAGTGTCAACTCCTTGCGTTCCTGATTCAGATCAACCAGATCCCGGGCAATCTCTTCTGCCTCCGTTTCCTGCCCGGTCTCAAACAGCCGAAGGGCATGCCTTGCCGTGTCAAGCCTGCCGGTTGCATTGACACATGGCCCTAAGACATAACCAAAATGGTATGCACTGATATTCTCCGGCTGTACATTGCATGCCTGCATAAGTGCCTGCAATCCGATGTTTTTCGTATGACGGATTCTCTTTAATCCCTCTTTTACCAGGATACGGTTTTCCCCGGTGAGCGACATGACATCACAGACAGTTGCCATAGCAACAAAATCCAGCAGATCTTCCGCTTCTCTTTTGTCCATATCATAATTTTCATACAATACACGGATGACATTCCATGCCACACCGGCGCCGCACAGCTCTTTATACGGATACCTGCAGTCCTGCTGATGCGGATTTACCACGGCATCTGCCAGACTCTTTTTCTCTGTTCTTCTGCCCTCATGTTCTTCAAACGGGACTGCATGGTGGTCGGTCACAAGTACTGTCATTTTCTGTGCTTTTGCCCACGCAATCTCATCGATAGCGGCAATACCGTTATCACAGGTCAGAATTGTATCCACACCATCTTCTTTCGCCTGTTGTAATAAATGCAGGCTCAGCCCATATCCGTCCTGTATCCGGTGTGGAATAACCACGTCCACTTTTGCTCCCACACGCCGCAAAGCCGTCAGAAACAGATGGGAGGAAGTCACACCATCCACATCATAATCGCCGATAATCCGGATATGCGCCTGTTTCCGGATCTTTTGTGCAAGAATCTCCACCAGCCGGTCCATATCTTTCATCTGATGCGGATCTGACAGGTCCGAAAGGTTCCCACCCAGATAAATCCGGATATTTTTTTCTCCGATTACCTCGCGGTTTCTGATAATCCTTGCCACAACCGGATCCACATGAAATTTCTCTGCAATCGCATAAAAATCCGCTTTTTTAGCAGCGACCATCCATTGTCTCATATGTCACTTTCTCCAATCGTAATCCCTGCGGCGGTGCCGTATAGCCCGCCTGCTTCCGTTCCTTTGCCTTAAGAAGTGCCGGCATACTTTCCGGAGCCCGTTCGCCTCTTCCCACTTCAATCAATGTTCCCGTGAGAATCCTTACCATGTTCTGTAAAAATCCATTGCCACAATACAGGATCTCAATCTCACCGTCTCTTTCCACCAGATCAATGGAAAAAATGGTACGGACCGTTGATTTTTTCATATGACGGTTTCCGCAAAAAGAAGCAAAATCATGCGTTCCCACAAGTGCCTGTGCCGCTTTTTTCATTTTATCCACATCAAGCGTTTGTCCATACTGATACAAAAATTTTCGTTCAAATACATTCGGCACCGGACTTGTCCGTATCCGGTAACGGTAGGTCTTTTCCACAGCCTGATATCTGCTGTGAAACCGGTCATCGACCTCCTCGATTTTTGTCACTGCGATATCTTCCGGAAGGTGCCGGTTCAGATCTTCAAAAATTTCCTCTGCCGAAAAATGTTCGTCCAGATGGAAATTAGCCACCTGCCCGATTGCATGAACTCCGGCATCGGTTCTTCCGGAACCGATCACTTCCACCGGATGCCCGGCAAGCGCCGAAAGCACCATCTGCAGCTTTCCCTGTATGGTTGCATCGGTGCTTTTTAATACCTGCCATCCTTTATATCTGGTGCCATCATATGACACGGTAATTTTATAATTTTTCATCCGTATTTTTCCTCTCTTTTATACAAGTTCTGCGATACGGGAAACCGCAACATAAATATCTGAAATTTTATACCAGGTCGGATAGTCCACAATACCGGTTACCGGAAGTCCGAAAACCGACTGAAACTTTTCCACCGCTTCCCTCGTCCTTGATCCGTAAACTCCGTCCGCCGTAATCGTCGGTATCGCCGGATAAGCACGCGAAATTCTTGCCAGCTGTTCCTGCAGCTGACGTACCTTTGGTCCGCTTGCTCCCACGCCCAGATCATATCCCGGCCAGGATGCCGGAATCCCGGAAATTCCCTCCGCGGAATTAATATACATATCATTTCCGTAATAACTGCGCAGAATATCAATGGCAGAATATCCCTGATCACCCAGATATTTGCTTCCCCACTGCGACATCCAGTCCGGACAGGTCACTCTCTGTCCGTCACAGTACTGTGTCAGAATTGGCTGACGGACATTTGGCCGGGACAGATAATTTTCAAACATTTCATCCACTACCTGTGAAATACTCTGGAAGAAATTTCTTCCGTAAATAAATTTGTGATCGTATGCCGTGGAAGATGTGATGGTAAACACATACCCTTTGCCCCGGTACCATTCCGTATAAACCCGGTTTAAAGTAAATGACATAATAGCCAGCACATTGGCACGGATTGTGGCATCCGGCCAGGTCGCATAGATTTCACTGGAAGCTACATTTTTAATATAATCACGATAGCGCACATAATAATTCGGAGCTGTGGAATCTCCCGGTGCTCCGTCATGTACCACAACATATTCCGGAATTACTACACGGCTTAAGACAATTTCTCCGGTTTCTTCCACCGTCTTAATCTCACTCTCCGGAATTTTCGGTGGATATTCTCCATACAGGGTATGTGCATCAATCACGATCGTATCAATCGGATCGCCCGGCGCATCCTGTGCCTCCATTACCACTTCCTGCGTCGCATCTTCCCCGGACAGGATATTGATCGCCGAAACCGTAATGTCCCGATAGCCTGTGGCCTGCACCTTGATCGTATATTCCGCATATGGCTGGTTTTCACCCGGCTCCATGGAGTACTCCAGTGGAGGAGCATCAAGCGTAATCTTCTCAGTGTTTCCAGAATCGTCGGTATCCACCTCCTCTAGCACCTGCTGCGGACCTCCCGTATAAGATATACTGATCTTTGCCCCTTTCACCGGAATTCCTGTTGAAGCATTTGTCAGGTGAATCTGAAGCGTTCCCTCATCCACCTGATTTTCCACTCTATTCTGATCCATACATGATCTCCCTCTCTTCCTGCCAGAAAACCTGCCACGTTTCTTTGCAGTGGCATCAAACAGTTCCAGACAGCTGCATTTGATTCATAGTATGCATCTTGTAAAAAAAAGGTTACACTGTTATACTGTTGATACATAAAATAAATCAGGAGGCTTGTTATGCACACATTTCAACCATATCCAATCGATAAGATGGAATTCAATCCATTTACCAAAATAGGAAAAGAATGGGCTTTAGTTTCCGCCGGAGACAAAACCAGATGCAACACTATGACCGTCAGTTGGGGAGGTGTAGGCGTCCTCTGGGGAAAAAACGTTGTATTTATTTTTATCCGTGATTCCCGCTATACCAAAGAATTTTTAGACAACGGAGATCTGTTCTCTTTGTCTTTCCTGAATGAAGACTACCGCGATGCGTTAAATTACTGCGGCAGTCACAGTGGCCGCGGAGAAGAAGACAAATTCGCCGCTGCCGGACTGACAAAGGCATTCCGGCATGACATTCCTTATCCGGATGAAGCCAATCTGGTATTTTTATGCAGAAAGATGGCTGCCGTACCGGTCAGCGAAGACAGTTTTATCGATTCCACACTGATGGATAAATGGTACAGCGATCACGATATGCATATGATGTATGTCGGAGAGATTGTCGAAGTAACTGCCCGTTAATCTTATCGTTCCTTTCATTTAAAAACGCTGTCCGCAGTGGCCAAAGACCACCACGGGCAGCATTTTTATCTGCACTCTGTGCTGATTGATTCGATAGCAACCGAACCTCCGCGCACAACGGAAATATGCTTAAACTTTTTCTTTAAGATGGCAATCAGATCGTCATGTTTCTGCTCGGTTCTTCTGCACTCAAGCATAACACTGCCAATTCCGATATCCACCACATCCACACGCATGGCCTGTGCAATCTGAAACACTTCCGTCATCTGTGTCTCATTCAGTTCCATAATCTTGACAAACATCAGCTCTTTTAACCGAAGCGGAACATTTGTCAGGTCGATCACCTTGATTACCTCAACCATACGATTTAACTGCTTTTTGATCTGCTCAAACGTGATATCATCACTCTCCACACTGATCGTCATACGGGAAACCGTCTCATCTTCCGTCGTACCAACCGTCAGTGACTGTAAATTGTAGGATTTTCCGGAAAACAGTCCGGAAACCTTCGCAAGTACACCTACATCATTTTCTACATACAATGCAATCCAGCGCTTTTTCATTTCAGACATTGCTTTCCTCCTATTTTAAAATCATTTCACTCATCGGATTTCCGCTCTTTACCATTGGAAGTACCAGTTCATCGGTGGCAATCATAAATTCAATGATCGTTGGTGCATCTGTATGCTTCTTTGCCTCCGCAAACGCTGCATCAATGTCTTCTTCCCTCTCTACACGGATTCCGTATGCTCCATAACTTTCTGCCAGTTTCACGAAATCCGGAACATATTCCGGACACTGGTCATTTGGTCCCTTGCATCCACCCGGACAGGATGGGCGCCGGCGCAGACAGGTCGCACTGTAACGCTTTCCATAAAACAGTTCCTGCATCTGGCGGACCATACCAAGATAATTATTGTTCAGCAGACAGATCGTAATTCCGGTAACCTGTGTTACCGCCGTTGCCATCTCCTGAATATTCATCTGAAATCCGCCATCTCCCGTGATACACACGACCGGTTTCTTTGGATTTGCAATTTTTGCTCCGATTGCGGCCGGAAATCCGAATCCCATCGTTCCCAGTCCGCCGGATGTGATGAGCTGACTCTGTTCATCCAGTTCCAGATACTGGGTTGCCCACATCTGATGCTGCCCGACATCCGTCACATAAATACTGTGTGGAAACTGTGCATTGATGTGCTCCATGATCATCTGTGGACTGATCCCACGGTCCCTGCGCATGGCAAGCGGATTCTCTTTCTCCCACCTGTGAATCTGTTCCTGCCACTTTGCCGTATCCTTTTTCTCTGCCCACTCTAACAGCTTTTCAAGCGCCACACCTGCATCTGCAACCACCGGCACATCCACAACCACATTACGCGAGATGGAAGCCGTATCCACATCAATATGTACAATCTGTGCATGCGGTGCAAATTCATTTAAATCTCCGGTAATCCGGTCATTGAAACGGGTACCGATGGAAAAGAGCAGATCACATTCCATAACTGCCATATTGGCTGCGTACTTTCCATGCATTCCACAATTGCCGATATACAGCGGATGTGTGGTCGGCACTGCGCCTTTGCCCATGATTGTTGTGACAACCGGAACATTTTCTTTTTCCATAAATTTCTTCAGCTTCTCTCCCGCATGGCTGATGTTGACACCTCCGCCGGCAAGAATCAGAGGTTTCTTTGCAGACTTAAGCATTTTATAAGCTTTCTTCAACTGTCCGATATGTACCCCGTGAATCGGCTTATATCCACGGATATCCACATGGGAAGGGTACTCTGCCGATCCGGATGCCGTCTGGATATCCTTTGGAATATCAATCAGTACCGGTCCCGGTTTCCCGGTCTGGGCGATATAAAATGCCATCTTAATAATCTTTCCGAGGTCTTCCCGTCTTCGCACCGTCACACCATACTTGGTAATGCTTCTCGTCATACCAACAATGTCCACTTCCTGAAATGCATCGTTCCCGATCAGTCCAAGTGGCACCTGTCCGGTAAAACAAACCAGCGGAATGCTGTCATAATGGGCATCTGCCAGTCCGGTAATGATATTGGTTGCTCCCGGTCCGCTCGTTACCAGACATACGCCCACCCGTCCGGTAGACTTGGCATATCCTTCCGCCTCATGAATCAGTCCCTGCTCATGCCGCGGCAGGATCAGGTTGATACTGTCGGTCTTATATAATTCATCAAATAAATCCGTAACGGTTCCGCCCGGATACCCAAAGATGGTGTCTACCCCTTCTTCCTCCAGAGCCTTTACGAATAATTTTCTTCCTGTAATATCCATAAAAATGATATCCTCCTATATCAGTCCAAATGTGCGAAGTAAAAAGATCCAGAACGTCAGCGTAAATGCCGCAAACAACGTCGTTGCAACAATAACACTCGCCGTCAGAACCCCATCATTTTTCATACTCTTTGCCATGATGTAACAGCTTGGCGTTGTTGGGGATGCCAGCATAATTAAAATTGCAATAATCTTTTCCCCGGAAAATCCCATATAAGCTGCTACCGGTAAAAAGATCAGTGGCTGGATCACCAGTTTGATGGCAGCTGCCCAGCACGTCGGTTTGATCTTTGCGATAGCTTTGCGCCCCTCAAATCCCGCACCGATCACAATCAGTGCCAGCGGTGTTGCAAGCTGTGCGACAGAGTTAATCGTCTTATTGACAATGGTCGGAAAATGAATCCCCAGAAGGGAAACGATAAGTCCCAGAAAAATCGAATCAATAATCGGATTTTTCACGATATTGACCAATGCCTGCTTAATTTTTCCCTTATCCCGTTTTCCTTGCTCGTCCTGCGCCTCAAATGTCAGTACAATAACGGAATACACATTGTACAGCGGAACCGCTCCCACGATCATCAGCGGACCCATGGCAGAAGATCCGTAAATATTGTTGATAAATGCCATTCCCATAACGGCTGCACTGCTTCGGAACGAAGACTGTACAAACGCACCACGGATACTGTCATCTTTGACCGCAAATTTACTGATCCCCCAGATGCCCCAGAAACAGATACTACTGACAATTGCACAGTACAATACAAATTTCAGATCAAATACTTTTGATATTTCTACGGAAGCAATATCCCGAAACAGCATAAACGGCAGTGTCACCTTAAAATTGAAACGGTTTGCCACGGTGACAAAATGCTCATCCAGCATACCGATCTGATGCAGTACCCAGCCTATAACCATCACCAGAAAAATAGGAAATGTGACATTGACGCTAAAGATAAAATCACTCATTACTTCTGCACTCTTTCATATTTATAGAAATAAAATTCCAGATCAAAATATGTCTGTTCTTCACTGTCTGCTGTAATTTTCCACTCCGGTTTTTCATCCAGATTCGGGAAATACGCATCCGCGTCATATGCATAGTCGATTTTTGTAATATGTGCAACATCACACTCATCCAAAAGCTGCTCATATATTTTCTGTCCGCCAATCACATAGACGTCATTGGTATCATACTTTTCCAGTTCCCTGTGCAGCTCTTCCATGGAATGCACGACAATCGCATCTTTAACCTGATACGCCGGATTATGTGTCAACACAATATTGGTGCGGTTTTTCAGCGGAAGACCATTTGGAAAACTCTCCAGCGTCTTTCGTCCCATCACGACAACTTTCCCGGTTGTTGTCTCCCGGAAAAATTTCTGATCCATCGGAATCCGTACCAGAAGCTCATTATTTTTCCCAATTGCCCAATTTTTATCTACTGCTGCAATGATATTCATGATTTTCTCCCTCCTGACTGCTATATTGCCACCGGAATGTTTTTGATCTGCGGGCCGGTCACATAATCGGTCACTTTGATATCATCCGGTGTAAACTGATAAAAATCTTTAATCTCCGGATTCAGCCAGAATTTTGGTGCCGGATGCTGCTTACGCGTAATCAGCTCTTTTACCAGTTCCACATGCCGGTCATAAATATGTGCGTCCGCAATGACATGTACCAGTTCTCCCACTTTCATGTCACACACCTGTGCCAGCATATGCATCAGCACCGCATACTGGCATACATTCCAGTTATTTGCAGTAAGCACATCCTGCGAACGCTGATTCAAAATTGCATTTAAAGTCAGTTTGTCATCTCCCTGTTTCTGTGTCACATTAAAGGTCATACTGTATGCACACGGATACAGATTCATCTCATGCAGATCCTGATGCACATAAATATTGGTCAGAATCCGGCGGCTGAACGGATTATTTTTCAGATCATAAATCACCCGGTCCACCTGATCCATCATTCCCTCACGATACTGATGTTTCTGTGCCAGCTGATAGCCATACGCTTTTCCGATGGAACCGTTTTCATCTGCCCATTCATCCCAGACAGTACTGTTTAAATCATGGATATTGTTGGATTTCCGCTGCCAGATCCACAGCATTTCTTCCGTACAGGTCTTGATTGCCGTCTTGCGCAGTGTGATTGCCGGAAACTCTTTCGACAGATCATAACGGTTCACCACACCGAATTTTTTGATCGTATAGGCACTTGTACCATCCTCCCAGTGCGGCCGTACCTTTTCGCCCTCGGTACTTGTCCCGTTCTCCAGAATATCCTGACACATAGTTACAAATATTTTATCTGCTAAACTCATTGTTAATCCCCTATCTCTTGTCCTGGACTTTTACTTTTCATTATACCTTATTCTATCAAAATGTCTATGAGAAAATCTGCTGTACTATCAGTTTATACTCCGGCAGAGACTGGCATTTCCGGATCAGCTTTAAATATTTCTCTCTGTCCGGAAATGCCTTTGTCAGATAAAACCAGATTTCTTTCAAATGAAAAACGACATCTTTTTCCGCACGGAAAGTATCCAGACATCCCTCTAAAATTTCATCATGGAACGCCCGCAGCCTGGCTTTATCTGCCGGTGGATTTCCTTTGATTTCTCCAACCAGTCCGGGATTTTCCAGTAATCCCCTGCCGATCATGATGCGATCAATAGCTGGGAAAGCAGCTGTCACTTTCTTATAATCTTCCACACTGCATATATCTCCATTGTAACAGAGCGGCACATGGATCTGCTCCAGAGCACGGGCAAATGTTTCCATCCGCGGTGTTCCGCTGTAATAATCTATCTGCAGGCGTGGATGAATAATCAGTTCTTCCAGCGGAAACTTTGCATAGGCAGTGCAGAGTGCTTCCCACTCATCCGGGTCTTTGATTCCGACTCTGGTCTTTACCGATACCGCAAGCGGACTTTTCTCCAGCACTTCTTCCAGCAACATTTCCAGTTCTTTCGGATCTGCCAGAAATCCGGCCCCTTTTCTTTTCGAGACAACGGTTCCGGACGGACAGCCAAAATTAAGATTGACACTGGTAAATCCCAGATCTTCCAGCTGCCGAATCATCATCAGAAATTCATCGGCACGGTTTCCGATCAGCTGTGGCACCAGCCGGATCCGTCCATTATTTTCCGCTGCCAGATCCCGCTTTATTTTTTTGCTCATTTTTTTTGCTGCCGGGATAAACGGTGTAAAATATTTATCTATATATGGAAAATAATGTGCATAAGCATTGCGCACAATATATCCCGTAATTCCCTCCATCGGAGCAAGATAAAATAACATAATTTTCCCTCCATTTTTCTATTATAAGAATTTTACCGGTAAAAGCAAATGATTTTCCGATAAGAATTGACAAGTTTTCACCAAAAGCCTATAGTTACGGTTAGAACGAACTTAAAATAGGAGGTGTTCGACTTGGATAATCACAACGAGAAAAAGACAAAACAAATCAAACGGATACTGGCTATCATTACCATTGTTTTTGTAATCCTGATCGGATATTTTATCGGGCGTCCCCTGGTTCATTTTGTATCGGATCCCAAACAATTCCGTGTCTGGGTCAATGACAAAGGAATATGGGGAGTCCTTGGTTTTATTGGAATGAACATCCTGCAGGTACTCCTTGCGGTAATTCCCGGTGGTCCTTTTGAAATTGGTGCCGGATACGCTTTCGGAGTAATCCGTGGTACACTGATCTGTGATTTTGCCATGACAACTGCAAGCGTCATCATCTTTCTGTTTGTGCGCCGTTTCGGCATGAAGTTTGTGGAATTGTTTGTAAGCCGTGAAAAAATAGAATCTGTAAAAATATTAAAAAGTTCCAGGCGTTCGGAGAGCATCATTTTTCTGCTCTTCCTCATACCCGGAACTCCCAAAGACCTGTTATCTTATCTCGTCGGACTGACCGATATAAAGCTCTCCCACTGGATCATTATCTGTGCAGTTGGCCGTATGCCGGCAATCTTTCTTTCCGTCTTAAGCGGCAACGCATTAAACAAAGCGGATTACACATTTGTCATTCTGATGTTTGCTGTCATGATTGCCCTGTCCATCTGCGGATTTCTCTTTTACCGCTCCCGCAATAAAACAGGCAGCGGCTCCGAGAACGACAAGGAATAAATTCAGTACGGAGCACGGCAGACTCTCTGCTGTTCTCCACAACTGCTGCATTCGTCCAGAACTTTATTAATGCAGATGTGACACACATCTCCATCTTTGTCTTTCACACGGATCACATGTGTGGATACCCACTGATAGTAATCTCCCCGTCCCTTCTGATACAGCTTGACGCAGACTTCTTTCCGTCCCTGCCCCAGCATCTGTAACAGACGTTCCCTGGAGAAATTGTCCAGAAACGCACGCTGGTAATTCGGGTGTATGTTTTCCAACCCGACATCAATCAGATCATCGTATTTTCCACTGCTCGGCATGTCATTTGCCAGAAATCCGTCGTCCTTGATCATGGTATATGTATTTTTTGTAAGATTTGCTGCCACAATCATCGGAAATGCTTCTGACACTGCCTCAAACACTGTCAGTACCTCCTCCATGCTGATTCCATTCAGTGCTTCGAACTCTTTAAACGATCTTGCACTCTTCATCTGATGCACCTCCCAAACTTCGTTTTCATTTGTTTTTGCCCCTCTTTTACCCCTGCCTTTATTATAAATAAAACGCGTCCTTTTTACAATAGACAAAACCTGCGGAATGATAAAAGAAAAACAGCCGAACCCATATCCTCTATGTTTCCAGCTGCTTTTTCAAGAGCGATAGACGGGGCTCGAACCCGCGGTCTCGACCTTGGCAAGGTCGCGCGTTACCAACTACGCCACTATCGCATATGTAAGCTCTCTCGTGAGCACAGATAAGATAATAACAGATACATGCTCTTCTGTCAACCACTTTTTGAATTTTTTATACATTTTGAAAAATTTATACCAATGGGAAGTTTAAAATTAAACGCATGAATGTGTATTCCCTGCATAGAATATACCAAAGCTGGAAATGGAGGTAACAAATGAGTGCAAAAACCAGAATTGTCGTTCTTCATATGAAAAAACTTGTGTTTGCAGGTGTCATCACAGGACTTGGTATCCTGCTTGTGATCTTCCTTGGAATCCTGCTTGGCAGTTCCCACAAACAGTCCGCAGACAATGAAGCGGTAGAAACCATGTACGTTCCGGGTGTCTATACCTCTTCTGTCATGATTGATGGAAATCCGTTCGATGTACAGGTATCTGTAGACGAAGACCATATCAACGAAATTACCATGGTTCATCTGGATGAAACTGTAGAAACCATGTACCCATTGGTCCGTCCTACGCTCGATGAACTGGCAAAACAGATTATTTCCAGCCAGTCCCTTACGGATCTTACATATTCCAAAAACAACCAGTATACCTGTCGTCTGCTCATCGGTGCAGTATCCGAGGCATTGGAAAAGGCATCACCCGATCGGTGATGCCCCACATGCAAATATCTGATAAGCAGATCTTATTGTGCCTCTGTGTTTAATCCACTCACGTAGCTGGACAATGCAGAAGTATTGGTATAATACGTCTGTGCCGGCTTATTATCCTCATAATAACTGTATCCGGTATAACCGGCCCATCCAACGATGGCAACTAAAATTGCACATCCACAGATGATACCAATGATTTTTTCCGTTTTCTGCTTTGCCATCTCTTTTTTACGATTGGCTTTTTCTTTCTTATATTTATCTACCTTTGCCTGACTCATATTTCCTTCTCTCCTAAATCTGTTGATGGTTCTATTCTACACATTTTCAACAGAAAAAGCAAGTAAACGGTTTTACATATTGCGGGAGATATCCAGGCACTTCATCATTGCCTCGATCACGCTGCTGCGCATGCCTTTTTCCTCCAGCACACGCACTGCCTGAATGGTGGTTCCTGCCGGAGAGCATACCATATCTTTGAGTTCTCCCGGATGTTTTCCCGTCTCAAGAACCATCTTTGCACTTCCAAGTACCGCCTGTGCTGCAAATTTGTACGCCTGCTGTCTCGGCATTCCACCAGCCACTGCTGCATCTGCCATGGCTTCAATAAACATAAATACATAGGCCGGAGAGCTTCCGCTGACGGCAGTAACCACATCCATCAGATGCTCCGGAATGACTTCCGTCTGTGAAAATCCACTGCAGAGATCCCGCACCAGAGCCATATCCGCATCCGTCACACGTGCTCCCGCACACATACCCATCATGCCTTCTTTGACCATAGATGGGGTATTCGGCATCGTACGAATCACTTTTAAATTTCGTCCGAGCACTTCATCAAACCATACCAGTGTCTTTCCCGGCGCGATGGATACCAGAATCTGCTCTTCTGTAAGAAGATCCTTGATTTCCTCTAACACTTCGGCATAAAACTGTGGCTTTACTGCCACAAACAAAATGTCTGCAAATGCTGCCACATCCCGGTTGTCCGTACTGATCTGCACTCCGAACTGTGCTTTCTTTTCTTCCAGTGTTTTCTTCGTACGACAGGAAATCATCATCTCCTGCGGAGGGCATTTTCCGGATTCCAAAATTCCCTGTATCATGGCTGTTCCCATATTTCCACAGCCGATAAAACCGATTTTCTTTTCCATGTTCTATCTAGCTCCTATAATCTCCATTAATTTTTACATAATCATACGTCAGATCACATCCCCAGGCTTTGGCAGATGCCTCTCCCTGATGCAGATCAATATTGATATAAATTTCATCTTCCTCTAAGATTTCTTTTGCTTTCTCCTCAGAGAAATCTACACCGGCAGCATTTCTGCATACGGCAATGGTTCCCTTGGACGATGCCAGATCCACATCCACTTTGTTGATATCAAACTCCGCATCCGCATAACCGATTGCACATAAAATACGTCCCCAGTTGGCATCTTCCCCAAACATTGCACACTTAAACAGTGGGGAACGGATCACACTCTTTGCAATAATGATTGCGGTATCCTGATCCGGCGCACCGCTACAGGTACACTCCAGCATCTTCGATGCTCCCTCACCGTCCTTGGCAAGCATCTTGGTCAGCGTCATGAGTACCTGATACAGCGCCTGACGGAACGTATCATAATCCTCTCCCTCTGCTGTGACTGGCGTATTTTCTGCCATGCCGTTTGCCAGAATACTGACCATATCATTGGTAGAAGTATCTCCATCAATGCTCAGACAATTGTACGTCACCTTTACAATCTCAGAAAGTGCTTTCTGGATCATTTCTGAGGAAATCGCAACATCGGTTGTAACAAAATTTAACGTGGTAGCCATATTCGGATGGATCATGCCACTTCCCTTTGCCATACCGCCAACCGTACAGGTCTTCCCGTCAAGCGTAAAAGAAACCGCGGTCTCCTTGGCATAGGTATCGGTTGTCATGATGGCATTTGCTGCTTTTCCATGATTCTGTGGAGAAAGTCCGCGTGCCAGCTCCTGCACATGATCACGGATCGGTTCTATCGGAAGCTTCTGTCCAATGACACCGGTTGATGCCACGATCACCTCGTCTGCCTTTATTCCCAGCTCTGCTGCAGCCAGATCACACATCATCTGTGCCTTTTCTTCTCCGTCTGCATTACAGGTATTGGCATTCTTACTGTTGACAATAACAGCCCTCGCCTTATTTCCGGTTGCTGCCAGATGTTTCTTTGTCACAAGGATTGGTGCACCCTTTACTTTATTCGTTGTATAGACAGCCGCTGCCGTACACTCTTTCTCTGACCAGATCAGTGCCAGATCATTTTTGTTCCGATCCGGATTTAACCCACAGTTTAATCCGTTTGCGGAAAATCCTGCAGCCGCACATACACCGCCCTCGACCTGTTTCATTGTTATATTCATAATTTTTATCTCCTTCTAAGTTATAGTAGTAAAAATCCTCAGCAGAATTTCTCCTGCTGAGGCACCTTTATCTCATTCCATCTGTTTACTTTATGTACTTATCCAGTTCATGAGATACCGCAAGCACATTGTCAAGTTTCTGTTTTGCCTGCTCGGCATTGTTTAAATTCTCAACTGACAGATCCGCTACCTGTACGGAAGAGGCCGTCACTTCTTCCGTTGTTGCAGAAAGATTACTGATATTGTCTACAATCTGATTGTTTGCATCCGACAGACGGTTTAACATGCCGTCAATGCCTTCGATCTCCTGAACCAGTGTATTGACATTCTCATTCATTCCCGAAAAACTCTCAGACGCTTTCGCAATCATGGAATCCTGCGCATTGGTAGCCTCAATCGAACGGCTCACCGCCGTTGCTGCATCCTCTGCATTTTTAAACAATTCATCCAGAATCTGTGCAATGCTTTCTGTCTCACTTCTGGTTTTCTCTGCCAGCTGACGGATTTCATCAGCCACTACAGCAAACCCTTTTCCGGCTTCCCCTGCACGGGCACTCTCAATAGAAGCATTGAGCGCCAGCAGATTGGTCTGACTGGAAATGGAAAAGATGGTATCTGCAATACTCTTTACTGCCTCGGTACGCTCCTGTAACGCTTTCATGGAATCTGCCACTCCGGAGTTTGTCTCTGCGATTACCGCGGACTGTTTCTTCAGATGTTCCATGATCTCCATACTCTTCTGATTCAGTTCCCCGGACTGCTTTGCCACTTTTACCATATTCTCGGAACTTTCCAGTGTCTGCTCAATTGAATGCTGGATATCCTGTGTCATGGTTGTCTGTGTCTGGATATTTTCCGCCGTGCTATGCGTGCTGGAAGAAATATCTTTCATCGCACCATTGACCACCTCTGTCGATCCATTCAGATCATTGACAATCTTCATCACGGATTCCGTACCCTTACGCACTTCTTCCGCCACACCGATCACATCGTCTAAAATTACCTGCTGCTTCCGCTGCTCCTGCTGTTCACTGTGCCGGGTATCATGGTTGAATTTCTGTGCCACATTTGTTGTAAAGATCACAGCAAATACCAGTACCCCCAGTGCCAGCAGATCCAGTACAAGATTGGTTGTCCCGGCTACGCCTTCCGGCTGCTGACGGATCTGACCAAAGACAGTCAGCGCATTCAATACAAGATAACCGATGCCGCCGATTCTGGAATATTTCAGATCAAAAAACAAAATACAGCCGATAAAAGGAGCCAGTCCCAGAAAACGGATAAAGCTCTCCGTATATGCAAAAGTCATGAAAAATGATACGAGATATAACCCGATCAGTGCCAGATATCTCAGCCGCTCCGATTCCGGACGCCGCTTCCATCCAATGAGCAATGCACCTCCGGAGACTACTGCAATCACACTGACAAATGCCGCAAAGCCCAAAGAACGTACTCCTTTTGCTCTTGATGCCCAGAGCATAAACAGAATAAATGCATAAAAAATCAGATATTCTGTTACAAAAAAACGGTTTACTCTCTGTATCTGCTGCCCTTTTTCCGCAAAGCGATAATATTTTTCTTTTATTTTCATAATCAGTCCTCTCCCCTTTTATAGTTATAACACACGAAAGTTTCTGTTTCCATACTAGCACAGAGCAAAATAAAATGCAATTCTGTCCGCTGTAATAATCTTATTCCAGTTCTTCCATGACACTCTTATATGCCGGACGAATAATTTTGTTGCATCCCACCAGCTCCTCCAGCCGGTGTGCACTCCATCCTGCAATTCTTGCAATTGCAAACAATGGTGTATACAATTCCGACGGAATGCCAAGCATTTCATATACGAAACCACTGTAAAAATCCACATTCGGGCTGACACCCTTGAAAATATGACGCTTTTCTGCGATCAGTTCCGGAGCCACTTCTTCTATCATATTGTAAAGATTCATGTCTTTCTGGCGCCCTTTTGCCTCCGCGAGATGCTCCACATAGCTGCGGAACACACGCTCTCTCGGATCAGACAGGGAATACACGGCATGTCCCATACCATAGATCAATCCCTTCTTATCAAAGACCTGTCCATCCAGCATCTTTCCAAGATAGGACTTCACCTCGTCACGATCGCTCCAGTCATGCACATTTTCCCGGATATCATTCATCATCTGCATAACTTTGATGTTGGCACCGCCATGCTTTGGTCCTTTCAGGGAAGACATTGCTGCAGCGATGGCAGAATATGTATCCGTACCGGCAGAAGTAACCACACGGGTGGTAAACGTACTGTTATTACCGCCGCCATGCTCCATATGAAGCATCAGTGCCACATCAAGCACCTGTGCCTCCAGCTGTGTATACTGCTTATCCGGCCGCAGCATACGAAGGAAATTCTCTGCCGTGGAAAGCTTTGGGTCCGGTCGGTGAATATACATACTCGAATCATTTTCATAATGATTATATGCGTGATATCCATATACCGCGATCATCGGGAAATTGGCAATCAACTGCATACACTGACGGATATTGTTCTCAATGGAAGAATCTGTCGTATACGGATCATAGGCCGCAAGTGTCAGAATACTTCGTGTCATGGAATTCATGATATCCTTAGAAGGCGCCTTCATAATAACGTCTCTGGTAAAATTGGTCGGAAGTGTCCGGCTGTTGCCGAGCACCTCACAGAATTCATCCAGCTGCGCCTGATCCGGAAGTTCTCCAAACAGCAGCAGATATGCTGCTTTCTCGAAGCCGAATTCGTTCGGTCCAATGGATTTGATCAGTGTTTTTACATTATATCCGCGATACCATAACTCACCGTCACATGGCACCTGTTTTCCATTTTCATCTTTGAAGGACACAATCTTTGAAATACGGGTCAGACCTGTCAATACACCTTTTCCGTTGACATCGCGAAGTCCTCTGTTTACCCCATACTCCTGAAACAATCCGTCCGAGATCGTATCATTCGTAATACACATATTCTGTTTTGATGCTGCGTAATTTGCTAATAAATCTTTTTTCTCCATGCTTCACTCTCCAATCTGTATTGCTTTCATTATATCGTACTTGGTTCTCAAAAAAAAGCACTTCATAAATTTTTTATATCTTTTTACGCTTTGTATATAAATTTTATACCCCATAAAATTTCATCAGTGCATCGTAAACATTCATTTTTCCATAGCCCCAGGCGGTATTCGGATAGGATACATCCGGGTTCCTTTCGCACCCGCGAATCAGAATATTTCCGATCTGCACCGAATTTAAAAGCAGTCTTCTCCCACGGCTGTTTCCCCACTCCATGATCTGTGCACATGCTCCTGCCGCAATTGCAGAAGCTGCACTCGTTCCCGTCAGCGTCACATAATTTCCAAGCCTTCCTATCGCCTGCACGCCCACAGCCGGAGCCACAAAATCCGGTTTTACAACCGACGCAATGGTATTCCCCCTCCCGGAATCCAGATATAAAATACCCCTCTTTTGATCCATTCCACCCACCCCAATCGGAATTTTTGCCGAAGACGGCACGGTAAGTGTCACATCCGGATCCGGACGCAAAAACACCACGTCTTTTTCTAACATTCCACTCATTGGCAGCCAGATATGAAATTGTCCTGTGATCGTGGTACTCGGATTAACATACAGCGTCCAGATCCCTGCCGCCGGGTTTTCAAACCGGATAAACACCAGCTGATCCCCCCGCGTGCGTCCCACCTGTGCATAATCAATTTCCACTCTTGTCCCTTCAAATATAAATTCCTGTTCCTGATGCGAATTTCCGGGCACATTCTGCGCCGGCATAAGAGTGCCTCCCGGCGAACGCACCGCCACCACAAACAATTCCGGTGCACTGGCCCACAACTCGAGATAAAATCCCCGCATCCGCTGTTCCACATTCACCTCTACCGCAACCATCGAATTTCCATCACTTTTCCCGTAAAAATGATGTCTGGCATTCGCCTCATTTCCGGTTGCCACAACCGCACACCGGCGCCATCTGCCCGCAATATCATCAAGAAGTTCCGAAAGATTGCTGCCACCGGAATGGCTTCCGTTGTTTGTCCCGAGACCAAGGCACAGAATAAGGGGCCGCCCCAGTTTTCTGGCAGTCTCTTCGAGATATTCAATTGCCGCCATAATGTCATTTTCCTGATAGGCAGGCATCTCTTGCGGAATATAAAAAAAGTCTTTCAGATATGGTTTTGCCGGTTTTAACTTTACAACCAGAAGTTCCGCATAAGGAGCCGCCCCAGTAAAACCAGCCTGCAGATCTTCACTTCCGCAGGCAATACTTGCCAGCATGGTTCCGTGCCCATCTTCATCCGTCACTGGAACCAGTTCCCGCGGATGTTCCTGTTCCAGTGCCTCATTGATCTCTTTTTGTGTATATTCCGTTCCGTACAAAAATCCCTGAGGGGTATTTTTCTCCCCCGCCGGAATACTCTGATCCCAGATTGAGCGGATTCTTGTACTTCCATCGGCATTCCGGAAACAGGGCAGCTCATAGGAAATTCCCGTATCAATAAATCCAATAAAAATACCCTGTCCCCGAAGGGACAGGGCTGGCTGATTCTGCAGCTGCAGGATACCGGTTGTCTCCAGTGCAAGCGTATCCAGCAGTCCGAAACATTTTGGAATAACCGAATATCCATATGTCTTAATGCTCAGCTGCGGCACCTCGTCCCGGTCAAAATATTCTGCCACAAATTTTTCACCGATATTTTGTATACATTCTGCCCGGTCGTCAGAAATCTCCAAAGACTCTCTGGCAATCAGGATATCGTAGGTATTGTTAGAGCGGATAAATGCATCACAATTTCTTTCCATAAGAAGCTCCCACACTTCTTTTCCGTAACTATATGCTCAAAACTTTCAGAATAGAACTTATTCTTTTACACATGCCACGCCATACGGTTCCAGTGTAAGAATTCCCTTGATCACCTCTCCCGTCAGAAGATCAATTCCCTCTACCCCGGAAACAATCTGTGGTCCGGTCGTATCATTCAGATAAAATACATACCGCATACCATCCGCTTCGCGTGTGTGACGTTCCACGCCATATGGAAGTTTATACATCGAAACTCCCGCTTTTTTCAGTGTACGCGCATACAGGTGCTGCATGGAAGCATCATCCAGCCGGGCCGCGATATACATGGCACTGCCGTTTTGACATGTGCGCTCCGTCACTGCTGCCATTCCTTTGTAATAATCCTGTTCATAGGTACCAAGCACGTTTGTGCCATCTGCCACACGCAGAACTTCCGCATAATCCCGTACTTCCCCTTCCGGCATTTCGGCAAAATGTACGCGGTTGCGGTCGGACGGATACAGTGTATCAATTTCCTCACTGATCACGCCAAAGAGATCCTTTAATCCGTCTCCCGGAAATCCGCCCAGATAATTGAGCTGGTTTTCATCCACATATCCGGTCACATAGGTTGCAATCAGATGACCTCCCTGCTCCACAAACTGTTTCATGCGCTCCCCGACATGCGGATGCAGCAGATACAGCATTGGTGCCACAATCACGGAATAACCGCTATAATCCTCTTCACTGGAAATCACATCCACATCCACTCCGAGTGCCGACAGATTGCGGTATGCTTTCCTGCAGGTCTTAATATAGTTGCGGGTGGACTCTGCCAGCCCCTTCATTCCATCCGTTGCCCAGAGGCTGTCCCAGTCGTATAACACGGCTACCGGTGCTTTTACGACTGTCCCTGCCAGATCTTTGAGTTTCTTTAATTCTTCCCCAAGATCTGCCACTTCACGAAAAACTCTGGTATCATCCGTTCCGAGATGATCCACAACCGCCCCATGGTACTGCTCAAACGATCCCCTTCCTTTCCGCCACTGGAAATACTGCACCGTATCGGAACCGAGAGCCACTGCCTGCAGCGAAGCCAGCCGGTGTACGCCCGGACGTTTCATTTTATTAAACGGATGCCAGTTGACCAACCCCGGCGCGCTCTCCATGAGCATAAACGGCTGCTCTTTTTTCAGACAACGGATCATGGCATGATCAAACGCATTTTCTGTCATCGTATCTGAAAGCGACTCCTCATCATTGTGAAACCGCGGATAAGAATCCCAGGACACCACGTCCAGCGGCTGCTGCATTTTATGATAGTCCAGCCCGTCATATTCTTTCATAAAATTCGTTGTCACCGGAATCTGCGGGGTACGTTCTTTTAAAATGGCAATCTCTGCCTTCATGTAATCCGTCATATTCCAGGTGGTAAACCGTTTCCACTCCAGATTCAATCCCATAATGCTGAATTCTCCGTTGCGGTACGGTGGCTCAATCTGGGAAAAATCATTGTAAGTATGACTCCAGAACGTTGTCCACCATGCCTTGTTCAGTTTTTCAATATCATGGTCAAACTTTTCCGCCAGATAATCCTGGAACCGCTTTACACAGTGCGGACAGTAACATTCCCCACCAAATTCATTGGAAATATGCCACATCAGAAGTCCCGGATGATTTCCGAATTCATCTACCAGCTTATTGACGATCACAGAAACCTTTTTACGATAAACCGGTGCACTCATACAGTGATTATGCCGCACCCCGTGATGTTCACGCACCCCGTAAGAATCCACGCGTCTGCACTCCGGATATGCCTCATCCAGCCATGCCGGGCGCGCTCCGGACGGTGTCGCCAGTATCGTATAAATGCCATTGGCATATAACTTATCCATGATGTCATGCAGCCATGCGAAATGAAATTCCCCTTCCCGCGGCTCATAGGTTGACCAGGAAAATACCCCAAGTGTTGCACAATTCATCCCGGCTTTCTTCATCATACGGATATCTTCTTCCAGAATGTCCGGCCGGTCCAGCCACTGTTCCGGATTGTAATCCCCTCCGTGCATAATTCCGCCGATCTGCGGAAATAAAATCTTTTTCTCCATGTTTCCTCTCCCTTTATTTTGTATTTTCTATATTCCGGCTTGCATGACAGGTAAAATACAAAATCTGATACTCCCCGGAAATTTTTCCAAACAGTTCATTGCCATGTGCCATCTTTTCTTCATCCAGATTGACAAACGGATCGTCCAGCACCAGAAACGGTTTTTCCTTCGGATACATCGCATCCACCAGCGCCAGACGCATACAGATTCCCAGCAGATCCTGATATCCGGCAGACAGCCACTTGGTTTCCCGCATCTCGCCCTGCTCTTTCATCTGCACCTCGATGTTGGCATCCACCATCCAGTCTTTTTCTTTATCCCCTGTCAGAAGCGTGTAATACTTTCCAAACCCGTTCTCGATCGGACCCAAATATCTCGCAGAAAACTGCTCCTTTGCATTCTGCAGGAACTCTCCCGTCAGACGCAGGGTTTCATATAAATGCTGTTCTTCTTCCTGTTCCTGTCTGCAGATGGAAAGCTGCTGTTCTTTTTCATCCCGGATATCCAGCTGATCCTGCAGATCTTCGAGCTGATGATGGTACTGCTCGATGGCTTCCCGGATATCCTCGCTCCGCTCATCCACATCACGGATCATGGAATTGAGTTCGTCCAGGGAATATGGACATTTTTCCACCGCTGCCAGTTCTTTCATATTGTGTTCCTGTTCAAACAGTTCTCTCTTTTTTCTTGCCTCTGCGTATGCTTTCTGTGCGATCCGGTACTCGGTTGCCTTCATCTGTAACTGGCTGATTCCTGCTGCAAGATCTTCTCCGAAATCCATTCCCGCTTCTTTTCCAAATGCAAGCAGGGAGTTCTGTTTCCTCTCAAATTCCTGTCTTGCCGCATCGCTTTTTCCGGCACGGCTGCGCAGACGCTCATATTCCTGCAGCTGGCTGCGGAGTTCATACAGGCAGGTTCTGGCATCCTTTTCTCCGGGAACCATCTGATACTGCTCCAGAAAATGCTTGGTCTCCTGTTCGATGCGCGAAGCTTCTTTCGAAGCCTCTTCCATGGTTTTTTGAATTTCTTCCACCGGTCCGCGGAGCTTACGCTCCTCTTCCAGATGCTGTACCCGGAGTGCACGCACCTTTTCTTCTTCCTTTGATACCTGCACCTTGCGCACCACAAGAAGCACAATACCTGCCACTGCCGCAACCACCGATACCGCCAGAAGCGGAAGGAAAAACTTATGTACCTGTGGCAACAGAAACGACAACACACCACCGGCAGCACCGATCACCAGCAGGATAATGCCGCAGATCATCATCGGAAGACGATTTTTTACCGTATAATCCGGTTCTTCCCGCTTCATTGCCATCGCTTCAAAATAGGACATTTTCGTTTCCAGCTGCGTTTTTTCCTCTTTCAGTTTTGCAAAACGCTCCTGCTCTTTTTCCATTTCCGTTATTTTTTCTTCGGAGGGAATCTGGTTTTCAAACTTATCACCAAGTTCCTGCAAACGGTTCTCTTCTTCTTCGGTCAGCCCCAGATTAAACAAAGTGGTTTTTAACACCCCAAGCATCTGTACATCCTGGTTCTGCTTTGCAAACTCCTCATCCTGCGGCACCTGTCCCGGAAATACATCCGCAAAAGCATCCAGTGCCTCTTTCTTTTCCTGTTCCTCCTGCAGGATGGCCGCATAGGCCTGCTTGATTCCTTCCCTGCGGCTCTCTTCACTCGCCACCTGCAATGCTTTTGCATACTGATCCCGAATCCCGGCCAGTTCTTTTCTCTGCTCCTGTTTTTCGGTAAGTTTTTCGGTAATCTTTTTGTAAGACGCCTCTGCCGCATCATAGCCACGCAGTTCTTCCGTTAAAAGCGTGATCATGTTCGTCCGCTTTTTCATGGAACCTGTTGCACGGTCCGGCGAAAGTTTATTCATCCGGTCATGAATCTTTTTCTGAGCGGTCTCAAAATTATTGATATCGTTTGTATTCTCTACAAGATTTCCCAGCTTGGCATTGATCGCATCAGTCGAGCAGCATTCGCAGTCATTTTGTGCAATAAATGCGCTCCTTTTAAACGACGCACTGTCCAGTCCGAAAATTTCACTTCCGATCTCGGAAGAAAAATCATGACATTCCAGATTGGTGGAAAGATCGTATAAATGAAAAACATCTGTTTTTTCTGTTTTTCCAAATGTACGGCTGATCCGGTACTCTTTTCCCTGATAGGAAAAATCCAGTTCGCCTCCATACGTTCCCCCCTGCCACGGGCGGAATACCACACGTTCTTTATCAAACAGTCCGGATTCTCTCTTAGAGTCAAACCCGTAAAACATCACCCGCAAAAAAGCGGCCAGTGTACTTTTTCCCCATGCATTCGGTTCGTGAAACAGATTGACCCCGTCCTGAAATTCCAGATGCAGATCCGATAGTTTTCCAAAATTGTCGATATGACAGGAACGTAATTTCATCCTATATCTCCTCCCCGGACAATGCCAAAATTCCACAGCGGATCACTTCTGCCTTCTGCTCCTGTGACAGTTCAGATCCAAGTACCATACGGATAAACTCCCCCTTTAACGAGGCATCTTTTTCATAATCACTGTAGTCGACCCGAAGGGTTGTCCGGTCTTTCACCTTTTCAAAATAAAAATAATCCGAGAACAGATTCTGCAGATACTCGCAATTGATCTCCGCATCCACTTCCACCTCACCGGTCAGTACAAATTTGACAAGGCTTCCCGACGGATACTGCGCCTGTTTCACAGCTTCCTCCATCCGCTCTGCCGCTTCTCTTGTCGTCATGACATTGCTCACATCCACTTCAAGCGTGTACAGTGTGCGGGCTGCCATCTGAACAAACTGCATCTGGGCACGGCAGGTCTGCTCGTCCACATCCAGTAAAACGAATCCTTTCGGTCCACACTCGTCAAATCCGCGTCCTTCCAGACATCCACAGTAACACCAGGTACCGCGGTTATCCAGCTTGTCCTGCATGAAGGTATGTACATGTCCCAGCGCCAGATAATCAATATTCTTATTTTTCAGCTGGTTCAGGCTGATATTCTCTGCCTGTGAGCGACATGCATAATCTCCCGCCTGTCCGTGCATCATGACAATATTGAAATCTTCATGCCCCAGCACAAGGGAATTGTAAACGGTCGCCCGGTTGTTCTCCGAGAGCTCGATTCCGCTGATCACAATATTTCCATACCGGTATGCAGTCCATGTATCGGAAAACAAAAGCAGATTGTCCGGTACTTCCTCCAGCTTGGAAAGGAAATTGTCACTGTCATGGTTTCCTCTCAGATATAAGAAATCAATCTGGGGATGTGTACAGATCATGTCCCTTACGGTGTTGCGCGCCAATGCTGATACATTTCGTGTATCAAACAGATCTCCCGATATCATGATCAGACGCACCCCTGTCTTTTCTGCATATTCGACCATCCGTGTAAACGTACGGATGATTTCTCTTTTGCGCTCTCTTGCCTGCTCTTTTGTCAGGTTTGCTGTCATCTGGGAATCCAGATGCAGATCCGCACAATGAATGATTTTCATACATCCTCCTTATGAATTACGAACAAAACAATACTGTTTCTATCATATCATACAATAGGGAAAAGAAAAAGACCTGATGCCCTCCGGCATCAGATCTTTTATTTCGGTTTTTCTACATTTTATGCGTTTGCTTCCTGTTCCGGAAGTGCCGCAACTCCACGCATTTCAATGAGCGGTCCGCCCTTTTTCTCCACATAATCCTCTGTGATCGTCACTTTTCCGATATTGTCATCCTTTGGAATCTCATACATGATATCCAGCATGAACTCTTCAATAATGGCTCGCAGTGCACGGGCACCGACTTTCTTTTCTTTCGCCTGCTTTGCAATTGCATGCAAAGCGTCCTCCGTAAACTCCAGATCCACTTCATCCATCGCCAGAAGCTTTTTGTACTGACGTACAATCGCATTCTTCGGCTCTGTCAGAATACGCACAAGCATATCTTCCGTCAGTGCTTCCAGTGAAAACAGAATCGGCAGACGTCCCAGAAACTCCGGAATCATTCCGAATTTACGGACATCCTCCACTGTCACTTTACAGAGAAGATTTTCTTCCTTGTCGTATTTATCTTTCAGATCTGCCTTAAAGCCGATGGACGCCTCCTTGTTTAAGCGCTCCTTGATAACCTCTTCCAGTTCCGGAAAGGCACCGCCACAGATAAACAGAATATTCTTCGTATCTACCGTGGTCATCGGAACCATCGCATTTTTGCTGCTTGCTCCAACCGGAACTTCAATCTCTGCGCCTTCGAGAAGCTTTAACATTCCCTGCTGCACCGACTCTCCGCTTACATCCCGCTGATTGGCATTGCGCTTCTTTGCAATCTTGTCGATCTCATCAATGAAAATAATACCGTGCTCTGCACGCTCCACATCATTGTCAGCTGCAGCCAGAAGTTTGCTGACTACGCTCTCGATATCATCACCGATATATCCGGCTTCGGTCAGAGAGGTCGCATCTGTGATTGCCAGCGGCACATCCAAAAGCCGTGCCAGTGTCTTTACCAGATACGTCTTTCCCGATCCGGTCGGTCCGATCATGAGCATATTGGACTTTTCGATTTCCACGCCGTCATTGGTGTCTTCCATCACACGTTTATAGTGATTGTAAACGGCAACGGACATCACTTTTTTGGCATGTTCCTGTCCAACAACATACTCATCCAGACGCGCCTTGATTTTGTGCGGTGCCGGAATGGAATGAATATCCAGTTCCGGTTTCGGCTGCTCATCCTTTGGTTTCTTTTTCTTTAACTTCTGTTTGTTCGGAACCGCATTCTGTAGATCCGCCAGATTGATCATACTGATATTCGGCATTTTTCCCATGTTCATATTCATGAAATCGCCCATGTTAAAGGTGCCGTTGTTCATGGTATCAAATGTTTTCTGCATACAGTCCTGACAAATGCAGATATCATTCTGGATATGTATCATCTTTCCCGCAACACTCTCCGGTCTGCGGCAGATGTAACAGACATCTTCATATTCACTTGTATTGTTTGTATCGGATGTCGTGGTATTTTCTTTATTATTCTGGTCTTCCGCCATCGTATAAACTCCTTTTTTACATATAACATTGCCGCCGCAGTAAGCGACGGCAAAATTATTATACGATATTCAGCCTGTAAAGACAAGTTTTCCCCTGTTTTTTCATTTTTCTTTAAGATTTAAAGCAGTTCCTTTAAGATTTTATTTACGATTCCCGGATTTGCCTTGCCTTTGGTTGCTTTCATCGTCTGTCCGACCAAAAATCCGATCGCTTTCTCTTTTCCGTTGTGATAATCCTCCACCGACTGCGGATTGTCTTTAACGATCTGTTCAATTGTTGCGCGAAGCGCATCCTCATCGTTATCACTCTTTAAGCCATGCTCTTCCACATAACACTCCGGATCTACGTCCTCATCAAATACTTTTTCAAATACTTCCTTGGCAACGGAATTATTGATCGTTCCTGCCTCTGTCAATTCGATAATTTTTGCCAGATGCTCCGGTGAAAAACGGAGATCTTCGGCATCCATTTCCCGATCCTTTAACAGACGCATCGTTTCTCCCATGAGCCAGTTGGATACTTTCTTTGGTTTATTGCAAATCGCAGAAGTCGCCTCGAAGAGATCTGCCAGCTTTTTCTCCGATGTAAGAATCTGTGCATCATACTCCGGCAGACCAAACTCTGCAATATAACGTGCCAGTTTTTCATCATGAAGTTCCGGCTGATTGTCCCGGATCTGCTGCAACCATTCGTCACTGACAACGATCGGTACCAGATCCGGCTCCGGGAAATAACGGTAATCCTGTGCATCCTCTTTGGAACGCATCGCATAGGAATATCCCTGATCATCGTTCCAGCGGCGGGTCTCCTGTACAACCTTTTCCCCGGATTCAATCAGATCAATCTGGCGGGCTGTCTCGGCTTCAATGGCATGTGCGATTGCCTTAAACGAACCGATATTTTTCATCTCGGTACGGGTACCAAACTCTTTGGCGCCCTTTTCGCGAACTGATAAATTGACATCCGCACGCATGGAACCCTCCTGCATCTTGCAGTCACTGGCACCCAGGTACTGGATCGTCATACGCAGTTTCTCCAGATATGCAATGACTTCCTCTGCGGAGCGCATATCCGGCTCGGACACGATCTCGATCAGCGGTACCCCGGAACGGTTGTAATCCACCAGTGATACCCCTTCCCAGTCATCGTGCACTAACTTTCCGGCATCCTCTTCCATATGGATTTCATGGATACCGATGGTCTTTTTCCCGCCGGATTCCGTCTCGATCTCTACCCCTCCGTCATGACAGATTGGCAGATAAAGCTGGGAAATCTGATAGTTCTGCGGGTTATCCGGATAGAAATAATTTTTCCGGTCAAATTTGCTGTACTGATTGATCTGACAGTTTGTTGCCAGACCAACTGCCATGGCATACTCTACCACCTTTTTGTTTAAGACCGGAAGCGATCCCGGCATACCGGTACATACCGGACAGGTGTGGGTATTTGGTGCACTTCCGAATGCAGTGGAGCAGGCACAGAAGATTTTTGTCCTGGTTGCTAATTCTACATGGACTTCCAGTCCAATGACGGTTTCATATTCTTTTGACATCTCTTCTCTCCTTTCTACGCTTCTGCTGCCGGACTGTGCTGATACGTTCTTGTCTGTTCAAAACTGTAGGCCGCACGAATGATGTTTTTCTCCTTGAAACAATCCCCGATCAGCTGCAGACCGATCGGAAGTCCTTTGCTGTCCACACCGCACGGCACGGAAATTCCCGGCAGACCTGCCAGATTGACCGAAACGGTATATACATCTCCAAGATACATCTTCAGCGGATCACTCAAAGATTCTCCCAGTTTCGGAGCGGTGGTCGGTGCCGCCGGTCCGAGAATCACATCATACTTTGCAAATGCCTTGTCAAATGCCTGCTTGATCAGGGCTTTGGTGCGCAGTGCTTTCAGATAATAAGCATCATAATATCCGGAACTTAACACGAAAGATCCAAGCATAATACGGCGCTTTACTTCCGGTCCGAATCCTTCGGAGCGGGACTTCTTGTACATATTGTGCAGTCCCTCGTACTCTTTTGTGCGGTATCCGTATTTTACTCCATCAAAACGTGCCAGATTGGAGCTTGCCTCTGCTGCCGCAATGACATAATAAGCCGGAATCGCATACTCTACGAGACTTAAATCAAATTCCTCTACGATTGCGCCTTTTTCTTCTAACGTCTTTGCCGCTGCAAGAATGGCTTCCTTTACTTCCGGGTCCAGTCCCTCGCCCAGATAGTCACGCGGAATACCAATCTTCATTCCCTTTACATCATCCACCAGTGCCGATGTAAAATCGGTTTCTTCTCGTTTTACCGATGTGGAATCCTTCTTATCATAAGAAGTAATTGTCTCCAGAATTGTGGCACAGTCGGTCACATCCTTTGCAATCGGTCCGATCTGATCCAGAGAGGAACCGTATGCGATCAGTCCGTAACGGGAAACGGTACCATAAGTTGGTTTGATTCCGGTCACACCACAAAATGAACTTGGCTGACGGATAGATCCTCCGGTATCCGATCCAAGTGCATAGTAACATTCCTCTGCTGCCACTGCCGCACAGCTTCCACCGGAAGAACCGCCCGGTACATGTGCGGTATTCCATGGATTCTTTGTCTCCCCATAGGCAGAAGTCTCTGTGGTACTTCCCATGGCAAATTCATCCATGTTCGTCTTTCCGAGAATGACTGCGCCCGCTTTTTCCAGATTGATCACTGCTTCCGCTGTATAAGTTGGAATAAAATTATATAAAATCTTAGAACTGCAGGTCGTTAACATTCCCTTTGTACACATATTATCTTTGATGGCAACCGGAACACCTGCCAGAGGCCCGGTCAGTGTCCCGTCATCAATCATTTTCTGTACTTCTTTTGCGCGGATCATCGCAGACTCTTCATCTACGGTGACAAAGCTGTTGATATCCTTTTCTTTTGCACGAATCGCGTCAAGAGCAGCTCTTGTTGCTTCCTCAACGGTCACTTCATGCGCTTTTATTTTCTTTCCCAGCTCTACCGCTGTGAGCGATAATAAATTCATAGCTGCCCCTCCTTACTCTACCGTCTTTGGAACTACAAATGCGCGGTCGCGGCGCTCCGGTGCGTTCGCAAGTGTGTCCTCTCCACCATCGCCGTTTTCCACAACATCTTCCCGGAACACATTCTGTACCGGAAATACGTGGGACATCGGTTCCACATTGGAGGTATCCAGTTCGTTTAATTTATCAATATAATCCAGCATGCTCTCCATGTCTTTTTTCGCAGCTTCTTTTTCCGCGTCAGACAATTCCAGCTTTGCAAGGATTCCAACATATTCCATTGTCTCGTCTGAGATTACGTTTGCCATATTTTGTTCCCTTCTCCTTAATCTCTAACCTTAATATGCACTTCACGCAGCTGCTGCTCGGTGACTTCGTTTGGTGCACTGCACATCAGATCCTGTGCGTTTCCGTTCATCGGGAATGCGATGACTTCACGGATATTTTCTTCGTTGCGTAAAAGCATGATCATACGGTCAACTCCAGGAGCCATACCTGCGTGTGGCGGTGCTCCGTACTGGAATGCGGTGTATAATGCGCCGAACTTGTTCTTTAACACTTCTTTGTCGTAACCTGCAATCTCAAATGCTTTTTCCATGATCTGCATATCGTGGTTACGCACAGCTCCGGAAGATAATTCCACACCGTTGCAGACGATATCGTACTGGTAAGCCAGGATATCCAGCGGGTCCATGGTATTAAGTGCTTCTAAGCCGCCCTGTGGCATGGAGAATGGATTATGGGTAAATCCGATCTTCTTTGTCTCCGGATCTTTCTCAAACATCGGGAAATCGTTGACATAACAGAAACGGTATGCATTCTTCTCGATCAGATCCAGCTTCTCACCGAGTTCGTTTCTGATCATTCCGGCGTAATATGCAGCGCGTTCTTCCTTATCTGCCATAAAGAAAATTGTATCGCCAACTTCAAGTCCTGCCAGTGTGCGGAACTCTTCCTTGCAGTCATCCGGAATAAATTTATCAATTGGTCCCTTGTAAGAACCATCTTCCAAAACTTCCAGATATCCTAAACCACCCATGCCAAGTCCGGTTGCAAATTTAAGGAGTTTCTCGTGGAAACCTTTGGACATATCGGCGTGTACGCGGATTGCCCGAACCGTTTTTCCGATGAACGGCTTGAACGTACATTTCTGGAAAAAGTCGGTCACATCGATAATACGAAGCGGGTTACGCAGATCCGGCTTATCGGAACCAAACTCCAGCATTGCCTGCTTATAACTGATAATCGGATATGGAGCCTTGGTCACAACGCTTCCTTCCGGTGCGAACTTTTCAAATACAGACGAAAGAACTTCTTCACCAACTGCAAATACATCTTCCTGTGTGGCAAAACTCATCTCAAAATCCAGCTGATAGAACTCTCCCGGTGAACGGTCGGCTCTGGCATCCTCATCACGGAAACAAGGTGCGATCTGGAAATATTTATCAAATCCGGATACCATCAGAAGCTGCTTGTACTGCTGTGGTGCCTGTGGCAGTGCATAAAATTTTCCCTTGAATTTTCTGGATGGTACGATATAATCTCTTGCACCCTCCGGCGAAGATGCGCACAGGATCGGTGTCTGTAACTCCAGAAATCCCATACTTGTCATTTTCTCACGCAGATAAGAGATCACTTTAGAACGGAAAATGATATTGTCTTTTACTTTCTGGTTTCTCAGATCCAGATACCGATATTTCAGACGTACATCTTCGTGTACCACACTCTTGCTGGTCATTACTTCAAACGGAAGCTGGGAATATACTTCTCCGAGTACCGTCACTTCCTTTGCATCCAGCTCGATGGTTCCGGTCGGGATCTTTGGATTGTAGGTTTCCTCATCTCTCTTTTCGATCAGACCTTCCACGGTAATAGCCTGCTCTTTACGGATTCCTTCTAACAGCTTTCCATCGCGGATAACGATCTGCATCACTGCATACATATCTCTTAAATCAATAAAAGATACTCCGCCATGGTCACGGATATTTTCTACCCAGCCAGCGACACGGATCGTCTTTCCGATGTCCTGCTCGCTTACCTGATTCAGTGTGACATCTCTGTAAATGTTACTCATCTTTTCTACTCCTTTTTCTGGTCCGGGGCTCCTCTTATGAAAAAAGAAAAGCCCCGGAATACTATAATTGTATTCCGGGGCGAATAATTCAGATTATCCGCGGTACCACCCGCATTGAAAAATGAGACATTCTCATCTTCCCTCTCTTACGCGTAACGTGCGCTCACGTACGAACCTACTTCCACATTCCGGTTTTTCAAAACCATCCTGCCCGTGTTCAATCCGTCTGCTCCGGCAGTGTTCCCATAATCATCTCTTTCAAACAGCGCTCTCAGTCGGTGACGCTGTATTCCTGTCGATGTCTGATGATCAGAGTCTCCATCTATGCATTTTCTGTCGTACATCCCTGATGTACGTTCCTTTTGTAATCTGTTTTATCACACAATTCCAGTGATTGCAAGAAAAAATTTAAAAATACTCCTTTAGTGTTACAAGTGATTCCACTTTTTTGTATATAAATTTCTCCAGTTCGGCATCCGGCTGTGTCAGATCCGGCACCATAAACACCTTACATCCTGCACTGTATGCACTGTGAATTCCATTTGGAGAATCTTCCACCGCATAGCATTCCTGTGGCTGCACATGAAGCTGGCTGCAGGCGTACAGATAAACATCCGGCGCCGGTTTGCCATGGGCGACCTGCCGGGCAGAAACAATGTGGTCGAGATAGTCATACAATCCCACTCTCTTCAGCAGACTGCTGCTGCGCTCCACACCTCCTGCGGTGGCAATCGCTGTACGCACACCTTTTTTGCGCAAATATTTTAACAGTTCCTCTGCTCCCGGTTTTGCCTCAATCGGTCCCTCATCAAGCACCTGATCCGTCAGTTTTCTGCGATATGTATGCACTTTGTCATAGTCAAAATCTTCTCCATACAGCTTTTTAAAATGTTCCGGTGCATAAGGCATCCCAAGGGAACGCACACTGTATGCCTCCTCATCGGTCATATGATATCCGAAATGCGTCATAGCCTCTTTCCATTTCGCGAAATAGTATTTTTCTGTATCCAAAAGGGTCCCGTCCAGATCAAAAATAACGGTCTGTATCATGTCTTTTTCCTCCTGTGTTTCTGTTCAAAGGCTACCCGGCGAACAAAAGCTTTCCCGACTCTATACCTCAAGAAACCGGTTCCACTCCTGCGTATCGCCGCTTCCGGTTACTTTCAGCGCGTAGGTACGGTCGTTGGTTCCGTCAATGATAAACGTATAAACACCGCTCTGTAACGTCAGTTCATATATGGTTCCCTCCAAAAGAACCTGTGCCACCTCATCATACTTTGCTTTTTCCACTTCCTCGTCCGGATACGTGTGCTTTAAATTTCCATCAGCATCGTATTCGTTGTATCCTTCCTCAACAAGCGAAATGATTTCTGCATCTGAAATCTTAAATAAAAGTTCATTGGTACGCATCATCCGGATGTCGCGGTTGCAGGAATTTTCCGGACAGATTTTTACATTGTCCAGTACCAGATGAAACATGCGCTCTGTCAGCTGGATGTCCCCAACCACAGCCTCGCCAAATTCAAAATGATTTACCTCGTTAATTGTGCTGTATTTGTATTCCATGTTGTTCTCCTGTGTTTTTATGATTCATTATCTGCAATGAATCCTGTTATTTTTCTTCCCTTTTTATCTCCACATTTCCTTCTGTGTGAGAATTTTTTTCGCACATAATTTCTCCTTGCAGTTTCTGTGCCACTTTTTCATATGCGGGCACCGGAACCTGATATCTGTGCGCCATGCGCACCACTTCGTATACCAGACCATCCACTTCCGACGGTCTGTGTGCCATCACATCCCTTTGCATTGACGTGGTTGCCTCCGGCGGAAGATTGGATAAAATCTGCAGATTTACGGAAACCATATCCTTTTCAAACGGAAATCCCATGGCCGTCGCCAGTGCGACGATTTCCCTTATCATCGTGCAAAACAGTTCTCTTGCTTTCCCCTCTTTCTGGAAATCTCCTGCCGTGGCATTTAAGTAAAGGCCCGCCGCTCCGATCGGTGACACATAGGAAAATTTCTCCAGCGCATCCCGCTGGATCTGTTCTGATAATATCCCATCGATTGCACTGTCACGGAAATCTTTCTGAATCTGCTCTAACAGCTGGCATTTTTCTTCTTTTTGGCGCACGCCGAAGAAAATGCGCAGAATCTTTCCGTGCTGCAAAATAACTCCCGGCTCCTTAATATTGGCTGACACGTAAATACATCCGTCCGTCACAAGCATTCCCAGCAGTTTTTCCTGCATTTTAGCTCCGGTTCCATAAATATTTAAAATTGGAATCACAATCGTCTGCGGTTTTGCAATTCTACGGATAAATTTGTAAATTCCATCCAGCGAATATCCTTTTACGCAGACTAAGATCACATCCGGCCGGTCTTTGTAATGCTGCATGTCAGATGCCTTTACCGGTATGGTCTTTGTGTTCTCATCCCACATGGTCTGAAGCGTCAGTCCCTTTTGCTGTATACTCTCCAAATGCGCATCTCTGGCGATCAACGTCACATCTTTTCCTGCCTGCGCCATGTGAAAACCGACAACTCCGCCTGTACCACCAGCTCCAATGATCAGATATTTCACCCAATGTCACTCCTTACTTACCGGGGAATTTCGATTTCTTTTGAAATGTCCCCTTTCTGCTGTAAATAATACAGGAATCCTTTGCATCCTGCAACCACATCTTCATAAGTTTCATCAAAATTGCCGGTGTACCATGGATCTGCCACATCCCGCGCCCCGGTAAATTTCTGCGTGTCTTCATAGCCCACAAATGAAAGCATCTTGTATATTTTATCCTGGCTGTCCGTGCCTCCCGCGATTCTTGTCATGTTCCGGATATTTGCGGAATCCATGCCGATCAGATAATCAAAATACAGATAGTCATCCCTTGTCATCTGGCGCGCCCGGTGCGGAACAAGCGGAATGTTTTCTTCGTATAATTTATTTTTCGTGCCGTAGTGCGGCGGGTTGCCGATCTCCTCACGGCTGGTCGCAGCGGAGTCGATCTCGAACTGGTTGTCGAGGTGCAACTGGTGAACCAGGTGGGTGAGGACGCTTTCGGCCATGGTGCTGCGGCAGATGTTGCCGTGGCAGATGAAGAGTACTTTTATCATGTAAATTTCTCCTTCATAATTTGATAAATACCGCGTAGTTTTGCTTGGTTTTGCAAGGTCTACGGGCCTTTTACAACCTCCACTAAAAATGTATGTAAAAATGCAAATTGTAGCAAAACTATGCAATACACAGACGTCAATCGTAGTAAAAACGTAGTAGAAAAATCATATTACTACTTCAGATCACTTGAATCCAACAACTCGTAATTACATTTCAACTTACTTTTCCACGCTTTCGTCTCTTCATTTTCATCTTTGTTATAAACAAAAACGCGAACTAATTTTTTCTCATTTATCTTTTCAATAATACTTTCATCTCCAAAAGGGGACATCCCAAACACATCAAGCTCATCTACTGAATCTAGGTCTACATATAATTCTTTAGGTCTGTATAAAAACAAATCATCTGCAGGATACAATTTATCAGAAGGATATACACCTGTTACACAGATCAATTTATCTTTTTTCACAGCACTTGGTGAAAACACTAAATCATTGGGATAAAACTCTATTACATTATTTGTTTTTTTCATATAATCGACAGCCCTTGCATATTCCGCTAAATTCATCCTCCCTGAACTAACAAGTATTGCATTGTTTACGTTATCAAATTTTGATAAATCAACTTTTCCATGTAAATGAACACATCGTTGTTCTTTATCCCAAAATTCAAAATAATTTAATGTAAATATGTAATCATAATTCTCTACAAATGGCATCTTACTTTTATCATATACTTGTCCGATTTTACCCTTCTTATCATAAAAAATGGATGTTATACAAATACAGGTTATCAAATCTTGCAGTCTGTATTCATCGTTATCTGTCCAACTCTGATTTTTATTTTCTTTTATGTACTTGTACAAAACACCCGCTAACGTCTCTATTCCCAACTCACTTATTGGCATCTCTGAATAATTCAAAAAATCTTCTTCTATTTGCACACCAAAAATATTATTAATGATAATTGAGTAAACTAATACGTTCTTTTTGAATCTGTCAGCAATATTTTTTACAGATAAATCCCATATACATAGACGTGAATTAATTCCATTACCTAGCAATAGTCCTCTAGCCATAATTAGTCATTTTCACCTCCTACGCCTAACCCTATAAGTGTTTTATTAATCTGAGAAAGCAAATATTCAATGGCATATTTTCTTGTAATGCTTTCAGCGATAACGTCTTCTTGATTATTTAATCTTTCTGCCAATAATTGTAATCCTTCAATATCATTCATATAAAAGTCTTTCACATTGCCCATATAATATATTACATTGAACGCATCTGCTATTTTATAGATTCCCTCTAAGTCACTGCTATTTATTAACTTTATTACCTTTTCTATATCTATGTATTCCATAAATGATTTACGCGTGCAATAATAATCTTCTCTCTTATGACAATGTTGTAAAAAAGCATCCGCATTATCATAAACTTTTTCTTCTTCTATCTCTCCTTTATCAAGGACTTCATTTCTCATTTTTCGACTTTCAGCAATAGGTTTATACATCTCCAAGTATTTATGTTTTTCATCTTCATCACTAAAAGAAATGGGCATTCTACTCTCATCTTGAACATGCATATCTTTTTCTACAAGGGATAACATGATTTTTTGAACCTCGTATACATCCCCTTTATATAATCCTAATTTATTAAAGAAAAGTAGTAACTCAATAATATTTGAATAAGCAGGATATGCATATTTGTCTTCTTTCAATTCAAGAATCATTTTTTGAATACTTTCACGTATGTTATCATCCTCCATATATCTCCAATTTTTCAATTCCGAATATGCCACTCCCGTAGACTGTACTTGTTCTTTGTTATATAATTTTTCACGTTCGCATCTAGCCTCAATACTCCTTGAAGCTCTCACCAAATCAACCTCATCAAGATAGTCACTTCTTATGTATTTATCAATAAAATAATATCTGATTGTATGCGTGTATTCATGACTTTCAAAATAAACATAATCAGAATTTCCATAATACGCACTTTTAATAATCTTCTTATTCTTTTTACTTGAAACAATAGCCCAAATACTATATCTCATAAAATCAGCAATAATATTCTCAAAGTATTTAGATGAATTCATATTTCGATATGTCATGTCAAAAATTTTTCTAAACATGTCCAACCATGCAATAATAATTCTCAAATTCCTATTGTCTACTTCACTAAATACCGCTGCTATCGAATCGATATGACATTCTAAAAAATCTTTATAATTGCCCTCACCAACACAGCCTTTATGTTTATCTGTACCAGAAATTAGTTTCTCTAAACTTTCTTTTATTCCTGGATAGTAGTGACATGTCTTTCCAATAACTTTCTCTTTTATATCACGATAAATAAAATTTTCTGAGTACAATCTTTCATTCAATTCTTTTAATTCTTTGATTGTAATCGAATCTTTAGCAGTTGCATTCTTCTTTCTATCCTCTTCTGATATATCTTGAATAACTTTTCTATCACCTGTTAATATAGTTTGATATTTTTGTTCTATGTTTGTATTTGCGTATATTTTTCCTATATTATTTTCATCAGCTAAAATCAAAACTTTGCAATTACAATGTTCAATAAGATTATTTACATAACCAAAAAATTCATTGATTGGTATGGAGCATCTTTCTAAGTCATCAAAACAAACAACCATGTTTTTTGCCTCTAATAACCCTGAAATATCTTGTAAAATCTCACTAAAATCAGCCGAAAATGATCCTATCGAAAAAGAAAATGCCTTACTTACAACACCTAAAATACCAGCTACCGGCTTTACACCTTTCTTTACCATTTCATTTCCATTTGCTTTTACATATATCAGATAATTAGTCAGCAATTGTTTTGACAATGCCTCGATTGAAGAAACTCCATATAATGAAATATAAACATTTGCTTTTCTATCATTTTTCCCAATTTCTATATCTGATATTGCATCACATAAATCGTTTTCATACAAAAAGGTTTTTCCACTTCCCCATGCTCCATCAATCAAGATGGCATACTTCGCATTTTCATCACGAACATAACTAGTTACAGCATCTACTATTTCTTTTGATGTCATTTTTATCCCTCCAATAACCACAAACACGCCCAAGCCATTTCTGACTTAGGCTGCGTTTGATATTTTCTAAATTGCTTTAAACATTTTCTGACTTACTGGTTTCTCCTGCCCCTTTTCCAATTCCCTACGGGCATTTTCCATTTCTTCCAATTTTCTCAATTCTTCCGTTGCATCATCCAGTCCGATGTGCGTATAAACATTAAGCGTTACCGCTATATCATAATGCCCCATGAGATATTGTAAAGTCTTAGGGTTCATACCTGACTTGGCCATATTACTACAATATGTGTGGCGGCATACAGCGGCGTGATATTAGGCATCTGAACCCGGTAAATATCATTGTATCTTTTCACCATATGGTTCAGTCTATGCTGCCAATGCATAGCCACCAACGGATTTCCGTTCTTATCAACAAATAGAAATCCGGAATATCCGTCTATAATCTTTTCATACTTTGGTGCTTCACGATCCTCAATAATCGCTCTGAACATATTTGCCACATCCTGAGTTATTGGCAATTTTCTTGTTCCTGCACTCGTCTTTGTGCTATCGATAATATATCTCATATCAGAAGTCCTTTGAAGCTGATGGTCTATATTGATGATATTGTTTGTTAAGTCAACATCCTTCATTGTAAGTCCACAAAATTCTGATATTCTCATTCCTGTGTGAAAAAGAATATAAATCACTTCATAGTACTTGCAATAGACCACATCATCATGCACAAACTTCAAGAACTTTTTCATCTGGTCTCTGCTAATTGCTTCTCTAGTAACACTGTCGTTTACAATGATACCCGCGAGTTCAAAACCGAATGGATTCTTCATTATAATGTCATCATCCACTGCCATTTGAAATGCTGGTCTTAAAACACCACGTATAGTTTTTATGCTGCTGTATCCCCTGCCATCTTCCTGCTGCAATTTTATAAGAAATAACTTTGCATCAGATGTTTTCACTTGAGAAACCTTTTTGCTTCCAAAGGCTTCCTTCTCCATGATATTTCGCACGAAGTTATAATTCATGCGGGTGTTATTTTTCACACCCGTTTTCGTTGCGAGATAACGCTCCATCAATTCATTTACTGTGATGTTTCTGCAAAATGGATCAAGTCGATTATCCAAATCATAGCCTATTTGCTTTTCAAGTTCTCTCAGGGATAAGCATGGCTTCTTTCCTACCGGTAGCTTGTCAGTAGGCTCTAATCGCCAGCTATAAACAAAATGCGGTTTTCCACCAACATGATACTTAAACTGATATTTCCCATCTGGCCTAATGGACTCCCCCCTTCTGAGAACGCGGTGTTTGGAATCGCGTCTAGTTGCCATAAGAACCCCTCCTTCTAAGCTCTGGATGCTTCCATATATATTTCTGAAGCTCAGAACGAATAATGAGTTGTCTTGTTCCATATTTGGCAATAAAACCAGGATTCTCATCCTCGGCCAGTAATGAATAAAATTTTCTTCTACTCAGCACAAAATATTCAATTGCTTCTTGGATATTTAAAATATCCTTCTCTGCTAATTTTGGTTTCACACACTTACCTCCAATCTTAATATGCTAACCCTGCGGTCATAACATATATCACTCAAGACGCAAAAATAATCCACTACTATTTGGCATACAAACGATATTTATATCTCTGAAGAATCATCAATAAACTTTTCAAATTTCGGACGAAGAATCAGATATTTGTTACCGCTAAAAACAGCAAATCTATCCGTATTTTCCTCTGCTAATTCTTCGTTCCTATATTAAAGTACGCTGCTGCCTCTTTGATTGTAAGTGTGTACTTTTCACCAACCGGAACTGCCACCTCTTTCTGACGAATTACTTTTTCTTCATCCATTAAAATCTGCATAATAAAATCCTCCTTCTTGTAGTGATCGAGAAGGACTTGCTCATTTAAGTGTAGTTCCTTATCTTATATTTATTTTTCTTTAAGCGTTCCTTGTTCTAAACAACGCTTATATTCATTATTTACCACAGCCATGACATTTCTAATTCCAAACTCATCCAAGTAGAAGAAATTGTCCATTGCTTGTTTCATTTTTGCCGGATCGGGACCTAGCATAAAATCTACCAGCTCTGCTTCATGTGCAGCCGGACTTGTTTCATCACTAAAGCCCAACAGATAATCTGCTGTTACTCCGAAGTAATCTGCTAACTTTCGAAGCGTATCAAACGTAACTTCTCTCTGCCCTACTTCCCACATTGCAACGGTACCTTTTGATAATCCACATATCTTTCCTAACTCAGCTTGAGTTATTCCAGCTTCTTTTCTTAATTTTTTTATTCGTTCAGCAAACATGGTCAAATCACTTCCTTTCATTGCAATTTTAACATATAATATAATCTTTTGCAATATTTTTCTGCATGTAATCATATCTTTTCTAAACTTTTATTATTGACGCAGTTTAGATTTCATAGTATTCTAACGTTAGAAAACATGTTTTTTCATTTGTTTATGGCCAATATTTCTATGTTTTCTAAACTTCAAATGAAAGGAGGCACCGCCATGCATGATAACCCCAAAATGATGACAATCCGCGAAATTGCCAAAACCGGATTATTATCCGAACACGCTCTCCGGCTTTTATTAAAAGAAGGAAAGCTGCCTGATATCTATGTTGGGAACAAGGCACTAATCAACTATGATCGATTACGCACTGAGCTACAAAACCTAGATAGCTTACTGATAAACTCCGTATAGGCTGCAACCGCATCCGGTTCAGATGCAAGTGGAAACCAGGGAAAAGAAATTCTCTCTAGGTCTTCAAGCACATCCAACTGCTCTGTTCTAAATGCGTGTTTAAAAATGGTTTCTTTTCCAGCTATCAACTTCTTAAGATTATCTAATGCTTGTTCAGAAAACATATCTCTAGGAACTGAAATCTCTAGGTACTCATCTTTATCGTTAGCTTCTTTCTTATCCGTACTCGGCATATATTTTTCCACAAAGCGTTCTAACAATAAATCCAACTGACTATCACTCAATTCGTCCGATGGAATAAATACTCCATTTCGATCCAGAATGCTACCGCCAATTTCATAATTGCAGGTAGGAACTTTCATGTACTTAACCTCTTTGTTTAGTATCTCTCCTATTGCGTTTGCAAGCTCTCCTCGTGCCTTTCCGGTCACATTAAAATCAATTTGTCTTCCCATATACATACCACCTTTCTTTTTCGGTAGTACATATATCACTCTACGCGCCTGAATAGTCAACAACAATATGAACTTTATGTATTATAAAAAGGATGCCAATAATCTGACATCCCAGCTACACTTTTTACAAATCGGCAATACTACTCGCGCACGTATTTCCCCCGTAAACCTTTATTTCATAAGAATTTGTCAGCAAATATACTGCTTCAAGAATACCCCCTTCACAATTTCGCGAAAATTTGCGTTTGAGGGGGCATCGGTCTTTAGGCTAAAAGGGGGTAGAGATTCGCTCCCCCTACCTAGTAAAAACACAGCCAATATGCTATAATCTAATATTATACACAAAGGAGGCTATCTCGATGGATACAAATAATTTACCAAACGATAACAATGATATCTCCAAAAGAACAGGTGAAAAAGTCGAAGATTACTTTTCCCGCCTAGTTCAACAAGATTACACACTTAAAACTACTTATCAAGATGTCGTCATTGATAATGTTACACTTACTTTAGAAAAATTCGATAGAAGTACCGCTGATATGCGCGACGCGATATGGTGTCTATTAAACAATGAGTTCCCATCCATTTTTCCAACTGCCACTGATAAAACAATAGCTGATGGTGCTTCTGTCGCACACATTGGAAGTTATGTTGGCATATTAATGCGTCATAACAAAAAACTTGACAGAGAAGGCCGCGATTACTGGATAAAACCACTTATTGACATTGCCGCTATAGAACCAGTTACTCTTGTTGATGGTGAATTTCAAGAAGGGCATTTAAAAGCTAAATCACCAAATTCCGCATACCGACTATCGCCAAATTTCGTGGAATTAATGCAATCTGCAAATGCTAGTGATTTTGATGAAAGAGTTACTCGATATGCAGAAGCAGTTAATGAACGCTTAGCCGTTTTCTCCAGACTGTCACAAAACAATATCAATGCACAGGGAATATCTGCGCATAAACAGTTAATATTAGACTCTATTAATGTTTATGCTACTCAGTTCTTACCTGGTTATGTTCCTGTGTTTACAGATTGTGAAGATGGAGACCGAGTTACTGACGAAGAGCGCGCTGCTCTAGACTCTGCTGGCATTGTATTCGGACAGTTAACAGATGTTTGGCCAGATGCTATTCTATATAATGAGTCAGAGAACTCACTTTGGTTTATTGAAGCTGTCACATCAGATGGTGAAGTCGACAATCATAAATACGAAGGGCTTTTACGCATATGCGAAAATTCAGGCAAAATTTTTGCCGGATGCACAACAACATACGAAACTTGGAAGAAGCTCGCCTCTCGACAGCAATCAGAAAACAACCTATCCGTTAACTCTTACGTATGGATACGTGAAACACCTGATAAACATTTCAAAGTATGCTAAAAATACAAAAAAGGATTGCAACACCTCTTTATTGTTTTGCAATCCTTTTTCTTTATGCATATGCTACTTGAATAAGTATCTGATCACACGCTTCTGTAGTATATTGACCTGACTCAATAAGTAATCTACCAATATCCCTAATCACATCCAATGGTGGCACTGGTATGCTATTCACTTCTGTACTGTTTACCTGTGTACTACCATTCAATATTCTATAATACTGGTCAAACAGTGTTGAATTAAAGAGGGCAAACACACCAAATAATTCTTCTTTATTCAACGGTTCCCCATTAAGTCGCTCAATGAAGTTTATTTTATTTTGCGTTCCAATATTCTCATATTCCGGAAAATCATTTGCAAAATATAAACCACACTGCAACCTTCTTCGCTCTTCCTTAGCTGTAAATCTTTTACAGAAGATGTAATCCTTATTCTTTTGAATTAATCCTGGTTTTTCATCAATCACCCAATCATAATCTTTACCGGATGCTTCATGATTTACTCTTCCGTCTTTTATATGCTGTCCATAAAACAAAGGTATAATATGTTCTCCTGGTTCGCTTCGCAAATCATCATATTGACGAAAATCGACTATTATACCAGTTTTCATTTTCATACCAATATCAAGCATTGTACCACTATATCTATTAATACTTTCAATTGTATGGATATCCTCATCATTTGTTGGCAAGAAAACATATAAATCTTCACCTGTAACTACAGAATCATACGGAACATTTAATTCTGTTATTTCATCAAAATCTCCATTAGTTTGTGTTGATGTCAGTTTTACATGTTGTGGTTTATCAAATGATTTTCTCATTTTAATAATAATTGTCTCTTGCAGCACCTGCTCCTCACTAAACACTTTATCCCTACTCACAAACAAGTGTATATGTTCTATTTTCCCTTGTGATAAAAAATACTCTCTAAATGCTTTAAAGTATGCCCCGGATGTCCAACTTCTCGGAATAATAAACACTAATTCGCAGTTATCCTTCAAATTAAACAATGCCATAGCAGAAAACAAAAAATATAAATTGGGGGCACCATGAACTACCTTTGGCATTGCCATAGCTGCTGGATGATTTCTCAAAACACGAAGATAAGGCGGGTTTCCAATAATAATATCGTACTTCTGCGGATTTTTATTTGCTAAAATATCCTCCTCAAAATCATGTGACTGCGATAATAAATAGTCTTCTTCTCTTATCTCATAATCAAAATCTAAATTAACATTTTCCTTAATGTATTTCATATTGCTTTCAAGCACTGGAATTACATCAGGATTATTTTCATAACAAACAAGGGTTACCTTTCTTATTCTGTTATACTGAAGTATTCTCTGAATCAATGCTGTCGCCAAAATTCCTGTACCAGAACCAGGATCAAGAATTGAAATTGAATCAGGTATATTATTCAAGTCAAATAAACTTGCCATAAAAATAGCTGTTTCTTTTGACGTAAAAAACTGTCCTATCTTTTTCCTTTTTGCCTTGGGCATCTCATCAAGAAATTCTTTTGTACTCTGAATTACATATTCTAACATTTTGAACATCTCCATCGTTATTTCTTTTTATTATCATTCTCAATAACTTTATTTGCTTCCTTCAAAGCAGTTCTTCTGATGAATTCACTATAAGAGGCATAGCTTTCTAGCTCGGCTGCTTGTTTAAATTTATTTAAATCTTCTTCACTAACGCGAATACTGATAGATATTGTTTTATTCATAATCTTATCCTCCAATAAGATTATACCTCTAGTGTGCAACATTTACAATACAAATCACCACATATCATCCGACTGAATTTTATTTGTTAACGTAATTAAATAATCTTCAAATCTGTTCCTCACAATCATATACCTATTCCCGATCACAATAGCAAAACCACCTGCATTTTCTTCCGCCATTCTTCTAAGCAATTTTGTCCCCAAACCAAAATAAGCACCTGCCTCCCTAATTGTAAGCAGATACTTATCCTTAATTGGTACTTAGGTTATACGCACCAGTGACAGCAATATCACCTCTTGCAATTTTGCCGATATTCGCTCTTTCTGCGAGAAGCTTTTCTTTTCCTGCTGCCTCATATATTGCTAAGTCCGTGCCACTTGCACATATCGGATTTGGATTAGCAGTATTTACGATTACATCTGCTTTTACCTTTGTTATATCGTTTCGGACAATCTTAAATGGCATTGTAGCACCTCCCTACCTATTTTCCTTAATATATATACCTTCTTTTCCTTTTGAAAATGGACTCAAGTCGATAAACAGTTTCTTCAATCCGCTTGTGTCCTTGAACTCCTTGAATAAATACTCCAGAAGTTCTTCCTGCCTTGCCTGCCCTAATGTAAGCCGGTAAAGAGACAGAATCTTTATCAGCCTTTCATAATTAACCTCATCCTTACTCATAGGATACATTGGCACAACCGGTACCTGATGCAGAATCTGTTCCATTTTTCTGTCATCGAACCAATCTTTCATCTGTCCTTTTTCCAATATCAGCGGCATACGGTCATGCACTTTTATCATAGATTCATTGGCTGCTGTAGTCATAATCACAAATCGTCGTTCATTCTCAAACCAATCACAGAAGCCAGCCATATACAATACTGGTGCATCATATCTGGAAAATGTATTTTTCTCTTTTAACCGATTCCATTCATAGAACCCACTTGCCGGTATCAAAATGCGGTGATAGAGGATTCCATTTCGAAAAGAAGGTTTATCCATAACAGATTCTGCTCTTGCATTTATAACCAGATTCTTTCCTTGTGACAATGGATATCCCCACTTGCAAACATCCAGTTTCAATCCATGTTCTGATTTTTCAATGATCGGTGCTACATTGGTTGGAAAGATATCTCCTGCAAAATGTTCCTGCCGGATCCGTTGGTCTATATCATGCACTACTTTTTCGATTTCATCTGCCATATCAGAATCAATATAATATCTACCACACATAATACTTCCTTCACTTATAGATTCTATTTCATCAAATATACATCATTTATTTCTAGGCACTTTAAACTCAGTTAATTTATAATTTTGAATCCACCCCATACATTCTTCACCATCTTCATTCTCCCAAATTATCTGTCGCCACTTTTTATATTTATCTATAATTCTAACAACTTTCCCTTCCTCAAGCTTTTCAATTACAATCGAATGGCAGTCATGCTTCAGTCGTACAATAGATTCTCTATTAACGATTCTATATTTAGTCGTATTTAGCTCCTTCGCATCATATCCCATTCCAACGATGTAATAATTATTGACTTGTTGTGTATAATTGTAATTATTTATCGTTGTTGCTGAAGAATTCGTAACTCCCAAAACAACTGATATAATCGTAATAATAAAGTTCAGCCATTCTCGTATTTCTTTAACATCTATCGTTCGTTTTTCTTCTATTGGCAAATTCTGCTTCTCTTTATTTATCGAAAGATTCGTTGCTCTTTCATATTCCGATGCAATAGTTTCTGACACCGTATCAATATCCCATTCTTCGGATTCTGAGAAAACTTGATCGGTAACTCTTCCCAATAAATTTATATGAGGCTTCTGGCATAATGGTGGAAGCCTAACACCATAAATTAACAACACCATATTGAAAAAACACTTGTGTCCTTTAATGTATTAACTGCGAAGAAAAACACAAAAGGAGTATTCACAAGTGGCTTCAGTTAATACATTATGCAAAAGTGTCCTTAATGTCAAGAACACAGTTATAAAAAATTGTAATCTTTACTCTGATAAGAATGGAGTTAAACATATTCGTATCCAAGCAAGACCTAATAAATGGCACGAGAACGACTGCCCATTCTGCCATAAATCATGCCCTGTTTATGATAAACATTCCAGTAGTATAATGCCGAGATATTACGAAGATAACTCGTAGAAAATGCAAAGTCCAGTCGCAAGTTTAGACACGATATTTCTCTTAACCGTCGTATAAAATCAACATTTGCAGGGATTTATCAAATTCCGACATACCGTCTTAGAAAATGAATAATCCCTCGCAATTCATTATGAACTACGAGGGACTGCTTACTGACTGTTAAAGCGGTAGCCGATCTCACGAACACTATCTATGGAAAAGTGAGAGTTTGTATCACAAAGTTTTTTACGAAGATTCCGAATGTACAAGCCTACGGTATCCTTTTCATTGCCTGCTGATATTTCGCCCCACACCTTATCATAAATCTGCTCGTATGTAAGAACACGACCTTTATTGGCTGCGAGTAAGCAGAGTATATCATACTCTTTGACGGTCAGTTCAATTTCCTGACCGTTATTGATAACTCTGCGCCGGCTCAAATTGATTTCTAAGCCGGAAAGGGATAATGTCGGCTCATATGAAATCTCTAATTTTTCAAAATCAGGGTGCTGTTTTACAAAAGCCAGCATATCGTCAAAGGCTGTTGAGTCTTGTGTTTTGAACTCCATTATTACGATTCGTCCGATATTATCACCCCCTTGGTTAGTTTTTTTGTCTTGGACAACATAAGATTTATTGCGTGAGATAATACGATTCATCAATCGTTTTCAGAATAAAATTCACATCGTCATAACGAGAGGAATCGGACTGAGAGCCTAAACTGCATATCAAAAACTCTTTTCCGTGCTGCTGGTAAAGCACAATCAAGTTATAGTCGTCAGACAGAGAGCCAGTCTTAATTCCGCATACATTTTCGTTGTAATATTCGGATGTCGGATCAAGGAAGGCGTTTGTATTCTGCCATATTTGTGTACTGCCATCAGGCAGTGTTGCCGTATAAGTGTTTTGAGATACAATTTCTCTAAACCACGAGTATTCCAACAACCGATATACTACTTCTTTCAAATCTAAAGTGGTGGTATGTGCCTCCATATCAAAACCACTCGGATCATATAAAACTGTGTCTAAGTACCCCTGCTGTTGCAAATGCAGGTTTAAGTTCTCCATAAAAATCCTCACACGCTCTTGACAGCTTTCTGCTTGCGGCGAAAGTAATCCTCCACAATAATCAGCAACCACATAAGCTGCGTCATTCCCTGACGGTACTAACATTGCCGCAAATAGATTGTGTAAAAAGTATTCTTTTTCCTTGATTTGAGCAACAGACGAGCCAGGTTTCGTGAGTGAAATAGCACCATAGTCTGCAACAACGATACTATCAAGGTCTGCTAAAGTTGACGCATACTCAATAACAAACAGCTTGGCTAAACTTGCAGGAATTTGTGGCTCGTTCTCGTTTTTTGAAACAAATATTTCATCATCAGAACAATCCACCAAAATCAGCGATTTTGCATTATAAGAGTCAGGAAAATCTTCTTTGTAGAGAAAACCATTTATTTTATTCTTTACCTCTCTGAAATTTTCCGGCTGCATTGCCCACGGCACAAACATTATACCTATGCCGATACAAACTACAAGCAAAAACAAAAATACTCCAAATCGTTTTTTCTTACGGCGTTTTCTCTGCATATATGTGCTCACCTCCCAACCCCAAAACTCTTATGTGCCATTTTTTAATCGGCATAATTTGCCTGAATACACTCTGTAAATCCAGACGGATCTCCCAACTTAGCTTTATCAATATTATCACGAAGATATTTGCGTGTGGCGTCATCACAGCGATCTGTTCCCATATAAGGCATATCAAAGGCTTTTTCGAGTTCAGCTAAGGCTTTTGCCGCCCTTTCCGAATCCGTATTGTAAGTATCAAGCCATTCCTGCATCCAAGAATATTCCCAAAGGTTAGATGCTCTTGTATCGCCATATCCTATCTGAAAAGACGCTCCCGTATCTTCGCCTTCCAAAGCATCAGGCGGAGTAACGCCCTCCGGCCAATTCAAACTCTCAATGGTCGTTAGGTATTCTTCTTCAATGGTAGCAAAGTCCGTGAAACCTCTTGTGTTTGTGTCGGAGTCCGAAGAAGTGGAGCAGCCTGCCAGCATAATCACCAGCAAAGAAATCATAACACACAGTAACAGTCTGTACGGTCTTTCGGATTTTGAGATTGTTCGTTTCATTTTGTTTCCTCCTTGAATTGAGTTTTATTATCTAAGAGCCAATGCAGGCTCTAATTTTGCTGCTTTCAATGCTGGTAATAATCCGCCCAATAATGCTGTAAGCACAGACACAGCAACTGCAACAACAGCAACGCTGATTGGATAACTCGGTGTTCCCACCGGGGAATCCACAGGGAGCAACGCTCCAATACAATGCACCAAAATCAGCGAAATCAAAATAGCTGCAAAGCAAACGAATATTGATAAAATCAACTGTGAGCCTAAAACCAGTGCCACAATATTTGTTCGTGAAGCACCTATCGCTCTGCGGATCAGCAACTCATGTGTGCGCTGTTCCAATGAAGATAGTCCGATATTGATCTGCCCTAATACGGAAACAAACAGCAACAAAAGCGAAGTAACCAAAAGCCCTAATTGCAGTATGGACAATACCGAATCATAGGTATCTCCAATATCACTCCGCCCAGCACTTTCCCAGTAACCGCCAATGGTATCAGTCAAAATGTCGCCAAGGGCAGAATGTATCTGTTCGATTGTCAGTCCTGTTGTGGGATGCCAATACACATTTGCATTTTGTACTTGCCACATTGCTGGTGCGAAATTGAGGATCGCCGCAGAATCCGCATAGATAGTCGGAAAATCCCTGCCATCGTTTACTACTCCGACAATATTGAATGGGGTTAACGAAAGTGTGCTTTTTACATTTCCTGCAGCATAGGGCGAATCATTAAAATAGTTTTTAGCTTCTTTGTTTATGACCACTTCAAGCGATCCGCCCTCACTCGAAGGCTCTAACCATCTACCGGATGTCATTGGAAGATTATAGACTTGACTATATGCCTCCGTGGTGCAAACTACATCAAAAGCCATCAGGTTTTGGTAAACATCATTCGGCGGTATTGGCGTTAAATCTTTCATTGGTGCAAATCGAATATCCTCTCCCATAGAAAAAGTAACAGCGGCTACATCATCAATGGCTTCAAATCTCTGGAATAATTGTTCCATTTTATTTCTATCGTGAAAATCGGATTCCGTTATCACGAATGAGTAAGTAGGTGACCAGCCATATACCTGTGCGTTTACGGAAATCAAATACTCCCGTCCAAGCGTACCAACTAATACCGATCCAATCATTGCGATAATGCCTACAAGCATTGAAACACTTGTCAGAATACTTCTAAGTGGAGACAGACGAAGGTCTTTAAGTATCATTTTTAGCACAAGTTATCCTCCCTCCATCCATTTCAAAAATCGTATCACAGGTATCTGCAATATCAGGATCGTGCGTAACCAACAGCAGCATAATTCCATTTTCTTTTACGACGCTGTGCAACAGTTCCATAATCTGCGTTCCCGTCTTTTTATCCAACGCTCCCGTAGGCTCATCACATAAAATGGCTTCCGGAGATACTGCAAGCGCCCTTGCGATTGCAACTCTTTGTTGTTCACCGCCGGACAAATTGATTGGGTAATCATTTTCCTTGCTTTCTAAGCCGACACTTTTTAGCAAGCCTGTAATTATCTCGTGACGCTGTTTGGCGGTAAACGACTTTTTGGCATAGAGTAGGGGTAATTCGATATTTTCCCATACCCGCAAGTGCTTAATCAGAGAGTAGTTCTGAAATACAAATCCGATATTATTGGCTCGCAGTATAGACAGATCACGGTCTTTCAAAGCAGAAATAGATATACCATCATAAAGGTACTCGCCCTCATATTCCCGATTTAACAAGCCAATAATGGATATAAGGCTTGTTTTGCCTGAGCCGGACTTTCCGACAATGGCATAACTGCGCCCTCGTTGCAATTCCATATTAGCGTTGGTTACTGTTGTCAGCATATCGCCATTATTCAATTTGACGCTTGCTTTCAAATCCTTTATTTTGATTAAAGTCTTTTCGGAAATTCCTTTCATTTTATCAATTCCCCCTCGGATCAAGGTTTGGCGGAGTAGCAGAAACCACATCGCCCTCCTCTAAGCCGGACAGTATTTCTATATTGGCTCCGTCTGTCACACCCAATGTCACTTTTGTTTCCACTCTTTCTCCATTCGGAGTAATTACAGTAACCAATCCCGTACCTTGTCTACCCGCTATTACCGACAGCGGCAATATAAGGACATCATTTCTCGTTGTCGCCGTTATGACTACCGTTGCACTTTGCCCCGATTTCACATCGACTGTTTGACTGATCAAGCATTGCAGAATGCCCTCTTGCGGCACGATTCCCGTAAACGCATTTTCATCTGCGGCAGGCGACACCACGGCAATCATATCGGTTGGTCCTACACCATCATATACTTGAAATTTTGCTTTCAACTCTGCATACTCCGGTAAGGTACTCAAAAAATTATCTGCCTCTACATTGAGGGCAAATCCTGTATAATGCACTATCGCTACGGGATAATTACTCGGTACGCTTTCATTGGATGGGGCAATAGAGGTAATTGTACCATCCACCGGAGATTTCAATTCTTTGCCGTTCACAGTTCCAATAATTTGCCCGGCAGTGATTTTTTCTTCTAATTCTACCGCTGTATTAAATATGCCATTTTCGGGTGAGGAAATAATAAACGGTACTGCCGGAACAATAGTCGTTTGCGTTGAAACGGTTGGAGTAATTGTCCCTCGTACAACTGATACCGTTTTTTCTGCGGATGTTGCGCTATCTGTAAGATTGTTTTCGTCTGTCTGCCCAATTGCAGAGCAGGCAGATAGCGTAAATACAAGAAACAAAATAGAACATAGCAGCATTTGTTTTCTTAGCAACTTCATCATTCCTCCTTATGCTGTATCACAAAAAATACGAGCCTCTATCTTGATACTTTTATTGTACCAAAACAGAAGCCCGTATTTTCTTGATTGCTCGTAAGATATTCCTCTTTTTTTCTATGCAAATTCTTACAATTTTCCTACGCCAACGGCAAAGTAATTGAAAACTTGTTTTGATCCTCTTGGCTCTCTGCAACGATTGTACCATTGTGTAGTTCAACAATCTGCTTTGCAATCGCCAAACCTAATCCAGCTCCTCCACTGCTTGTACTTCTCGCTGCGTCAAGCCGATAAAACTGCTCGAAAATCCTGTTTAACTTTTCTTCCGGCAGAGTATCGCCGTGGTTACAAAAAATAATGCTGACCGTATCTTCCTGACATTGTGCGCTGATCGTGATATCCGTATTTTCAAAACTGTAGATAACCGCATTTCTCAAAAGGTTATCAAAAACACGCTGAATTTTGTCTGCGTCACATCGAAGCATTATATCATCATCAACACAAAGATTACATTGCAAATTCTTTGATTTGAGCATAGGCTTAAATTCATATACAAGTTGCTCCAGCAGGCGAGTTAAATTGATTTTCGTGTATTGTAATGTAATATCGTATATATTGAATCGTGTTATCTCGAAAAACTCGTTAATCAGATCCTCTAACCGTTCTGCCTTACCAAGAGTGATTGAAAGGTACTTTTCTCGAAGTTCCTTTGAGATTTGCGACTCATCACGCAGTAAAGTAAGATACCCGATTACAGAAGAAAGCGGTGTTTTCAAATCGTGTGCAAGATACATAATCAGGTCATTTTTTCGCTGCTCATTTTCTTTTGCAAGCCTTGCATTACTTTCAGCCTCTTGTTTTAACTGATTGATGTTAGCGGCGATTTCACTCAACTCCGGGGACATTTCAATGTAACTGACATTCTGATCGAACATTTTTCCTGTCGCAGCCTGTACCTCGTACACATAGGCGACTACTTTTTTCAAAAGTAGGTATGTCAAGTATATAATACAGCCACCCCACACGATTACAGCCACTATATAAAGATATACTGTTCTGTAATACAAGTAATAATACAAAACATACTTGCGGAGAATTTCCTCTGCCATAATTCCTAAAAGAAAAGTACCGCCAAAAATAAGCACAGAGCAAATCGCACATTGAATTACATACCCTTTGAACAAGGTAGAGAGCAGATAGTTTTTTTCTTTTTTATTCAATTTCATACCCTACCCCCCAAACAGTTTTAATGAACTTCGGATTTTTTGAAGGTTCATTCAATTTTTCCCGAAGCCGCCCAATGTGCGCCATTACCGTATTGTTACTGTTGCGAAGATACTTTTCTTTCCACACGGCTTCAAATAATTCCTCCGAGGCGACAACTTTACCCTGATGTTCGCACAGATACCACAGAATAGAAAACTCCAACGGAGTCAAGGCTATTTCTTTGCCATACAAGTAGCACTTGTGGCTGACTCTGTTTATCAGTAGACCTCTGATGTCATACTCGTCTTTTTCTTCGGATTGGCTCAAATTAGGACTGTTATAGCTCTGATAACGCCTTAATTGCGTCTTTACTCTTGCCACAACCTCTAAAGGATTAAACGGTTTCGTTATATAATCATCCGCACCAATCGTAAGCCCCATAATCTTGTCGCTATCCTCAATTTTGGCGGTAAGCATAATAATAGGGAAGTAAAACTTTTCCCGAATTTTTTGGCAAAGTCGAAAACCATCAATATCCGGCAGCATAATATCAAGTATCGCTAAATCAATCTGCGACTGTTTGATACATTTCATCGCCTCTAACCCATTATAACATTTATATACTGAATAACCATCGTTACTCAAATACACTTCAAGCAGATCAACGATTTCTTTTTCGTCATCCACAATTAAAATCTTCTTGTTCATTGATCCTACACCTCATTTTCGGGTACGGCTTCCATTATGTCGCCAAAATCACACTCTAAGTATTCGCATATATTCAACAGCACGGGAAGGGTAACATTTTCATTTTTTCCGAGTTTCGCAAATGTACTTTTGCTTGCCCCGACCGCTTCTCGTAATTGACTCTTTTTCATTCCCTTGTCAATCAGAAGTTTCCAAAGTTTGTTGTACCGTACTTTCATTTCCGCACCTCCACCCAAATATAGTTTGTATTATAGCACTTTGAGAGTGAAATCGCAATTATTAAGTCTGTATTTTGAGACTTTTAGTTTTCAAACCGGCACAATATCTTTCTGATATGTAATCCAACCGCCTGCAAAATGCAGGCGGCTTGTGTATTTTAATAGGCAGGTGCGCCGTAGCCAAGAATCTCGTAATAACCGATAGAATACTCATTGACTCGGCAACTGTCGCCGGAGTTGCCCTCGACCGTATAAACCTTGCCGTTTTCGACCTTTTGAACAATACCCGTATGGTCGGATAATCCATCCTGACCACTTTCGTCTGCCCAATCGAAGAAAATAATCATTCCGGGGGCAGGCTCGGCGCTGCCATCCAGCCATTGTCCACGATCCTTAAACCATTGTACTCCGTTGACACAGCCTGCATATTTTGGGATAACTCCAGCGTCGATATAGCCGCACTCGTTGGCACACCAAGATACAAAGCAAGCACACCATTCTACACGGGAGTTAAAACCGTACCACGACCAATACGGCTGACCGCCCACATTGCCAACCAGAGAGAGTGCAACGGTCACGATCTGTCCGTCGCCGCCTGTAATGCCGTAAAGCACCTGTGACCAAAGGTAATTGTTTTCATCTGCAAGCAGTTCAGCGAGGTAGCCTTTCTGTTCTTCGTTAAAACCATATTGCGCCGCCATTTCCTCGGCAGTCTTGTGGCTGACGGTAATATACAGATAGGTTTGTGTGACCGTGCTTTCAGTTTCCACGATATTACCGTGTCCGTCATCGGTTTCGGTAATAACTGTTTCGGTCTTGCTCTCTGTTCGGGAAGATATTTGATTCATCTCCCAAAAGATGTCTTTTAAGAGTTGCTTTTTGCCATCGTCCATTGTGGCAACCTCTTGGGGGTTATCTTGATCCGTATTCGTTTTTACAGAGTAAACGGCAAGCACCTCTTTCCAAACGGCTCTGCTGCCACTCATTTCAAGAACATCATAGGATACCGAGTTCTTTTCCTCTTGCAGCTTGGTATCGTATTCGGTATTGATTTCCTGCACAACGGTCTGCATACTCATTCCAGTGCCGGAATCTTCGTCTGAGAAGAAAATGCCAAATACTGAGCCGAGGATCATACCAATCAGGCAAATCACGATAATAACCAAAACCGCCACCCAGCCGCCTGCGGCGATAGCGGCAATCAAGGCTTTCGTTCCGGCAATAATCGCTTTAATGGCAAGTGCGGTCGCTTTGGCAATCGCCTTTACCGTAACCACGGCGGCTTTTGCCGCAGCCCTTGCCGCTTGTGCTGCTCTCTGTGCAGTTTTAACCGTAATGATTGAATCCACCTAAAAATCCTGGATTGCTATGCCCCCGCTTATGCCCCTTGTCATCATAATGGTTTAAACCGCCAAAGAATCCTGGTCGACTCTCACCTACTTTATGCCCGTTATTGTCATAATGATTCATACCACCAAAAAAGGAAGGCGAACTATGTCCGATTTTCTTTCCATTTGCATCATAGTCGTTCATACCACCAAAGAATCCTGGTCTGCTCTCGCCTACTTTTTTCCGTTTGCATCATAATGGTTTATGGATCCAAAGAATCCTGGTCTGCTATATCCTTTTTTACTCATAATGTCATCCTCCTGACTCTATTAGCCTCTTGTTTGATCTCAGAATAACACACTTTTCTCATTTGGAAGTCGCATAACAGGCGACATTCTTTTATCGCATTTACATTCATTATACCATTTATAATTCTTCCGACAATACGCAATAAAGCCGGAAGCCACGTTATCATCCACGACCTCCGACTCGTTCTGCTTATTCTACACTGTCCTTACACCCAAATCAACTCCTCTCTCCGTTTTATCTTTTCCCTGCTTTTCTTGAATAATCCTCTTATTGATCTCAAGCCGTTCATGAATGGATAATTTCTTATCTTTTCCATCTACCGCCTGCTTCTGCTGTGCCGGTTTTCTATCTGTTTTTCCTACATCCTTAACAACTTCATTCGCTTCGGTACTTGTTACCCTCTCATCTGCTCTTCCTTCATATCTTTCTGCTATCTGCTGTTCTCGTCTCTCCTTCACACCTTTTTCCTCCAGATTGCAAAAACTCTGCAGATACGGAAGCACATGATTCTGCATGTCTGTCAGATCTTCCATATATTTTTGGAACTCTTCACTTCCTTTACCTTTCTGGTAATTGATCCAATACTCATCTGTTAGCTTCATTTCATTATCATACTTCAACTGACTCACAATACCGCCATGTCCATTTCCAATATCCATTGACTTCTTGAAATGATGCAGCATCTGTTCACCTTTTTCCGCATAATATACAGTCACATATATCTTTGCGATTTTTGTAGGTTCCTCTGTCTTCGGATCACGTTTTGCATACCATTCTTTATCCATTTCTGCTGTTTTTGCATCCAGCTCGGACAACTTCTGACATCTTGGCTTCATAAGATCACTCTCTTCACAGAAGTTTACATACACCATTGGTTCCAGCTCTTTTGGAAGTTCTGGTTCATAGGCTTTCAGTCTTTCCATCAATACGCCTGCCCGAACAGACAGGTCGCATTCTTCGTCTACAATATCCTTCAAGTAAGAAACATAATAATGAATATTACCGCTTTGTAAATCCAACATTACTTCCTGTACCGTATTTTCTCCCATCTCAACATTATCCAGATACTCATACGGATCAAAAGCTTCTGCAATCTCATCCAGTGCCTCTGCCAGCTG